>Ga0065711_1051256_pt1 | contig 10456 bp, 8 predicted proteins | sample Hoacrofraction12_FD_59098 | JGI IMG/M metagenome (GOLD analysis project Ga0065711, IMG submission 59098) | Hoatzin crop microbial communities from Cojedes, Venezuela - Epithelial fraction 12 v2 (version 2) | ecosystem: Host-associated > Birds > Digestive system > Esophagus > Crop | place...
TTTTCTACATGCCCAGGAAATTTATTTTAGGGATCTTGTTTAAAGGCGTGCATGCAGAACCAAACCAAATGAGTGGTTGGCGGCAGACTTTGTTAAGCCGTAATTTTTTTCATTCATATGCTGTAATTTCGCAGGGCTCCTTAACCTCTCGCTGGGGGAGGGCTGGCACGGCACGGCTGAGGTCAACAAGCGTACCAGCTGCTAGCTCCACACCCAAAAACCAGGATACCTCAGCTGGATCTTGGCCTCTGGGTACACAAGCATTTCTGGGACCTAATAATAAAACTGGGAGAGAAGCAAGAAGATTTGTAATGTGCAAACACAGGAGAGAAGTTGGGTAAATACATCACCGTACTGCAAGCACACATATTTTAACACGATCCAGCCCAGCACCATGCAAGACAGCCAAGGCGATCCCAGGACGAAGAAATGCTTTTGCAGTTCGATCCAAGGCATTAAAAAAATATAAGCCTGTTTCTGCCTCCCCTTTATTTGCTGCCTATTAATCATTTCTACACACACCACATACATATAAGCACAACTTTTGGGTGGGGGAAGACACCCTCCCAAACCCCCAGCACACATCAAGTCAAATGGATAAAATCACCCACTCTCCTCCTGCCTCTGCCCATCTGCACCAAGCTGTGCACCTCTGCATTTGGAAGGATTTTAACAAAAGTGGTCACCTGCCCAGGTGAACTGACCTGGGAAGGTTTATGACTTCTCTGTAAGGGTGAGGGAGACACAAACTTTTTAATAACTGATAAAACCATGGACAGACCTGACAAACAGCTCAAAAAAGTTTATATTTATCATATAACTTGTTTTAGGAACTACTGTAAAAAGGCGCATCGCTGACCTGATAAGATCTTCCAAGCTAGTAGAGTTTATGTACACATAGACATAGGGTGAAAGGGTTCATTCGGGCTTTAAGGTTCTTCCTGTAGGATGCAGTGTTTATAAAGGGTATTTCTAGAACTTCCTGGCTGCATTTGTGAGGCCATGCTCTCCGTACGCCTCCAGCTCCTCTCCGCACCAGCCTGCCTGTCTGCAACAGCTATACCCAGCGCCGTAGAAATATGGAGGCTGTAGATGCTTCACAAGAAGTCCCGCATGTTCAGGAGGACCAAGCTTCAAGTCACTAAGGTGGACAGGATACAGGAAAATTACAGGTTGTCTTTATGTGTTTTTTCCTAGAAAAATCTGCAAGTTATCCTTTTCTATATGACACATAACACTGTTTGGTTTTTGAGTTTAGTCCCCTTTCTCCCCCTCTCCTATCATTCCCCTTTCAATTTTTTATTTTATTTATTGTTTTTAACCAAGCTAGCTAAGTCTCTACATTTCACCTCCTTCGGACAACAAGCAGAAGCTCCTCTCCAGCATTGCTTAATAACTTCCCAGGCATTCAACATTTGGGCTCTCACGCAGCATTATAATACTGCAAATGCAAAATACTTGCAGATAAATAAAAAACAGGAAATTATTCTCTTAAGCATCTCTAGTGGTTTAATTGTACTGCAGCCTTTTATTCACGTTTTTAAACACAGAAAACAAGCTCTGCACTAAGTTCTTCCTCAAATTCAACTAAACATCTGATGCCTTTTTAAAAATACAAGGTCATTGAAGCAACGCAAGTATCAGAACTACTATTTCACAAAACTCTGTACCATTTCCCAACCTTTCTATCTTTACAGCCACCAAACTGAATACACCCAGCAACAACATGTAAAGCAACCATGGGCTGCAACCAGCTTAACACCTCCAATGCCAAGTTCCAGTCAAGGATGAATTATGTCGGCAGCGCTATAAATCTCCAGTGATAAAGTTTTTGCTGTAATTTCACCAGTATTTAAAAAAAAGTGCAAGCATGCTCTGCTGAAGTATCAGTGGCTTTTCTGTAATTCATACACACACGCTTGAAATACATGGGGTGTAACAAGCTCTGAAATACAGGGATTTACGCTGCGGTCTAACAAGGTGGCTGTACCCTGGCTCTCTATGCCCACCGAGGTGGCAGAGGTGTTGATAAAAGTTAAAAAATAAAAATAAAAACTAAAAAAAAACCCCCAAAAAACCCAAAACAGTGCTAAGGAATCAGGCACCTTGGGTTTTAGGAAATGTGATCAAATAAGGCGGCTGCATTGCCAAAACCGCAGAGAAGATGGCAGAAGGCAGGTCTAGCCCCCACTTTCAGCAACATGCTGACCCACGTAGCTCTTCAATGGCCAACCTGGCAGCAGAGGAGGATGAATTTTTCCACTCGCCGGCATTGTGAAGACCCACTGCATTGGGCATTTAATGCAAAATTAGGCGTTCATCTCCCCACCGTGCCACTGGACTGCTGTCCTCGCACCCCCACCCATGCAGGACGGACGAACGACGGAGAGATGCAGAGGGCCAAGCTCTACAGGAACCATGCTATTGAACAAAAATGAAGTTAAACAGCTGAAAAAACTCCGAGCGTGCTTTGAATTAGCCTGGGTGATACTTTCTGATCTTTACGTGATCTTAAGAACCAGACTGTTTGTAAATAACCTGCGACCCCAGACCCAGAAGCCCTGCAGCAGCAGCCGAGTCCGCTCTCCAGCTCTGCTGCTGCCTTCCAGCAGCTCTTTATGACACCCCTTTGATTTCTGGAAAACAAAACGCTCTCCAGGACTAACACCTCGATGCTTTTTCTCTTCTGAGCCCTCAGCGATCTTACAGAGGCCCCACGAACCACCATCGTGGCAGCACCCTCCTGGTGCCCGATCCCCGAGGTGGGACGATGGGCTGCAGAGAGGAGCGGGACGCATGCGGGGAGCGGGACGCGTGCAGGGGAGCTGCTCGGGCTGCCGCTCGCTGCCAGGGCACAAACCCAGCCCTTCACCCTCCCCGTGCCTCATCTCGCCCCAACTCGAGGCAAAGCACACGCTTCCCTATATGCTGCAACCTGAAGCATTAAGTAACCTTATATCAGCTTGGGGGCATACCTTTCCACTCGTAAAACCACATAAACAGCCAACTTCGCCTTCCCAGCGCTGAAAAACCCAGACGGGAGTGTTTGGACATGTCAGCAGAAGAAATGCAGCGAGCGGAGCTGAGCGCACGGCTTCCAGCGAGCGCAAGCGTGCGATGGGAGGGAGGCGAGCACCATGGGTATCTTTTTGGGCAGCACCCCCTTCACCACGGGGACTTGCTGAAGGTGCTACAGGTGAGAAGTCATTTTGGCTGCACAAAAATGAGGGTTGCCCATATCTAAAGGGATGAACCCCCCCCCACCTAGAAACAGATATACACAAGGCTATGGGAGAGCCTTCTTTCACCTCATGCTCCCCCCCAAAACTGCCTTCCACCACCAGTATGCGAATTAATAAACAAATAAAAAGCATAAATGGTCTGGAGACTCAAAAAGAAAAAAAAAAAAATTACACAGACATGCTTTAGCTCAGATGCTAATTGCTGCCAGTGACATCAACTAATCCTAAGCACAGACTTAATTCCTATAAAACCACACCATTTAAGAAACATTGTCCTTCCGCAGGCGAGCGGAGGACGAGGAAGGAGCTGGGAGGCGAGACTGTGGTGCTGCAACAGGCTCCAGTGTTCAGGGAAGAAGCTTTGTGATTTCCCACAGCATTTTGTAACTCTGACTGCTGTACAAACACCTTCAGTGTATTTCAGCTATTGCAAAGGAAATTAATCTTGCTCCTAACTACTCACTGGACAGGCAAGCAATGCTGAACATTCTAACGTACAGTGCAGGGGTGGAAGCTGCCTAGTCTTCAGACCCACATTTAACTAGCAAAAAAAAGTAATGGGACTGTCCAAACAAGACGTATGTATAATGCAATTTAAAAATAATCTAAGCGTTTCCAGACCTCCCCAGGACTTGAGCGCATGTGCAGAACATGCTCCTGTCCTTGCACAGCAGTGCAGGTCCTTACAAGCAGAGAGACGCGTTTCCCATTCGCTAGATCAAAAGACACGATCAGGCTTTACCATCCATCTCCCAGCGCCATCAGTGCGAGTCCCACAAAGAGCAACGGCAGAGGTGTAACAGCGACCAACTCAACTTTCCTATTAAAAAAAGGTGGGGAAGTGGTTGCTCTCAACAAGAGACACACGTTTTTGTTCCTAGAGAGAGAAGTACACAGGTAAAATGAAAGGCCATTTAACACAAGCGCAGACAAAAAAAAATCCACTGATTTGTTCAGGTAGTTCACTAAAGATGCTATTTTTGGCTTGCATTTTGCCTAGTTTCTGCAGCACCTCGGACAAAAAGCACTAGCTAGCAAGAAACGAGCTCCACCACCATGGCAGCCTTCAGGCCACAAAACGCTTATCTCCTTGCCAGGCACTGCTGTCAAAGTCCAAGCACTTTGTGCAGGTGAGCAACTCCGCAATCTCACTTTTGAAAACACTACAGATGGGGAAACTAATTTTGTTAGAAAGCCTTGTAACCGCTACTCTCCACGCTTGCCAGTAAGAAGTTTCCTTCCTCCCTGGAACAGCCATCAGCTATCGGGCTCAGCTGACAGACTCAAGATCTCTCCTCCGATTACAGCACACGCAGGAGTTGAGAATAAAGGGGAAGAAAAGAAAAAAAGGAAAACCCAAAACATAGTCCTTGAAGTGCAAGCTACAAGCAAAGAAAGTCCAAGAACCTAAGAACAAGCAGACTGGAGACAAAAATAATAATTTGGGTTAAATCTCACTTAGACCTACTGCAACAGGTAGAACCTGCTGGCTGTTGGCAGAAAGGTCTTTAACAGCCTCGAAAGCATACTTTGTAATGCTGCTTTTGATAAAACACAGCTAACTTTTAAGGCGAGGCATCTACTTCTATTGCATGAAGCAGACAGCGTTTTGCTCCAATGGCTACATCAGGCGCACGTTACGGGAGATCACCACCTCCTAATGCTAGGGAGAAATGTTTTCCAGCGGGGTTTGGTTTGCCGCAGGAGTTGTGGCGATGGCAGAAGTCCCGTGTCCAGACAAGAGCAACGTGTGAAAGAGTAGAAATAAAACAAGCAAGAGGCAAAAAGAAGCAAAACCCAAGAGTGCAGGGGAAAGGAAACGAAAGAGCACAAAACAAGAAGCGAAACGGAGAAAGTGGGCAGGAGAGCGCAGAAACGCAGCAGAAGGAGGGAACAGCCCCACACTGGCTCCGCACAGAGAGCTGCTCCAGCCTGGGACAGAGGCAAAGCTACGCCTCTTGTGCCAGAGAGCCTGCTTCCCTGGGTGCGACGGGTACAGGGCAGGGCACGGAGGAACCACCGGTGGCTTTGCTAGAGGAGGGACAGCGACGAGACGGAGCAAAGACATCCTCCTGGACGTAAAAGAGATGATCTTCCTCTGCCCACGCAACACCTGACTTGAAGCTGGAGTAGGAAAAGAGGTAAGAGCATCGCTATATTTGCAATACCAATGCCAACGGCCACATCGACACGATAAAACTCCCCAAAACGCCAGCACCAGCAGGCAGAAGCGCAATATTCGGGCACCGCTTTGCTATTCTTGCTGTGTTAGCAGGGCTCGCCCCCTCGCCCCAGCTCCATTTCTGCAAGCCAGCACCCTCGATTCACTGAGCAGAAGGCACCAGCAGACGGCCCACCTTGCCACGCGAGGAAACAAAGCACCAGAAACTACACGGGCAAACCCAACCTTTGCTCCGAAAAGCTGATGCAAAACCAAAGGTGAGGGTTAGGCACAAAGGGAAGGCATCAAGCAGGCGGCTGGCGCAGCCCGGCTCCATTTCTCTGCAGCTTCAGAGGGTCAGGTTTTCGGTACTGAGCAAGCACCAGAAAAATAAATGATTAATGGAAATTTGACAAGGCAAGGGGGTGGGCGTGGGTAGGGAAGAGGGAAGGAAGGAAGGAAGGAAAACTCACAAAATCTTGGCAGAAACCCAACAGGTAAGAAAATAAAATATTAAAAAAAGCACATTAGGAACCATCAACTGAGCTTACCCAGAGCCAAGGTGAGAAGAAAGGGTCAGCATAAGCAAGGTGTTGGGAGATGCTGCACTGCTCTTCTTGCTAGCAGGCTTGAAGAATACCTGTCTCACCAGTGCTGGGATTTATGTGACAACAGCTTCTAGCTTGCTTTTGCTAGTCCACAGAAATGGGGACCACTGTGGCTCGCATCTGCTGTCAATCAACTCCACAGTCTATTTGTGTGTTTTTTAGTCAAATGACCTTTTTTTATTTTATTTCTTTTTAAACTTCTGCACTGCTTCAGAAGCCTAAGTCCTCCAAAAATCAAACGCTCCACTTAGCAGACAGAGCATGTATCAAAACCACAGTCTCCAGAGCTGTACTTTTAGTTTTGCTGGTATCTGTGCACTCTCTACTCCTGCAAGCTCTTGAGAGAAGGATTACCTTCTACTGTTAAAAAGAGGAAAAACAAAATACAAAAGGAAAAATAAAACAAAATACAACTTTCAAGTAATTTGCTCCAGGGAGTAGTTCCTATGGCCAAAGCCGGTCCTAGCAGCAGAGAAAGCAAGAGGTGCACCTTCACCAACGTGTCACAAGATCTCAACTTCTGCAGAAACAGGACGCTGCCATTCAACGGGCCGGACCAACACGCAACATCGCTTGTGTCGGGATGTGGCCGACTGCCCGCACCTTCTCAGTACTCGTCCAAGCACATCTCTCCTAGGTTTAACACCTCTGGAGATCATTTATTCTTATTCTGCTGGAGGGAAGGAAATTTAATTTATCTATTCTTCGAGCATGCCAGGGTGTGCAAGAAAGCAAAAGGAGGGATTGAAACCAATAGTTAAGTTGTGTCTCATTCCTGAGCTCCTATTTTCCAGCCTGGTCCAGAAGAAGAAGGACAATTACCATCATCTCCCTGCGGTTCGGTGGCCGACAGGAAACAATTTTGTGGTTTAAATCCAGCTACCAGCGAACCGAGGCCGCGTTAAGAGCGAGCCTCGCCGCACGGCGTACTTTTGTTTGCAGCCTCGGGATTTAATTAAACGGGCAGATAAAGCCTGCCTTTTAACCCACGCTCGAGGGTGCGCCCCAGCGAGATAAAAACAGGCTGCAGAAACAGGTCGAAGATGATCCCATTGCTGGTGCGGCATCTGCGCCACGCTTGAACACCGTCCCACCACGCTTCTTGCTGAGAGGAGCTGTGCTATAAAACCCTCACTTCCTGGCCCAGAGGTGGGTTTTTTAGGTTTTTCCTCTTCCATACAGGATCGGAGTTCTGCAGCCACAGCGCGGACTGACATGCTGAGAAATTCAAGTCCGGCTCCCTCCTGCTTCCCACAGGTGTCTCCTCCAGTTGTCTGACCAAACCGTCTCCAAATGTCTTCCATGTACAGCTCCTTTCCAAGTAATTTCCAAGAGACAAGTAGAAGGGGTAAATCCCTTTTTTTCATCCTTCATCCAGCAGAGCTATTATTCCCTTATAAACAGCAACTTCTCCCAGTAACCTAACAAGGCAGCTACTTACACGTTGTATTTTAAATAGCCGTGTTTTCAGGCCAAGAAACGGACAGCTCTATTTTGGCAATCCTTCATTTCCTGTCCTATTTGCGAGCAATAATGTCATGACACACAGCGTGTCCCATGCCTTCCTCCCCGGATTAAGCTCGCAGAAAAAAAAAAAAAAAATCTAGCTGAATGAGCTGCTTATGACAGTTACAGAAAAGTCATCAGTTTTGGGCAAAAGCACGGTGAAAATGAAGAAAAAAAAATGAAAGGAATTATTTTTTCAGTGTAAAGGGCAAACTGCAACATTGACAGACTCAGTATTCAAAGCAAGCATCGCTGGCCCCTGCTCAGCAGTGGAGGGACATGGGATATTGGGACCAGCGAAAGAACAAACGAGCATGAGTCAAGTTTAATTTTCTTTGCCTGGAACGGGAAAAATGCATCACCCCAAAGCATCGGTGCAATCTCACGCCGCATTTCGCTGCCCTGGACAACACCACAGCAACCCCCTACACCACCAGAGACATATCCCACTTAACCCAGCTCGTTAAGGACCTCGGGGGGGACCGGTCCCGCTTGCAAACGCTCGGCACGCGCGCTCCGGGCTGGCTGGAATAACTCAGCGTCGGGGACACCCCGGGGACGCAGCCGCTGCCTGGCTCGGGCAGGGCGTCGCGGCTCCATCCCAAGCAGCGAAAGGCTGCGGACCAACACTTCCTCGTTCTCTGACCTTTTCCATTTAATTACTTCCTGTGACTTTCTTGGAACCGTGCATCGGAACGAGCAGGCGGCAGCCTCCGGGCGAAACCAAACGGCTTTTAAGGCTTCAGCTCCATCCTCCCACTCACGAGTGGAAAGACGCCAGCAGCCCACCCGGGGAGATGACGGCTGCGGAGAGGGTCACGGCTCGCGGCGGGGCAGCTGCCCCTCGCCCGGGCACAGGCAGCGCTGCCCGAAATCCTCCCACCACTCACGCTCAGCGCCGCAGCTTCGTGCCTCCGATTTATTACCGGGCATCCCCATTTCCCCCCGCCCCGCGACACGCAAAGGAGAAGAGCAGGGGTGATGGGGGGGGAGAGCAGAATTGAAGGCTGAGACGCAGAAAGAGGCGCTCGCTTTGCAATGACAAACTGACCTCTAAGTATCGATCTGAAATGGTGCAGTCATGAAGGGACCAATGAGTTTCCAGCATCCCAAGCCCTATTATTTCCCTCCTCGGTTTTATAAATTGTTTCAAAACTCAGAATCTTATGGAGCTGCTCTCAATCAACTAAAAAAAAAAAGGCCAAAAATGGGGGGGGAAAATCCTCATAATTTACTTAAAGAGGGTTATTTTAAAACGCATCCTGACAGTGGTCCTTTTTTTGTAATCTGGCTGCTAACATTTGCTCACAGTGCACTCAGTGAAATGAGAATAGCTATGCAAATTAAAGCCAGATATCTAGGGCAAATAGCACACTATACTACCATTGTTCTGACAGCTTGAGAAAACTTATCAGTAGGGCCTGTCCTTATTTCTTTTAACACCATATATATTGGGGAAAAAAAAAAAAAATTAAATCACTTCACCCACCACTGAAATGAAAAACAACCCATGAGTCACCAGCTTCAGCGATGCTATCAATCAATGCAAGGCTGGAAGCAACGAGCTTACGGAGGAAACCATGGCTCACCCAAAACATCTCGCCGTGCCCTGCAAGGCGACGGCCTGGACTAAACCGTGACAAGCCGAACTGCAGCCTCCAAAACGGCTGCTCGGGATATGCACGGGGGCAAGGACCGCCGTGCATCATTTACCCTGAAAGCCAACACATCCAGCCGCCAAGAAAACAGCCAACGCTGGCCCGGGAAGTGGGTTGGGTACCAGCCCCCCATGGACACCGGCACTCCTCATCTCCCAGGGACCGAAGCACAACATTGCTGGGCTGACCGATGACCCCAGGAGAGGCGGTGGGACCAGAGAGCCTCCCTCCCCAGCCCAGGTAGGATGCGCATGAAACCCATCAGCCGAAGCCTCCCTTGGCGTGGCAACACAGCGGCACGTGGAGGAAGAATTTACTCCAAAACAAACTGCAGCCTACAATTAAGGAAAAAAAAAAAAACCCAAACCCCAACCCCAACCATCAGAGCCAAGCGCTCGGTGTTTTACACCGACACTCACCTCCGCACCAAGCCCTGCAGGAAAACGCGTTCGGAGCAACACCTTCGTGCAAAATGAAGGCTGGCGAGCGCCAGCTTTCGTCCACTCAATCTGTTTAGGGTCGCCTCTATGCTCTCAGACCCAGAGACAGGGACCCACCTCTGCTCCTCTTGTCCAATTTGTGAAACGAAACCAAAAAAAACCAAACCAAGAACCGGCAGGTTTTTATTGGAAACGAGTCGGCCACATTTTTCCAGCCTGCCAGGTCATGGCAATCCACAGGAGAGAAACTCAACTTTTTTTTTTTTTTTTGGAAGAACCATACCAACTTCAAAATAACCACAATTTCAGAAGCTATATGTAAACATGTATTTATAGTCCCTTCATTAAGAAGCACCAAAATAACAACTCCTCTTAACACACGCATTGCAGGCAGAAGCCATTTCCTTCACCACTCGCATTTCCCCAGCAAATCACCTCAAAATAAGTTTGGCGTTACGAAGGTGTAAGCGCAGCACATGCCACCAATTACGATTATTTTTTTTTTTTCCAGACTCCAAAAACCGAGCCGAAAAGTTGCGCAATTCCGACGCCGCTTTACAAGCCCTGAGAGAAGTCATTTTAAAGCGCGGTACATCCTATGGCGCTTGGCACGAAACCAGTCCTGCACGCCAGTGAGTCATTTTTCTTGACTGTCAAAGCCCAGAAGGAGATGGCCAGCAACAACGCTCGGGCCAGCGCGGCTTGTAAAAGCCCTTCCTGTAATTTCGCTGCAATAGCTTTTAAATTTTATTTCGGGGAAGAAAAATTTTTTTAAAAAAGGGTGAAAAAAAAAAAGCACCGCCGGGCATTTTTAAAGGCTTGGGGTGGGCTCTCGGGGGGG
>Ga0065711_1051257_pt1 | contig 10456 bp, 7 predicted proteins | sample Hoacrofraction12_FD_59098 | JGI IMG/M metagenome (GOLD analysis project Ga0065711, IMG submission 59098) | Hoatzin crop microbial communities from Cojedes, Venezuela - Epithelial fraction 12 v2 (version 2) | ecosystem: Host-associated > Birds > Digestive system > Esophagus > Crop | place...
GAGTCTCCTTCTCTGGAGATATTCAAGACCCACCTGGACAAGGTCCTGTGCAGCCTGCTGTAGGCGACCCTGCTTCAGCAGGAGGGTTGGACTAGATGACCCACAGAGGTCCCTTCCAACCCCTGCTATTCTGTGATTCTGTGATTCTGTGATATTTATCTATCTGACAATTTGTTGATCTTTCAAAGGTTCAGATACTCTGTAACTCCCTATCTAGTCTTAGCCACCAGCAGTGAAATTCCTGGACCCTTCTGGATCTCAAGTTTTACCTTGCACAGCCAGCTCTTTCACAAAGTAACTTCCTCATTTGCAGCTGCAGACTGTATTTACTTTCTTGCTATTGCAAAGATTTAAGTACTTCAGATATATAGCTTACTCTATATTTATATACCGTCTGTCATAATGAAGCCTCAATCATCACGGAGGTCTGGCTGGGATATCGAGGGACATGGGAGACAGAACCCAAGTCTCCTCTTGAGCTCAGAAACAGGATTCTCCGTGACCAGTGCAGAAGCAAACTGGTATATAGAACAGATAACTGCAATCTTTGGCTCCTTTTATTATCATTAAGATACATTAGCAGATGTTAGAAATACCACATTTAACATGCACCCTGCTGTCCAAAAACACTTAGAGGGAAGGAAGATGGAAGCATCAAAAGCATCCTTGCTGAGCAGAAGCCCCACTCTGCCACCTGGTTTAACCGACCATTGCAGAAGCCAAGGGCAGTTGCAGTTTGAGCCACACAAACAGACAAACTACACAGCCACAGCAATGCTGTTCTGCATGCTGAACCAGCCAGAGCTAGTTCCACTAATTACATCTTGTGTTTTGACTTCTGCAAACTTTCTGTCACTGTGTCCAGGAGGCTTTTATCATCTTAAGGAGGGGGAAAGGAGTGTCACAATTACTGCAACTGAACCTATGTTTTGAGGACAAGTCTCACAAAGTTCTGGCTAAAAAGCTTTATAAAGCTTAATAAAGCTTTCCACTCAATAAAGGAAAAAGTTGTCTGGTCAGTTTTCATAGGAAGTGAACAGTTAAAATTTAGGGAGTTCTCATTTTCATTCTCATTTCCCCTTGTTCAGTTTATCACTGTTCCGAATAGTTCACTTTGGGTCTGACAGGCTTTGTGTTCTCTGCAACCTGTCACCTCCCAGCCTAAGGAAAATTAAAATCACTCCTTCTGAGCTATAAGAGCAGAAAAGATGCTGCTGTGTGTCACAGAGGTGGAGCAATGTCCTATTTGTCTTTGCAAATATTAAGAAAACAGCTAAAACTGAAAACATGGCTAAGCAGCCAAATGCAAGTGTCCTTGCTTAAAGGAGAGAGAGAGAAGAGCACACATTAGGAGTGGAGACAGATATTTGAGAAGCAGAGGTTTAGCTCCCTTGGAATCAGCAACTGAGACTCCTGCACAGCTATTCAGACCAGCAGATTTGCTCATCCTTTAGATCACTCTTTACTCCTTTCCCTTTGGATAGCCTGTCACCATGGTAAAGACCATTGAAAGTGTCTAAAAGAAGTCCCTAAAGAAAGTCTTCCAAGTCCTGGTCTGCAGGAGCTCCCAGCCTAAGGAAGAGTGCTGTCACACAAAGTACAATGTCCTACAGCACCTGACTCCAGGCAGTAACTACCCCTCTTCCAGAACTAAAATTAGCAAGAATATAGCTCTCAAGATCTAAAATAAACATGCAGTTAAGCTCAATTTGAAGTGAATTCCTTATCTTCTAAAGTCAGTTTTACAGTCTCTGACTCCTGCTTTCACACCTCACTCAGCTGCAAATAGCCCTAGCAGCAGGGAGACCCTCCAAAAAGATTGCCCAGGTCAAGGCAAGGATGATCCTGAGGAGGCCTAGAAATAGGCTGCCATTAAGGAATCTGAATATAAATGAGCACCTCACCACACACAGTGCTTTTGCAAGCCTCATTCCTTAGCCAGCTCTGCTGGTGAACAGGCTGCTTTGAGTAACTTTGCCAGAGGTATGTTCCTATCGTGATAACAGTCCTCACCTCAACAAGCTCTGTGTGGGAAGGCAGAAGGTAAGTCCTACCCAGCAAGCAGATCTCTGAGGGGACAGAAAGCTGTTCTTGTGCCTGCCTGCCCTCCCCAAACCTAGGTGAGTGGTGCTGTCAGGGCTCCTCTTGTGTCAGCCTGGCTGGCAGTGATGCCAGGCCAGGGAAAGCTCCCACTGGTTTTGGGGAAATTCCTCCAGCTGTGGCTTGAAACTGTGGCTTCAGAGAGGAGTATACCAGGGAGCGCAGGGAATGGGAGACCCAATAACAGGAGTTCTTAAAAAAAGGTAAAGAACTGCTTTCAGTCTTTTAGTTGGTTAGTGGCTGGCTTCAGTGAAAGAAATGTTGCATGTATTGTACACACAAAGGCAGATAAGTTGGCTTGAAAATCAGAGCAGGAAACCCAGCACGCACATCCTTTCCCTCCACCAACCCACACTGAGCTACTTCCACATTAGCAGAGAGAACCAAACCATGGGGGGGTGGGAAGGGCTCAGCAGGCTGTCCAGAAGCAGTGATCATAGACAAAAATAACCTTAAAAGATCTTTCCAAATATAGTCTCTCATTATTGGTGCTGTATCAGTCTCATTTCAAGCTGTGCCTGGCAGTGTCTCTGTCTTGTTCCCTTTCAGAGAACACCAACAGGTCCTGAGGCACCAGGGCCTTTCTCTAGAGAGGGAGAATAAGGAAAATGTACTTCAGTGTCATGACAGACAAAAGGATGGAGAATTCTTGCTCTCAAATGTTTAACATTGAAGACTCCCTAGCTAATCAATCATAAGCAGGGTAAGCTTACCAGCGGCTGATGAAACTCACAGGACACAGCTGTTTCAACATGCTGCTGTTCATATTGTAAAGCCACGCTGAAAACTTCAAGTTTGGGCATGGTGACATGGGGAAACCATGTGTGGGTCGTGGGTTACTGTTAGTAAAACCTCACCACATGCACCTGAAAGTTTTCAGTCTGACAGGACCAACGTGAGCCAGCTGGAACCAAGCGATGTGTTACAACCTGATTTAAAACTTTACTGGGTGCTTCCAGTATGGAAGAAAACAGAGAAGTGAGATGGGAATATGAAATGTCTGATTTTCTTCCTTTTTGTGTCTTGGAAATTTTTACTAGCTTTCATACAATGTTGGCAAAATTCTTCCATTTCACAAAGGAAGAGAACAGATTTACCCAGTACATTGTCTGTGGTGTCTGCAAAAAAAGCACAAAACTGTTGGCAGAATGCATCAGTTGACTGCTTGGAGATGCTATGTATGCAACGGCACAGGGCAAGCCTGGTTAGGGACTGAGAAATGGCCATACTTGTTTTGAGCCATCTATGGGATTCGTGAGACCTGCTAGCCAAAACATGCCACTTTAAGGGACCCAGTACTGTCTTCAAGTAACTGAAGACAAATCTCAGTGACTTCAGAGGAAGACAAAGTCAGAGTTAGGCTGCTTTTTGGATATGAAGGTAAGTTCTTACAATGTGGCTCTGGCAGCTCCAGCTGCAGTACCTACAGACTGAGCAATCTCTTCCTCTGTGGACAAGGACAAAAGCCAAACTGGCCCAGAGAATTGTGATCCACAGTGCCAGGCCCAGTAAGTGCACTTGCCCTGGAAAATAGCAGGGTGTAAACTATACTTAGAGATGTGAAATCTGTGGTTACGCAACTTGGAGGGAATCATCCCCAACAAATCACAGTGGCTGCAGATCTAACTTACCACAGATGATCAGCTGCAGCTGCAAGTTGTAGGGATCATAAGCAGACAGATGCTACTTGTTGAGTTGGACCACAACTTAGACTTGGATGTGATGCTAATACTGCCCTTATACAGGGTCACTGTTGGGTGGGGGTCACTGATGAAAGTACAGCTCACGGTGCAGTTGTTCGGTGCAGTTGTTGCCATGACTCATGCTGTGGTTCTTCAGTGGGACGATGAAATGGGAAGCACAGTCCTTCCTGGGATACTCTGACCTGAAGTCAAAACACTCTGCTGAGGACAGTCACTATGGGCTGCTTCACACTGCACTGTCTGTTGCACACGCAAACATACAAACACAGAGCCAGCGCCATCAAGACAGAGAGTCTTCTGCTGCACAAGTACAAATCCAAAGAGTTTGGGTGTAACATTTCATGACCTAGACCTTCTTTCCTACAAGGGAAGACTCAGGGAGGAGGAAGAAGAAACAATACACCACATTACTCTCAGCATCTGGCCGGCATACCTATCTCAACATGTAAACAAATACGAACTGAAAAGCAAGAGAGGAAGGAATCAGAAGTCTCATTCTCCCATTAATCTGCTATGCAGCTGTAAGCAAGCAATTAATTTCTTTGTTTCTTGGTCTGTAAGCAAGGTGTCAGGTTTTTGCTCCATGGGGACATATTGATGCCTTCTCTCACTAATGCCATTAAATTGTAAAGTGCTTTTGGATATTTGGCTCCCAAGGCACTTTAGAAATGCATGATTAAATTACACCCAGTTATAAACCAAAGCAGGTGATCTTGTAAAGGATGGGATATTGCTCTGCTGATATTGCTCTGAGGCATTTATAGTCTACAGAATGCTCTGGGTGAATCAAGGGCAACTGCATATGCAATTTAAATTTCTAATGTCCCCACTGCAAATCTTCCATTTTCAGCCTGTATTTAAACACACTTCTTAAAGTCTTTATTATGTCCTTTTGTATTGGCATGGGGTCCCATCAGGTAGATCCCCTGGGTCCTTAATGTAGCACTGTATGGTAAAATTCTCTTATGAGACCTTATTCTCAGAAAACAGCTTACCTCCTCCTTATCCTTCAGAGTTTTTCCACCATCTCTCAGGTTTGTGCAAATAAACCATGTGACTTGCCATTTATAATGAAGAATAGGAAACCACTTTACATCTGCTTCTGTCCTGCCTGAAGACAGACAGACAGGCTGTTGTCAAGGGAATGTCCGAAGGAATGCACTGCAAGGAAGGCACAACCAACCTAGCTTTTCTCCATTTACTACTCTTTTATACTCACCTACATACACAGCAATTACTGAAGTTAGGCCTAGACTACTTCCATACAAGAACACAACTACAGCCATATAACTGGAAGCGCTCTTTCTCAGCTGCACATGTAACAGAAATAACATACCTATGGTCTAGTTACATCGATCAAAGAAGGCTGATTGTTAAGTACAAATACACAATTTGACACCTGATTACTCATTTTAGTGTACTACTTATCCTGTTATTTCCATGTATTGCCCATTACTCAATGGGATTAGCAGGCTTTTAGCAGCATATGGACAGGCTTCTGAAGGTATATGCGTAGTTTGGTAATATATGTTAATATATAGTTTGGTTTATATTACTATATTGTTTATTACAACAGGCATAGGCCAAGCAAAAAAATTTGCCTTGCATCTCACTATTCAGAGTAACTGCATTCTGCTTTGCCCCAGACTGGACAGAGGGATCACTTACCATTTTGATTTGATGAGCTGGAGCATGTTCAGTTTTGTTTGGGAGTACTGCTAATGAGATATGCCTATTACTGATTAGGCCTGGGCAGCGAGCAACTGAACAAAGGAGAAGGTGTTTACCTGAAAGGATGACCTCTGAGTCTTTAATTTAATGCGCTTTTAGGGACTTGCAGCTTCTGGCCCAGACAGACTGTTACACAGTCTCCTATATGGGACAGATTCTTTTGATTTAGGAAACAAATCCCAGTCAGACTAGACATATGCTACAAGACAGATGACATTTATAATGCCAATCTTCTGTTATGTCGAGAAGTGACAACAGCACCCTCCCTGCTCACAGATAGTCCCTACTGCCTTGAATTTTAATTTAATCAGCATCTGTATGAGCTGCTATGTAATGTGCTACACGTACATGTAGTAAAATAAAAGGAAGCCTGGTCCTGAAGAGATTGCCATCAAATGGATAGGATAGGACAGAAGGTATTCCTGTGTCTGTTCCTCAGGTGGGGACCTGAAATGCAGAACAGGTTAGTGATACACCCAGCGCCACAGAGGGAGCCTGAGCTTAGTCCACAGTGTTGTATACAAAACACCCATCTTCCTCCAGCACTGTCAGGAATTTTTATGCTTACCTCTGTCTTTAGAGGTGTACTGCTGCTCCTGTGAATCCAGAGCATCAGCGTCCCCTGTGTCACTGCAGCCAGTGCACAGAGCTGGCTTGGCCTGCCACATAAACCTTATCCTACAGGTCATTATTCTGATCATCTTGAAAGCTGAGGGAAAACACCTGGTGTGATACAGATAGACTTGTACAATTTAGACTGAGAGATACACTCTTACACTGGGGCTGATTCTGCAAGGTACTGTAGCGCCTCAGATTGTGCAGAAGTCTAGGCTGAAAAAAAAGGAAAGCATAGAAATTGCCCTTAGCCTCTACGGAAATGAGCTCATCATCCATGTTAATAGAGATTGTACCTCAGAAAGGACAGTGTTGGGACCTCAAGCGTTGTCTCTACAACCTGATCCCCCCTGGGTCATTCAAGGTTTAATCAAGAATGATTTCACTTCCGTTAGCATGAACTGTAGTTGCATGCTCAAAAAATTCTGCTTCTTGTGATGAATCAGAGAGCTTCCCCAATGTTTTATGGTTTGCTGAACACTGTTGCTCCAGCTGCAGAGGGCTGGATTGTGCAGCTGACAAACTTGCGTGCACATAAGTCCCTCTACCCTAACCACCATGAGAAGGCTTATAAAAAGACTAGCCATAAAAATAGTGAGAAGTTATGCAGGACTTCATGAACTTAAAGCAATGCATGAATTTTCTCCAACAGTCAACTGTTAAACCAAAGTGACAGCTCATGTGATAAAGGCCAAAGGACAACTACAGCCTTCATAGCCCTGCAGCAGTATTTCACCAGATGCCCAAGAAAACTGATGGCAGGATTTGTCCTCTGACAGGACACAACACAATCTCACAGGGAAAAGATGTATGAATGCATGATGCTGTCCCAGCACAAATCACCATGTGGCTCTTCAGCCTCACAGTTGGATGAAACCTGGGGGAGTGGGGGGACTAAAAGAAAAACAGCGAAAGAGAAATTAAAAAATTAAAAGAGTGAGAGACTGCCAAAGTAAAGCCATTCTTCAGTCTGTTGAGTCACGCCTGGAGACTGGAAGAAGAAACCTTCAAATTGTTTCAGCAGAAGGCAGTTAGTGTAAGGATTACAATGTTGCCAGCTCTTTTGCTAATACCAGTACCATTAGAAGATAATTAATCCCTCAAGCAATCAACAGCTGAGTGATGAGCACCTATTCAGGACAATTTCAGGTGAGGCAGATGGAACAGGAACTTTTAAAAATAGGTCACGTAAAAAGTGAATGAGAACAAAGAAAAGAAGAGGCAGTTTTAATGCTTCATTAGATGATTTTACCGTCCACCTTCTGCCACAAACGATTTTGTATAATGTCTGTGTCTTACAGGACTTCTCATGCTCTTCAGTACAGCCCTGCATGTTGCCATTCCACACCAGACAAGTTTGTCTGGAGCCTGTAGGCTCTCTGCGATTTTTTGGCGTTTCTCTATTTGGAGATGTGGTAACAAAGCCGTGCTGGTATGGACTGGTTGTGTAGTTCCAAAGTGGAGACTGAGCTGAGAAACAACCATTTTTTAATCGGTCACCTGGATGTTGCCTTCTGAGACATTCTCAGTCAAGCCTTAATGTCCTTCTACTCCATAGGAATCAGAGTTGTATAACACAACTCATGAATCACGCATCTTTTCTGGCTGGCGTTACTGCTACTGAGGGCAGTCAGCACCATGCTTTGTTACCCAGAAGTATCTTAGACATAAAAAGTCTGAATTTCCCGATTAAGCAATCATAAGTCTTAAACAACAAAGATTTAAATACTTTGCCACTTCTTATAGTAAGCTATCTAGGGATTTCATGGCAGCTCACGATATCTTCATTCTCAAGACATTATTAGTGTCTTCGAAGCATGAACTCTGATAGTACTATTTCAACTTTAGCATACTGGCACCTGACTGTTCATCCTATTGAAACCGAGTGCCTGAAAGAATTATAATCCCGTCTCAGTACCACTGTATTTATAACAAATGGGCAGTTCAAACATGATGGTTTATTTGCTGTAGTACATACTCTCCTAACCCATACTCAGACTAGAGTATCCGTCACAGGATCAGAGAATCTTCCAACAGTGACCTCTGTAATCACATGTGAGATGTGATGTGAGAGGTCAGATGGGGGAAGAAACAGCTGCCGTTACACCTGACACACACATTCAGGGTACAGCTCAGCAAGAAGGCAAAATGGTTTTAATTTGGCTCAAGGATTGCACAGCTTGTTCTGTTCTCCATCTCCTCTCAGCACCTCTGAAAACTCAGCGAAAAGAAGCAGAGCTGTGATGCTAAATGTTCCTTTGTGCAAGGTGAATTTGATAACCCTTTACAAAGTGAGGTATATTTTAAAAACACAAGACAGTAACAACTGATAGATGGGAATTCCAGCTGGAGAGATACTGCAGGTCTTACCTGAAGGTGGCATTGCTAGAATTCTTTCCTATAACTCTTCTGCTTCTCCCACACCAGCTTCATTCACAGCTCGGGTTCAGAAGTAGTATTTGTCTCTCCTGCAAGCCTCCCAGGTGTAAGTGGTACTAGAGATAGGGATCTTGGTGCATTTTGTCCATTTCTCAGTGTCCTCAGCTTACACCTCTAGTATGTATCCTGACAGCGCATCTCACTGGTCTGGCTCCTGCCAGGCTAAGGAAATGCTGGAGCTGGAAAAATTCACCAGCATCAGCAGTCCTGGAGGCTCTGCGACAGCAGAAGAGCTGTGACAGACTGCTGTACTCACAGGTCTATGCTTGCATATGTGAATACAGAGCTATTCCTATTTCAAAATGCTGAACCTGCAAGGTTTTAGAGTAAAAGGAGCCTTAGTAAACACAGCAAATTCTGTCCAACAAACAATGCAGTTCCTAAAATGGTTCATACATGTAGACCCTGTTCCAAGGCTGGTCATTTAAGAAAAATCCTCACAACATTTGACATGGGACCATCTGATTTCAGCTTGGAAAGGGCACCTTCTGTGAGCACTTGAGCACCACTCCTTCTCCACAGGTGTTTGGGAAAAGTGTCTAGCATTAAAGGTTTGCTTCTGTCTCTTCCTGCCTGACTGGTGAGCTCTGCAGTACCTTTCCTATAACCTGTCTTGTATGGCTTTGAGTGCCTGGTGTCCCTTCTTCTTTAATAAATCCCTCTTACAGTCTTGTGTAAAGCGGACAGGTGCTATCTCGACTGCTTGGATTAGTAAATTTGCTTACTGTCTTGCAAGATCCTGTTAACGGTCTTCAAGTTTATTTGCCAAAGATTACCGTACCCCTAATTAATAGTCATTTTTGAAAATGCAGATCTTGCTTTTTGCTTTTGAGTCCACCTTACAGCAGTCTAGTTAGATGTCCACAACACGTAAGAAGAGCAAAAGATGGGACATGAAAAAATATCTGTATGTTTTTAATCAAATGAATAGGGAGCTGTGTATCTGAATCCACGTTCTGCTCTGAAAGTCTCAGCTAAAATGCAATGACCTTCCCCCTGCCCTCCCCAACACACAAAAGTCAACCAGTGCAGCACGCTGTGACAAACTTGATGTTAATAGCTTTTATACAGAACACTCGTATGAGCACACAGGGTCATAAGGAATATGGTGCATATGGACAGTACATATGTTCCTAGGCCTAATGTGAAACAATGCAAGTCTTCAAATAGCAGAAGAACCATAGCTTCAGGGTTTAAATTGTTTTTGGGTCGTCTTCTGATGTAAAGGAACCTGAATGCTTTCCCATCTGAGTAACTATTTAACCTCAAGGCTCTTGCCTGCTACATAGAATTCTCTCATTTTTTAGCTACACCAGCTTACACACTTGGCCAGTTTTTTTTTCTTCTTCTAAAATATGTGCACCTACTAAGCCCCACTCCTGTATCTATTACAGGATTCCATCAAGAGTTTAAGCTATGTATTGATCACCTCTGACAGCCTTTTTTTTTAAAAAAAATGCTTTAGTTATATGGTCATATAGAGTAAGAATTCTCTATAACTGGCATAAAATAAAATCTGCCCATTTCAGCATTTCTGAGGCTACTGCAATCCTTTGGAGTTTGTTTGTGATTTTGATTAGTCCAGAATTAGGCACAGATTCTTTACTCCTAAAAATCCACTATGAAAATAAAAGAAGTTAAGCAACTTCCATGAATTCCGCAAGAGTTTTTTCTTCTTTTAAAAGGGTTGATGGGGAACTGATGAAAGGCACATAGCAACATGTATGACAAATTTTCTTTGTCATACATTAGGGCCTTTGGCAACCTATATGTGAACATTAAGCACTAAAGGTATCTACACCTTAGAGCACCTTTATCATGCTGATCTTTGCTCTTTGCATATACTCAATTCTCCCCCCCCCCCCCCC
>Ga0065711_1051258_pt1 | contig 10455 bp, 6 predicted proteins | sample Hoacrofraction12_FD_59098 | JGI IMG/M metagenome (GOLD analysis project Ga0065711, IMG submission 59098) | Hoatzin crop microbial communities from Cojedes, Venezuela - Epithelial fraction 12 v2 (version 2) | ecosystem: Host-associated > Birds > Digestive system > Esophagus > Crop | place...
GCGGGTGGCCGTGGGCAGGCGGCTCGGGGGCGTCGTTCCAGGAGGAGGGGAGGCCCTTTGCCCCCGCTCGACCCCCTGCTCCCCCGCTCCGGACGGCTAACAGCCTTCCGGCCGAGAACTGTAGCCCTCCGTGGCCGTGTCTTTTCCTGCGGCGTGGATCCCCGCAGCCGGAGTGTGTGACTGTTACTGTCCCCAGCTCCGAGATGCTGGGGCAGAGCCTCTTCATCCTCCCGACCTCAGGCTGGGCTGCACTGTCCACAGCCCAAGGTGGCTGACAGCAGGAGCGAAACGTTCCGGACACTGTGCCTGTAGAGACAGCTTTAATTCTGAAGTTTAAGATCTCCCACATATCCCCCGTGTTTGTATGCACCCCTAACTTAATCGTGCCAGAGGCTCATCTCCAGCAAAAGCCATAAATCATTCCTCGTCTCCATTTGCCCTTTCGCTGAAACACATCCAAGTTACCGAAGATCTGGTAGTGTATGTTTAATCATTTGCCAGCAAAACCACCCATTTTTGTAGCTAAGTCTGCGGGATTTTGTGTCACTTCACGTGACTTCATCAATTGTCAGGTGCGTATATCAAGGCGAGAGGAGGAGTATAGAAGCTGGTAGTATGTGAGGCTAGCAAAAGCAATGCAGTAGTTGTGAGAGAAAAAAATTCAAGCCCTTTTCCGAAAAGACAGGAATTACTTCATCCACCTAACGAAGAAAGAAGCCTACTCTGCATAGTCCTTAGCTACGAAGAGGTCACTTAGTGAAGTCGTTTCCAGTTTTGCCTTGCGCCTCCACTACATGCAGTGAGCAGGCTGTGTGCTCTTCGCCTTTTTGAGTTGTGCGAGCATCAGGAAACATACCCTCTAGCTTCCCCAGGGCTGAGCATCCTTTCCAAGGCAGCCCATCATTAGTTTCCTCTCTACGCACACACAGGCTGGAGCATTTATCAAGCTGAGCAGTGAGACACTAGATATCAGGCATTGACTCCGCTGTCACCATTAAAAACAGCAGTCCAGGCAATGTGTCCGGGCACATAAATACCACCCGAGATCTTCTGCAAGCAACAGAGTGGCAGATCCTGGGTCTGCCTTCACCATGCTACTAAGAGGCAACAAGCTAAGGGGGAGGGCTGTCCTTCAGGAAGCTTTCACGATGGCATTAGGGATTACCACAATTACGAATGTTTCAGCTTTCCATACAAGTCTTCCACTTAAAAATACTGTCTCCCGCTCCTTGACTCCAGCTCCCCGCAAACGGTTGTGGGTTGCTGGGTCCCAGCGAGTCATGTGCAGCACGACAGGAGTAGGAGGGGGTCCTTGACACCTACACATCCCCATCATCAGGGTGTCACCCGTGACAGGTGACCATAAAGCCTTTTACATGCTTCCAAAAAGAAAATGGACCTTAAGGTGTTGTGTGTGTTACCAAGGTGACAGTTTATAAAGGAATTGAGTATAACGATATTTGGAGCAGAAATATTACAAGTGTGTACCTGCATTTATATTTTTATTTCAACGCTATACCAGTATTTCGATACACGCTGGGGAAGTCTGTTGAAGGTTTGTGGGGCTTTATGGACAGACCCAGGCTAAGACCAGAGTGCTTTTATAGGAGCAACGGTGGCATCTAGTGGCTAATCATAACAGTCCTATGCCTGTGTTCAGTAAAAGTCGTCAAACCCAGAACGCCTTTCCAATTAAAATAAATACTTGGTATAATAACTTGTTATGCGGGGTACCGTGAGTTCATGGCTACACGGCTTGTCACATGCTGTAACGCATTTGATAAGAACATTACAGCAATGTCACACTGAACGTCTCTGCAGGGAATGCAAGAAGCCAGGGACAAGCGATAGCTTCAAAAGCTTGAAAGATTATTTTGTAACAAAAATTGGACTGGAAATTAGAAAATCTGCCTTCTTTCCACTGTACCATGTGTTTCTATAATCTTGGGGGAGTCTCTTAACATTTTTGGGTTTTTCTTTTGTAAAAAAGGTGGAAAATGCAATCTCCCTTTTCACCCCCATAGTTTTACAGCCTCTGATCAACTTTTTACACACATGGCCTTTGACGAAGGAACTGCAGAAATATAGGGGTAACCTTGTCCTTAGTAATACTTTTAAATGGTATTTTTTTAGCTCTAGAAGAAGTGGCCAAGCTTTCTTACACAGTGATACCAGCAGTAGCCAGAGTTCAAATGGGTGGGTATCAACTTCTCACTCTCACTTTACATTTGAAAAAGTAATTCTGGACACACAGAACCCAGTCATCTTTCCTTCAGCACCCCTGCACGAAAGGGGTGGTTGACACATCTGCAGTGCCAGAGAGGAACAGAGCTGGGTTTTCTCAAAATTCTTCTTCTGTTCCTTAGTAGTAGTCTCACTATTCCTTCTCAGGTGCAAGTCCAAAGCCATCAGTGATAGATTGGTGGGAATTAGTAGTAGGCTTCAAATTCAACACTGGACAGAAAACAAAGGAAGATAAATCTCGAGTGCATCCTTGGATGTTCTCACTCAAATAGCTTGCTGTGATATCTGAATATGATACTGACACTTCAGCTGCAGTTTACTGATTGTACCTATTGTGCAAAGGGCATCTAAATGAGATAGCCTTAACATCGCTTACAATCCCTTCGCAGCAGCCGTAGGTGAAGAACACTCGACTAAAACTAACTGCACTTTAGGTGAGGCTGAGGATGAGTTGTGGAACTGTGTCTTTGGGCATAGTCTTGTATCCTGCTGGTCCCATGTCCCGTGTCAGTCATATCAAGAAAAGATGCTTTAACGGTGTAGGTTGATCAGCTGAAACAGACATAGCCCCACAGCAAATTAGAGCTGAACAGGGAAGGGAAAGCATCTGGTTTAATTCCACTGTCATAAAGCAGCTCACTCAACTTAATTCTGTCCAAGCCCAGATATCCTACATAAACAAATAGGTCTGTTAGAACACCAGGATTTGTTTTCCGTGTTAGGAACCAGTTGCTAAAACATACAGTATGCGAACTGTAAAAGAAAACTGAAGTGCAATAGTAAGGAGAAATTAATTGCTCCAGTTGTATTAGAGCTGTTGCTTTGGATAGAACTCCTGACCTTTAGCTGTGCTAAGTTTTTCTTTGAAGAGAGCTGTATGGAATGGTAAGATTAAATATATACATACATATAGACACACATGTCAAAGATCAAGTAGCTGTTATGGTATTTGCTGAAAATGCAGCTTAGTGCCGTTCCAGCTAAGAGGCCATTTATTTGGGACTGTCAATATGATTAGTGTCTCAGATTTCCTTATGAGTTTTGTTTGTATGTGTATTGACGTGGAAGCGTTATGATGTATGGTTCTCCCAAGGCAGACCAAAATCAACTTTAACATATAATTAGGATTTTTGTTTAGATTTTGAGGTATTAAGGACAAGTTCAGAGAATTTCAGAGATGGAAAAAAAATTCAGATATCTGTTTTGTGTTCTTTTTAAGAGGATCTTGGTAATATATTGCGTGAATTCAAAAAGCAGCCTTAGGGATGGCTTCACTTTATATTGTAGCAGCTGCTACAGTCAACTCGAGCTCTGTTAGGAAGTTAAGAAAGAGTGATGATGATGAATGCCATTTTCAAAACAAAACAAAAAACCCTGAAAAAAATGGTGACAAATGGATCTGCTTGATGCAGACAAGGAGTAACTCAAGACTGACGTATTCCTTATGGAAAGGACTGGAGTTATTAGTATCACTAATCAGACAGGTCTCAAAATTTTTGCAGAAAGGTCTCAGACTTTGAAGCCAAAATGAATTTTTTTTTACTGCTTTTTCACTTGAATTCGTTAAAATATCACCAGGAAACAGTGAATAGCTTCTTTTTAGGTGTGTGAGGTTGCAGAAAATGCATAGCATTTGGCTTGAAGTAATAGACTGTGAAGTGCCCACCCACAAAAATGGCTTCCATCAGAGCTAGCACGGCCATCCGAAAAAGACAAAGAAATTTCACTTGTAGAGCAAACTTTTGAAAACATGAAATTTTAAATTCCCCTTGGGCATTCAGCATTATTGTGGAGGCACATACACATCACTTACAGAGTAGTAGTTGTAACTGCCAAGTGTCCTTTAAGATTTTTATAAGCATGTATTTCTTCATTGATACATTTGGGAAATCATATGCATTAATGGTATATTGACTAAGAAATAACTTAATTGTCTTTATTTTTTTTCTTATGTTCCATATCTGCAGGGTGTTTATGCTGAACTTGTATTGCTATGTCGTGCCTGTGCTATTGCAACATCTGACTCTACAGCTATTTGCATTGCTACCTGCAGTTTGAGTTTGGAAAGTAATTATTGGTCCAATCTATTCACCCTCATAGCCATCTGAATGAATTTGATTAAAGCCTTTTCTGTTGATTTTACAGGGCACCGGACCCAGCCAGATCTTGCATAAATATAGCATTTTATTTCAAGAGCAATCAGCTCCTTCTGCATATTCAGCCACATCCACAAACTTACAGTCTTATACCACCATTTCCTTGCAGAGAAATGACAGCTACTAGAGCAGGAATTCGACTGCAGTATCCTGCTCCCTCACTACTGTCCACAGAGCCATTTCTGAAGCTGCGTGTACTCAGTCCTGCTTCACACTGAGATCAGTGAAGCGCAACAGGCATTGCTGAAAGCAAAACCTTTATATCGTCCAGAATTATATGCATTTCTGAAAATCCAGCAGTAACTTGAATTTTAGATTTGAGGTGAGTTTGCAAAACCAGCTGTTACCAAACCCATCTTTTACTTGTGAAACGAATTAACTCGATCTGCAATTTGATGAAAGATAAATGTGGAGCTCCATACTCCTCTAATTTATTTTTGGTTTAAAGCCAAAACGGAAATAATGTGCAACAGGCTAGGCTGTGAAATGCGTACTTATGAAAATCCTTTCAGGTTTAACATTTGCGACATTTATTTATGAAGAATTATTATGGCAGTTAAGCTTACATTGGCCATTTATATGTAAATTTTATTTAACCTGTTTTATTTTGCTCCCCTCTCAATTTATTTTTTCTGTGTTTTGTAGTCGATTTCCCTCTCATCTTAGAATACAAATAAATGAGACTAAATCACTCTCTGTTATGAGTAGGAAACATCCGTACACAGCTCCCACCTATCTTTGCGATACATTAAACAGTCCTGTGTGGCAGCCAGCAGTATTTACTCTCTTCCAGTATTTACTCTCTTCCTCCTCAGGTGCTGCAAATGCTGTGGACTTGTATGGAAGGCATGGTTTTAAGTGGTTTTGACGGGTTTGGAAGATAGTGTATAGTTTCTCCCCACAGGGGCTGACCTACATAGGAAACTCTCAGATAGGATAGGAAAGGTGAATCTTTCCTGGCATTACAGGTCCGTTGCACTCTCCTGCGATCTAGCCTGTAGCGCGGGTATGCCTTAACAGACCGCACAGGCTTTGATCCTGACACCGGACCAGGCACGTGGCTGGAGATCACTGTGGCATCCTTCCTGTCCACAGGCACAACATCTTCTCCCTTGAAGCCACAGGATGGGACGGCACGGTGCACGGGCAACTCCTGCACCAAGACATTCTCACCTGGAAGCAGGCAAGCACTCTCTGCAGCCACAGTTCTGCACGCACTGGTAGAGGCTGCAGGCAAAAAGCCTTTTCCAAAATCCTGCAAAACCTGGAAGTTTCCAAATTTGAAGCACTTTCTGCAACTGTTGTCCCGAGAAGTGTGCTTTGGCCTTACTGGGGTGACTTGAGATACTGTTCCTGAAAGAATCCCAGTCCAAAGAACATTTCAGGGGAACTGAGGGCCTGTTCACTCCAGGGCAGTTGCTGGCAGGAGGAGTCTGTTTCTTGTAGGTTCTTGCACATTTCTGATACTAGAGAATGCAGTCTTGTTTCCTGTATTAACACTTTTGCCACATGTTATTGCCTACTATTCCAGTGGCAGATATAAGGATTAAGCGGAGTAATTTCTGCCCTTTGAAAGAAGGTCAGCAGTGTGCTGCATCTCCATGTGCACTTAGGATAGACAGAAAGGCATGTACATCAACCTTGGTAAAAACGTAGTTACAAGTGTAAGGAGCACAACAGAAAAACTCTCTTTTAAAGATCTCAGCAGAAACATTTGGTTCTCCATGTACTCTAAGAACTGACTGTATGGACAAAGATTAAGACTGAAAGTAAAAACCTTTGTTGCTTAATGTAACTTCCCTGCAATATCTACAGCAGGAAAAAAACCTGTAGTGCTTTCGTCCAAATTTAAAGTATGTTCATCAGGCAGAAAAAGTTATTGTTGTAATAGCTTTTACTAATTGTTGTAATACCGAAGGTAACACCACAATTTGATCAATCTGGCCCTTGGAAACAAAAGAAACAGAAGGTAAAATACAAGATTAATTTCTACTAGCAATAGACATATCCTCTGTACACGAATACCTTACTGGTTAATCTGCAGGCTGAAGCAACTCACATGAGGAAGCTGCGTGGCATATATTTTGCTGTGTTTTTTTGTGAAGGTGGAGTGCACAGCTGGAGAAGTGGATGCCAAAAACTCTGAAGGTTGTTCAAGCCATTTGAAAAGAAAAATATGGCAGAAGAAATAAAAATTTAAACTGAATTAAAAAAAAAAAATAACAACACTAGGAAGAAAGCTCTAGAAAGGAAACAACAGGATACGCACAGAGGAGAGCAGCTATTGCTCCCAGTGGAAAAACTGAATAGTTATCTTCCGCTATGAATCAGCCAAAACATAAGTGACAATAAACACATGCACACATCCTCCTCCAACATTAGTGTAACCAAACTATGTGATACCCTAAAAGGAAAAATTGAAAGAATACTACTATGAGTCCAGAATTCTTCTAAACATCGTTTCTGCTGATCCTAGGCATGTTGGTCTGGTGAGTTTCTTACAGTTTTTTCCTTCATGCAGTCCTTTTTTAAGATTTTTTTTGAGGGGATATTAAGAAATTGATAACAAACTGAACATTTTTTTTCCAAATTTGCTATGTATTTTACTCATACATAATTTTTCCTTAGACTTGGCATCAAAGTCACCTAATGGAATATCCTTCTAGTCTTCAACTTGAAGTGTCTGGGTGAAGAACAAATAACGACATTGAAAGGACTAAGTCATTGCCTTAACTGTTGCAAGAACATTGTTTTGCAATTGCTAGATAGATCTATAAAAAATATCTCTAATTTGTGTTTTATGTCACTTTTCCCTCCTGATCCTAGAGGTGAATTTCCAAAGTTTGAATTAAGAATATAAAGAATTGTACTGAAACATTAAGAGAGCAAAATATCAAGAATTCTTATTAGAAACCACTTCTGCAGTATGTGTTTTGAATTTACTGAGAAGCAGTCTCATTGAATTTGGTAGGATTATATATGTGTCAGTTTAGCTTCTAGTTCTTATTACTAGCTGAGCTTATTAGTAATCATACTAAGATTTCCAAAAAGCCAGACAACAGCTAAGCATTATGAACTTATTTTTCCTGAGAAGTTTAGTATGTTGTCTGCTGTAGCTAATCACGCACAGGATTAGAAAGCCTGGCAGGAGAGCTTTTAAAATGGATTGGAAAATGGAAGAACTGTAACTACAAATTCCTCTTCCCTCCCCCCTCCCTAAACATTTTCTGTACAATGTATAATCTAGATACACAATATAATGAAGAGCAAGTTTTCTACTTTTGAAGATCAGTGGTTGGTGATGCTTGTTGAGAAATAGCTGCATCCCTACCATGTGCACTAGTAGCTTCAGAAATTCATGTGACTTACCAATTCTGTGCCAAACAGGGGAGGATGAATTTCTCACCTGAAAACAGATATTAACTGCATTGTTCTTTTAGGTCTCCGGTAGCCTTTTGGCTAAGACAAAGATTTCCACAGAAGTAATGAATTACAAGCCATCTTTGTGTCTAGGTGCCTCTTTCAAAGAGAGTTGTTCAAAGGACCTGAACTGATCATCTGAGGGAATTTTTCAGAACTGAACCTAAGTAGACTTGGGCAAGTACTTGTTGTTTATGGTGTTCCCGTATTTATCATTAAAATGACCTCTCTGGTTTACTAGGTGCAGCTATCATTTAAAGATGCAATTGCAATGCTTGATGAACAGTATAGTTTGTTTTTTCAAGATCAGCTTTCAGAGTGATGGCCAAAATAAGAAAAGAGCTACTTAGCCTGTGTAGGATCATTAAGTCCAGCAGACAAGACTGCTACACATATTAGTCCAAGTGGGTTCAGGTAGTAAGGTATCACACCAGAAAATGTGTTCTATCTGCTGCAAAATAGTATGGAAAAACTGTCAAATCCAAAACAAAGAAACAAAGAGGTTCCTGCAGAGCATTGATGATAACTTTTTGACACAGGTGGTGGAGAAGCTAACAAGGAGAGGTGTGCTGCTGGTCCTTGTGCTGACAAATAAAGAAGGAGTGGTTGAGGATGTGAAGACTGGGGGCAGTCTTGGCTGCATGTGACCATGAGACAGTGGAGTTCAGGATCCTGCATGGAGGAAGCAGGGCAATAAGTAAGATCACAGCCCTGGACTTCAGGAGAGCTAACTTCGGCCTCTTCAAGGACCTGCTTGGAGGAATCCCATGGGTTAGGTCTCTAGAAGGTAGGGGGGGTCCAAGAGAGCTGGTTCCTATTTAAGCATCACTTCCTCCATGCTCAGGATAGGTGCGTCCCCATGAGTAAGAAATCAAGCAAAGGAGGCAGGAGACTTGCATGGATGAGCAAGGAGCTTCTAGCAAAACTCAAATGGAAGAGAAAGGTCTATGGAATGTGGAGAGAGGGACAGGCCAGTTGAGAGGAATACAGGAACATTGTCAGAGCATGCAGGGGAAAACCAAGGAAGGCTAAGGTCTACCTGGAATTCAATCTGACAAGGGATGTCAAGGACAACAAGAAGGGCTTCCTGAAGTACATCAGCAGCAAACAGAAGACTAGGGAAAATGTGGGGCTGCTGCTGAATGAGGTGGGTGCCCTGGTAACGGAAAGTAACAGAAAAGGTGGAGTTACTGAATGCCTTCTTTGCTTCAGTCTTTACTGCTAAGGCTTGCCCTCAGACGTCCCAGTCCCTGGAGGTAAGAGACCAAGCCTGTAGAAAGGAAAATCTTCCCTTGGTCAAGGAGGATCGGGTTAGCTATCATTTAAGCAAACTGGACACCCACAAGTCCATGGGCCCCGATGGGACGCACGCATGCGTGCTGAGGGAGCTGGCAGAAGTCATTGCTGAGCCACTCTCCATCATCTTTGAAAGGTCCTGGAGAACAGAAGTGCCTGAGGACTGGAGAAAAGCCAATGTCACTCCAGCCTTCAAAAAGGGCAAGAAGGAGGACCCAGAGAACTACAGGCCAGTCAGCCTCAGCTCTGTCCCTGGAAAGGTGATGGAACAGCTCATGCTGGAGGTCACCTCTAAGCAAGCGGAGGAACAAGTTATCAGGAGTAGTCAACATGGATTCACTAAGGGGAGATAATGCTTGACCAATCTGATAGCCTTGTATGATGGCATGACTGGCTGGGTAGGTGAGGGGAGAGCCGTGGATGTTGTCTACCTTGACTTCAGCAAGGCTTTTGACACTCTCTCCCATAACATCCTGACAGGAAAGCTCAGGAAGTGTGGGCAAGATGAGCGGACAGCGAGGTGGATTGAGAACTGGCTGAATGGCAGAGCTCAGAGGGTTACCATCAGAGGGGCTGAGTCTAGTTGGTGGCCTGTAGCTACTGTGGTTCCCCAGGGGTCAGTACTGGGCCCAGGCTTGTTCAGCTTATTCGGCAATGACCTGGATGAAGGGATAGAGTGTACCCTCAGCAAGTTTGCTGATGACACAAAACTGGGAGCAGTGGCAGATACACCGGCAGACTGTGCTGCCATTCAGCATGACCTGGACAGCCTGGAGAGCTGGGCAGAGAGGAACCTGATGAAATTCAACAAGGGCAAGCGCAGGGTCCTGCACCTGGGAAGGAACAACCCCATGCATCTGTACAGGCTTGGGGGTCACCTGCTGGAGGGCAGCTCTGCAGAGATGGACCTGGGAGTGCTGGTGGATGACAAGTTGACCATGAGCCAGCAGTGTGCCCTGGCTGCCAAGAAGGCCAATGGGATCCTGGGGTGCACTAAGCAGACTGTGGCCAGCAGGTCAAGGGCGGTTCTCCTTCCCCTCTACTCTGCCCTAGGGAGGGCCCATCTGGAGTACTCTGTCCAGTTCTGGGCTCCCCAGTTCAAGAAAGATGAAGAGCTACTGGAGAGAGTCCAGTGGAGGGCTACAAAGACAATGAGGGCACTGGAACATGTCTCCTATGAGGAAAGGCTGAGGGAGCTGGGCTTGTTTAGCCTGAAGAAGAGAAGGCTACGAGGGGACCTAATAAATGCTTATAAATATCTCAAGGGTGGGTGTCAGGAGGATGGGGCCAAACTCTTTTCAGTGGTGCCCAGCAACAGGACAAGGGGCAATGGGCACAA
>Ga0065711_1051259_pt1 | contig 10455 bp, 10 predicted proteins | sample Hoacrofraction12_FD_59098 | JGI IMG/M metagenome (GOLD analysis project Ga0065711, IMG submission 59098) | Hoatzin crop microbial communities from Cojedes, Venezuela - Epithelial fraction 12 v2 (version 2) | ecosystem: Host-associated > Birds > Digestive system > Esophagus > Crop | place...
TTGGGGCGAACCTGCTGGAGAGCAGCTCTGTGGAGAGGGACCTGGGTGTGCTGGTGGATGACAGGTTGACCATGAGCCAGCAGTGTGCCCTGGCTGCCAAGAAGGCCAATAGGACCCTGGGATGCATTAAGAGGAGTGTGGCCAGTAGGTCAAGGGAGGTTATCCTTCCCCTCTACACTGCCCTAGTGAGGCCTCATCTGCAGTACTGTGTCCAGTTCTGGGCTCCCCACTTCAAGAAAGATGAGGAGCTACTGGAGAGAGTCCAGTGGAGGGCTATGAGGATGATGAGGGGACTGGAACATCTCTCCTACGAGGGGAGGCTGAGGGAGCTGGGCTTGTTCAGCCTGGAACAAGAGAAGGCTGAGAGGGGACCTAATAAGTGCTCATAAATATCTGAAGGGTGGGTATCAGGAGGATGGGGCCAAACTCTTTTCAGTGCTGCCCAGCAACAGGACAAGGGGCAATGGGCACAAACTGAAGCTTAGGAAGATCCGTCTGAACATGAGGAAGAATTTCTTCCCTCTGAGGGTAATGGAGCACTGGAACAGGCTGCCCAGGGAGGTTGTGGAGTCTCCTTCTCTGGAGATCTTCAAGACCCGCCTGGACGCGGTCCTGTGCAGCCTGCTCTGGGTGACCCTGCTTCAGCAGAGGGGTTGGACTGGGTGACCCACAGAGGTCCCTTCCAACCCCTACCATTCTGTGATTCTGTGATCAGACAGTTTTTTATATCAGACCCAGTATATTTTGGTAAAAAGCAGTTAATACAGCAACTGGAACCAAGCAGAAGAATGTAACAGGCCTGCACAGCATAAAATCTAGATGTTCCTTGTTATCCTCCTCCGCATTTATTTTATTTTCGCAAAAGATGCTATTTGGGAGCATATGCAGTTCCTGTTTTCTAATATTGTTCATTTTAGCATCTATCAAATCCAGACCAAACACATAACATGTTTCTCTCCTGACAAAAAGGGTGCTTTTGGAGCCTCTCAGTTCAGTCCCCAGTCCCTTGCAAAGAATTCACCTGAGACACCACCAGCTCAGTATTCATTTTTGCCAAATACCTCAGTATGAATTGGCTTCAAACTGGCTTTCAGTGGCTGACTACCTAGAAATTAATTCAGATCTAGTGCTGAACAAGGTTCCAGTTTATCACCATTCCCCCCAAAAGTCACTAAGACAATCTCTAATATATTATTTTGATTTGTTGCCTATGCTTCTGTTGGAAGTATCAGCTGTTCTTCTGGCCTTGCTATTCCAATTCTACCACTCTACTGTTACCAATACAGTGAAGACGGGCTCAGCTAAAATGCTCTTCCTTACTGTCTGGAAGTTCAGTTACATAAAAGGAGGTTGTACTCTCTGCTGTGGCGTATAAGTCCTGTTTAATCACACTGTCACACCTATTTACTTCCCCAGAAGCATTTGAGCATGTAACATGTACAGTGGGACACGGAGTTACACAAATTCCCAGCAAACTAAAGCCAGCCAGTTCCATGTTCTAATGTTGCACATTTACTCACAAACCTGTAAGGTGTCTGGACAAAGACTACAGATTAAATGATACTACTTCATCTGTGATCAAATAATTAAAAAAAGACAAAATATTTTCTGAAGGAACTCCTCAGGGAGAATGTGAAAGTTCTTGAGTATTTCCGAGGTAGAGATAGAAACACTACATAACTTGCTTAATGTCAGAACAAGACTCCACAATACCTGCACTGATTAAAACGGCAAAGCAGCACAATGAGAACATGGCATTCCCTGGTACTCCAGGTCTCATAGAAAATGTGTTGCTCAACGTAAATTTTACTAAGGACCAGCAGCTCAGAAAGGACTGTGCAAAATTAACTGGTATTTCCCTTTGAGGGAAATACACCAATAAACTGAGACCTCAGGCTCATAAACAAACACAAACAACTTGCGTATAGAACTCAGTCTTAAACTCCTGCATCATACAATGAAAAGATTTTCCAGGTCTAAATGCAGAAGTTGCAGGCAGGTAGAAAAGGTTTGATTAAAATAATTCAGGCCAGAGTATCAAGACTCACTGAATTATAAAAAGTTAACCTTTCTAGGCCAATTTCAGCTACATGTCCTGAAATTAGCTATCCTCAGGGCAGAGACAGGACCCAAAAAAACCCCAAAACCAACCTGCAAATAAACGAATATAGACATTGAGTCACATTCATGTTTTTTTGCTCTATGAAGATCAATGGAGTTACAAGTAATGTAAAGAAAGCCCATTATATTAAGAACTAAAATCCACAGCAATAGTATAACACTGAACATGAGCTTTAGCTCAGAGGCATTGCTCAGGGGGATACACAGGGACAGAGCTTCTGCTGGGGTAATGAGCTGCAACAGTTCATACCAGCTGAGGGTCTATTCCAAATGCTTAAAAGGAAGCTGCTTCCATCACTAAAACCAATTATTAGGGTTGTATGCTTTGCAGCTTTTTTCAGTAGGTTAGTTTCTTCTGCCAAGCTAGGAAGCTATGCTATGAGCAGCTGATATTTCCAGGACTAACAGCTCCACCACAATTTTATCCTCTAATACTCGAGCCTCTGACACCAAGGTTTGCAATACAGAACCACAGTGGGTATGTATCACAAGTTCCTTCGCCATACCTACAGAAATTTACCCACTAGCTTCACAAAATGACCTTTGTTACAATGGGATTTACACTGGTGTCCTTGGAAGCAACAGATGGTCAGGATGAGCTGCTGCCATCAGCATTTTTCCTTTAGTCAGTGAAACTACCCACAGTCCCTTCAACAGTGGATGTGTTTTCTTAGCTTACAAGAGCACACTAGTTAAAAGATGGGACAAAGCACCAAGTCAAGCAGAAGTGTCTTTAAAAGACACTAAAATGGGATGGATTTTGTGGTTATATAAGAACAAGAAACCACTATCTCAATCTGATGTATGAATTAAATTCTGTACCTTATCAACAGGAAACATGAAGACATTTCCTTCAATTATTTCCTCTTGCAAATCGTTCGCTGTAGGTCTCAAAGGAAACAACAGATGCACCCAAAACAAGTTTTCATTTCTTTGCTGGCCCGTTGAAAGAAAACGCAAAAGTCTGGGGTTTGTTTTTTTTTTTTTTAAAACACCTCACTATTTAGACAAACCTTCTTGATCAGAGAATTTCACGTACTTCACGAACAGGCTGGTATGATTATCTCTACCTGTAAAATGGGGAAATGAGAAGAAAAGCAAGAGCATCTTCCAAGTTGTATCCAGGTCTCCTTCTGAGTCACCATATTATGCCACATTACTAAACCTCCCCCACAATACAAACCCAGCAAGCATATTAACCTGCAGTAGAGCCTTCCATCCTTTGAATGTTATCTTATACTAGGGGTATACAAGGGGGAAATCTTGTTAGAGATGTATGTGCATTTAACTGAGAAATCTTTGACACTTCTGATGAATTTTCTGAGTTATTTATGTACTGCCAATGTGTTTCTCATATGCATAAAATATTTATGATCTTGGTACTGTAATATGACTCTTTTCCCTCCGATAATTTGAGCAGGCTGAAGGGCTGACGATCTTGGCTTGAATTGTTGGCTCACGTGTTACCTTATGTTGTTTTTAATTGCAGTGTATTCTTGCCTAGAATGACACGCTTGTGTCAACACAAAACAGGCTCAGTGCAAGATTCACAATGGAATTTGAAACGCTCCGTAGTGCTGAAACACTGGAATCCGTGAGCCTGGTTTCAAATCCTTCCAGGGAGACACTTTCTGAGAAGTCTGCATCTGGTCTTCTAATCCCACTGAAGTTTGAGAGTATTCAGATCAAGCTTTACATTAAGGTCCTTCCCTAAAAAGCAAGGCCAAGACAAATGAAGTTACATTTGCCAATATTCAGAGAGTGCAATGCATGTCTGCTGTAAAATCCTCATGCCATTTTTTCCAAAGCTGGTACGGGTGGTGTCAGTTTTAACCTTAAAGGGAAACTGAAAACAAATCTTATAGGTTTACAATCATTTAAAAAACGAACAGCTCAGCAAGGAGGCCATTCAAGACAATTTCTCCTCAAATAACAAGACAGTCCAGATACACAAGGTTGATTGCAATTAAAGGTACAGGCTGAAAAAACAAACTTGATTTATAGGGTGCATAGAAAATGGCTTGAAGACTTCAGTACTGACAAAATTTTGGAACCACACAGAAAGAAAATCATCTTAATTGATGTTATAAAGGCTTTTTGGTTATCCTTTTAAAACAATTCTAAAAAAGGTGGGTTTGCTTCCACAGAATTCTGTTAGTTTCATCTTCATTAAATACAGTGGGATATCTCCCACAAGCGTAGTATAAAAATATATTAAGCTCGAAGTGAAGTGATGTTCTTTTCTCAGCCATGGGAGAAATTTTTCAGTCCAGTAAGTATAACTTCAGAGTGAAATAAAAAAAACCCGAGAAACTAATCAGGGCTATGAAACAGCCTCACTAGGGAACAGGACTATGCAGAACACAGATCTAAACCGCTGTCAATTTTAGAAATCCAGCCCGTGGATCTGACACTTGCTGATGAAACTCGGCACCAGATGAAAATACGCTGGGCAGGGTAGACAATTTCTTGCTGCCCTCTGCAGGGTAGCATTGCCATCGACGGCCGAAGCCAGGGAAGCGGTGAACAGACTCACAAAATAACCAGTGCTTTTTTAGAGGAACCTTCACAATTTACTGGCATATTGTTACTTCAACAGTAATCCGTACTCAATTTATATTTATTAATATTGCATTTATACATGCAAATCAACAATTTTACTCCAGTTGATGAGTCAGTTATAGTCATGCTCACAGTTTCATTCCTGATTTCTCAGTTAGAGAAAGAAGCCACTAATCATCCAAACCTGACAAACTGGGCACAACCAATTCTCACGTCCATTCCACAGAGTCAAGCTCATGTTCTAACTAACGCAGCACTCAAAGAGCAGCACTCTCTCTCTGATATACAGAAGCTCACAGAACAAAAAACCAAGCCCGATGCCTTAGAGAGCACAGCTAGGGCTTTCTTGCCATGCTGGGAATGAATTCTGTTAGGCTGTGCTTTCTGCTGCATGTATGCGTTCTGGAGGCTTGCCAAAGTAAGTTTTGATGGAAATACTACTCTCTAGATCACTCCAACATAAAGGAATAAAAGAACAGGCCCTCTTTCTTGCAACCTCAACACCAGGCTTCCACTCTTTACTTTGATTGCTTGCTGGGTACTAAGATGTAACCAGGAACTTCAAGGTACCAGAAGAAAAGACTCTTTCAAGCTCTTGTCTTTCTCTGCTCTCAAAGAAAAGATTAAACAAATATCATCACGTTCTTCACTTCCTCCTTCCAAACTAATGCGTAAATTACTTCAGTCTCATACACTGGATGATTTAAAAAAAAAAAAAATCTTCCAGTGGTAAATGCTGACTCCTTGCCTGAGAATAAACAAACGTGGGTACTGTGCTTCAGCATCAGTCTGTGTCAAAACACAAAACCATCAAATAGTTCTCGAGAGATAGGTGATTAATGAAACATGAGCATTAGCAGAAGATTATTGTTACTCAAGTGACCAGCCGTTCAACGCACTTACATATTTCATTTTAGAACGTTTCCTTTAACCCCAAAGCAAAGGCAAGCAGGATATGCTTCTAGTTCGAGCTATTCTCTTAAGAGACTTTACGGAGGTATTTTGTGTTCCCATCTTCTCACTTGCCAAAACACAAACAACAAAACGAGCGTTATCAACAGAATCATGAACTTTAATTCACTACTGTTCGCAGGACACAGAGATTATATACTGCAAGACACTGTGCAAGAATATTTTCTGCATCACTGCACATCTGATGTCACATGAGAATGTTATAAAGACAACTGTGAGACTGAAGGATAAAATGCTGATACACAAGAAGGTCTGATGTAGTGAAATCTTTGCTGGGAGGCAGTCTTAAGCACCCAGCACTCCTATCAGATACAGCAGGTCCTACTCCATGTCCATATGTGTATTTGCAAAATGTGTATCACATATTTGTAATTCCTTTATACTGAAATACATAAAAATAAAAACAAAACAACTCATTCCATATTTGCCATGGCTAATTTTGTTAAACATCAGTATTAAATATGGAATCACAAACTGCAACATTATAATACAACAGAGAGGTTGGAATGAGGAAGAGTTTTTAAAGCTCTCCAAACCAATTTGACAGCATCAAATGAAAAGGAAAGAAAACTACAGGTTTCATAGACACACAGGCATCAGCATGTCAAAACTGGCAAAGGCTGGCAAACAAGCTGAAGTTTAGAAATTCAATGCTTTGTCTCAAGCAATTGATCAGCAACAACACAGTTCTATATAATACAAACAAAAAGAAGTCAAGAAATGCATTGACTCCTTACAGCTAGAACCCGCGCTCTCATTTTCAGAGGTCAAACACCGTGAATTTATAAACAGCTCAGAAACAGTCTAAGCAAAACTTTCGAGATGGTGTAGCATTTTGGAACTCTGCAAGCAAACCAGGGGACTTGACATGACTCAACTGGTGAAGAACATAATCCAACTCAGAAGCCACACCTAGTTCTGACCACGGTCAACCTCATTCATCAGCATCATCAAACTGCCCAAATTCAGTCATTCTAACTGGTTGTGTAAAATTAAGGTGAGCTGCATGGTGACAGCATGGGCTGTAAAACAGATCCTCCTGCTGTGAGCATGAGGCCAAAAGATTATTTTCCTGAAAGCTTCCACAGTAGAGATCATCAGCATCTAAAAAAGATCAAAGAAAAGACTTAAACTATGGGAAGTACTTAGAAAACTAGTGGTGTAGAGTACCAGATTATTTTGCAGGTCTACAGCATCTTCCAGTTAAGTATTTCAATTTGATCTGCCAGCACTCATGAATTAGACCTACAAACAAAGCAAACAGAAAGCTGAATTTGGTAACGTCTTCATTTTAAGGAAGGTTCTTGCCACAGAGAGAAAACAGTTTTCCAAAAAGCTCGGTGGTTCAGAACATACGACACCAGCTCTTATAATGCATGCAGTTGTGCTACATTTTCTCCAGGCTTAAAAGGCTCATGAAACCATTACTTTTGTTTCTCCTCCCCCTTCCTGCTGTCTCCATAACCACATCCCAATCAGAAGCCCTCCAAACCCTTTAAGAACTGGATCACCGGACAGAATGGAAGGGTGGGGTCCTGTAACAGCTAGCTCTGGACATCATTTCTACTAGGCTAGAATTAAGCCTAATAAGCCTGTTATTTAACCAACCTAGCAGAAAAATAGGGCAACAGTCCTTTCAAAGAAGCAAAAAATTTCTAGCCAGCAGACACTGAAAGCACTGAGCAAATGGAAGCCCCAGAGTCTGGGGCAGCAGAGGACCCAACACAGTATATCCATGTGTCAGCTTCCCAGTTACACTGCCAAACAAGCCATCAAACCAATCATTTTTAAGAAGTTTTGAAAAAAGATATAAAATGACAAAACAAGCATGTGTTTTTTATTTGTAGCAATTAACAACTCAGACACTCATTCTCAGTATGCTTTACAAGTATCTGAATCCTATAATGACAGCTTCCTTCAAGTAAGTTTGTGAGGATTTGAAGAGCACAAGCTACAAGCAAGGATGAGTTAGTCAAATAAAAGAAAAGAGGAGAATCACAGAATCACAGAATAGTAGGGGTTGGAAGGGACCAGTTCCCGTAAAAAAAAAAATAAAAAAAATCAAAGCATTCCATAAATTTGAGCAGATGAGAGACTAAAAGGAAAGCCCAGGATGGGAGAGAGGGAAATATCTGAAATGGAAACAGTCATCTTCCCACATTACTCAGCGTATTTCCATTTTAAAATCAGAATGATTTGATAGGAAGGCTGCAAAAACTTTCCCACTTAGTTCTGTTATTAAACAATGGAACTTGAATACAACAGCCATTTACAGAATTAAAATAAACAGAGAATCGATATTTCCTAAGCAAAGAAAAGATTGTTTGTATTAATTACAGAAGATACATATTAACAAGAAGAAAATGGAAATGGTACTATTCTGCTTCAACAAAGACGCAGGTCACCACTGCTGGCTCAACTCCATCCACTTGTTCTGCCCCAACATACAGCCTGGCAAATGGAAGACTGAGACTCTCAGTTCAACACGTCAGTCACCATAAAAAGGTTTACAAACTGGAGGATTAATATGACTCTGAAGATGTGGATGAAACTGCTTCTATCCATTGCCACCTTTGTTCATGGGACTGATCACATGCACAAACACTTAAGAGGCTCAAGCTTCAAAAAACCGATTACAAAAAACAAAACAAACCCCACAAAAATAACCAAAAAAACCTGCCACAAAAAAACCCCCAAACACTACAGCAAAGGCAACAACAAACCATACTCAGAGACTGAGTGCTTGTCCTGCTCCCCTCCAAAGAACTCCATGCTCTACAGGGAAATTACAGTGTACAATTTGGATGAATTTTCTTGGTGGAAATGAACAACTTTTACACAAAAAAGTTACATTCCTGCACTCCATGTACCTTTCTCTTCTGCTTCACTGAGATACACTACTGGGACCTAGCTTCTCCAGAGAAACTCAATACACGCATACAAGTCTCCTTACCATTCCACTCCCCAAGAATTCAATTGCTCAAGCAAGAGTTTCATGTGAGCTTCACAACACTGCCTTTAAATCCTCTGACAACAAAATTATGCATTACAAATCCACGAGGACGACAATGACAAAAGCTGCTTCCCAAAATAGAACGTGGAGTTATTTAAACACATTCTCCTGAAAAGCACCTACCCCCAATCACATACTAACCACAACTCAAATGAAGCACAAGTAAATTTGTACTCACCATAAGGATTACATTCAGACTCCTCCAATTCTTTATCCCAGTCCTCCACCTCTTGAAAAGTTACAGCCTCAAGCATACTGGAGACTTCACCACCCAACTCTTCTAGGTCAGGAAGTATATGAACACAGTCAACAGAAGAGCTACTGACATCCTCTTCATCATGAGAGCTATCAGAGAATTCACTTTCTCCAGACTCATTCTGAACATTCGGAATATTCTCCAGCAAACATTCTAAAAACCAAAGAAAGAGCCAATAGAGATACTTCGGAATTAAAGAGGAGCAATTACATTCTTAGCATGCAATAACTCAGCCAGGTATATGAATGCACTTTGTGATTATTAATCTAATAATAATATACGCAATTCCTTACACATGTAATACCACTACAGTGCTACTTCAGGCCTCAAATGCTTGGGAACACTGGACATAGGCTTGCATCAAAACACTAGCCCAAGTTAGGATTTTCCACAGACTCTTGTTGAAAAATAACTCTTTAAACTGGGGCATGGACCTAGAAGTCTTGTTTCACCACATTCACCTGTTAGTATTTTTTAAAAATAGGTGTGTTGAAAAAAACACAGCTCTAGTTTACAAAAAAAAAAAAAGCTGGGGTTTTTTTTTTGGTAGTATTAATTACTCTTGCACCTAGGCTTACGCAAACATCTACATGGAAATAATTCACTGCAGTAACTAAAGAAGTATTTCCCATGCATCATCAAAGAATTTTAAGCATATTTCCTCAAGCAGAGTGTAAGTTTCATTACTCACAGTCTGCTTGGTGTTATCCTAGTATTTTAGGCTTACCTTTTCTGGGCTTCCACGTCATAGTTTCTCTCTTACTAGGAAGCTGTTCCTCCTCAAAGCTTGTGGACTCAGTGGCAGCAGCCATCACCTACGAAACAGTTTAAAGAGTCCAGTAGCACCTTTCACTGATTGCTCCGATGAGGCTCATGCAGCTTCTACTACATTTGAGTGTTTCTGAGCCCTTGCGCATGACCTGTTTGTTTGTTCCCTTGATAAATCAGAGGTTTTAAACTACAGAGGCCTTCACTTCAGAAAGTGAATCTGACGAGGGATGGCTCATCCTGCTGCTGCCATCAGTCAGCCCAGGCAGCAGCCAGCACAGAACAGCCAGTCCCCTCACTCACAGCTGTAATCCTGCTGCCACCCTGAGCGCTGGGAACAGGTCCCAAAATTGACCCAAATTCCCCCCTTTTGGGACAGCAGCAGGCTGTGAAAGCTGCAGAGGTCATAAAGACACAAGTATGAGTACAAGCACCAAAGACTATAAACTAAGCACCTCATGGAAGCCAACATGCCAAGGGGACGGGGAGGGCCAGGTGCTCCACCAGCCCTAAGGAGCTGGCAAAAGATGGCGAACATGCACCTAGAGAGCAGAAGGCAATACCTCAGCTGGGTTGATGGTCTCCAGAGGGAAAGGGAGCTATTCCCGCCACTTCCACTACAACAAAGATGAATTCGCTGAAGGACAGCCCCTGCCCAGGCCGGTGGGCGCGGGAAGCTGGGCTCCCAGGTGCTCCAAGAGCCGAGTCCGGCGGGCCCCGCCGCCTCCGCTGCCCGCCCCGCGCTCCCCGTCCCGCAGGAGCC
>Ga0065711_1051260_pt1 | contig 10455 bp, 4 predicted proteins | sample Hoacrofraction12_FD_59098 | JGI IMG/M metagenome (GOLD analysis project Ga0065711, IMG submission 59098) | Hoatzin crop microbial communities from Cojedes, Venezuela - Epithelial fraction 12 v2 (version 2) | ecosystem: Host-associated > Birds > Digestive system > Esophagus > Crop | place...
CGCCTGGACAAGGTCCTGTGCAGCCTGCTGTAGGTGACCCTGCTTTGGCAGGAGGGTTGGACTAGATGACCCACAGAGGTCCCTTCCAACCCCTACTATTCTGTGATTCTGTGATTCTGTGATTCTGTGACATCTATATCTTAGACTCTCTTTGTAAGTAGTCAAGTGCAAAGATTCTCCTTACCTCTTGCTTTTGAACTTCCTTTTGCCTCTATACCATCTCACTACATATGATAGCCTGCAATACCTTTGCAAAATGCAGCTCTGTTACTTTGACTGCATCATCACAAACCGGCACTACAAAACAGTAGCTTAATTACAAATGTAAAAGCAGCTTTTTCATACCAGTTGGTCATTGTTATCTGACATTATTGTAAGGACTCGAAAAAGCCACAGATAATAAAGTCTTCTGTAAGAATGACCAGGCAAACCATAAGGACCCTGCAGGGCTAACATTTTCCATAAGTTTATTGTAGAAAGCAGCACAAGAAATCCTTGTAAAGGTATTACCACTTGCCCACAGGCCATTAGGAAGGAAACCAGCTTTCTCCTGCAACAGTGTTGACATCACTCTGTCAGGATTTTGGACCCTTTACACTAACAGCAACATCAATGTTGTGTACAACAATGGAAATAAAAGTAGAAGCATCAGCAGCTGCCTTGAGTTCACCGCGGGTTTAGTCTTATGCTTCTTGCTTCTTAACTCACTTTGTGATTGTAAACTGTATCTTTAGCAACATACGTCCCTGTTTTAGCTGCTTAAGTACTTCCACTGGAACTGGTTTTTAGAGGTATATGTAGGTATAGCGTACTTCAAGAACTGCCAAAAAAGTGTTGTTGTTTAAGTCTGCATCAAATGTTTCTTTGTCACTTTAATCTAGAAAAGAAAGATGTTTCAGTCAGTGTTATTTTATAGATGCTCTAAATTATTTTAAAGTAACAGATAATTGTGCCATTGCAGACATGACAGAAAATGCCCTGTATTTCAATATGTAAACTCAACACAGAAGTAAGATAAATATAAAAGCCTATATAATAAACTGTGAAAGAATATTGCTGAAATAAGATTTTGAAAACTTACCAAAATGGAAATGAAGTGGAGCACATTCCATTTCAATCCTGCTCTCATTTAAGAAGGTCCACTACATTTTTGGGGAAAAAAATCAAATAGCTATTAATGTTTCAGGAAAAAACCACCCCAAATTCTGGCCAGTGTAGTAGTGAATTTGAGACCCTGATCATAACACTTTGCAAGAGAAATTATTTTACATTAAGACCAATATAGTTGCAAGTATACTTGAAAGATGGCTTAATATGGGCAGATGCACTGTAAATCTTTGTAAATACTTGACCTACCTATTAAAATTATTTAATATCATTTACTTATTTTCATAAGCTCTTCTTTAGCTACCCTTTTATTTCCACCAGGATTCTGCTTGGATCACTGGATGTGATTTCCTACCTCAGCTGGAATGTGTCGTGGCTGTAACTGAAAGGACAGTCATCGTCTGGGACTATAAATCAAAAGGGAGTCAGGTAGTATGTTGCATCAGGCAAATGTTAAATAAATAGGCAGCCTGAAAAAGATTAGTGTTTGTTTTCAATGTATATTCACATTCCTTTTGTCTAATAGGTGAAGGCATTAACTTTTGTCTTTGTAGGAACTCAGTGAAGCAGTGGAATTTATACTAAAGAAGGAACACCGTTCCCACACTAAGTGGGATTATTAGACTGTCTTAAAAATTTGGAAGAAAGAGGAAAACTTTGTACTGTGTTGCCAACAAACCGTTAAATAATTTATTTTCTATGTGTATCTAGTGCATACGTGTGTATATGTATAGCTAATGTATGTGCGTATGAATATGTATATCTTGGAATCTATTAAGAATCACGGGAGAGGTTTCCCAAAGAATTTAACGTAGACTCCTTTGTGGTAACTTCCTGGTTTAAAGAAAATATTTCTTTATATCCTGCATTTTGTTCAGGAGTTTCCAAGAGCAAAAGCTTCTTGATGTTGACAGTGTATATGTCCAAACAATTAAAGTTTCTTGAATGCCTTATTACAAAATATGATTCTTGCAAGGATTTCTGATCCATACCTTAGACTTTTCCTCTTGTTTCTGGGGCTTTTCTCAGCAATTCTGAGTTGACTGAAAAAATTAGAGGAAGAAAAGTAAAAGTTTTAGGATAAGATCAAGCCTTAGGATTTTTTTTTTAATTGTTCTCTATATTAAAAGGCCTCTCCCCAAATGCAGACAGGTCAATGGAAGTCTTTCTGTCAATCAAATTAGACGCCTGGGAAGGAAGTCTCCAAAATGTATTCTCCAGTCATTACTCTCCACGTTTCCTCCAGTCATTGCATCTCTAAGAGTTGAAACTCTCCTATGGCTGAATGGCAGCAGTTCTCTTTCAAGGCCCCAGGAATAATATATAGACAGTTCCGTATTTGTGTTATGTCTCTTTAATGTTTCTGTGCTACACAGACAGCAATGAAGCAGTTAATTCCTATGTCATGTGAACCGTAGGCAGGTTCGGTTGGCAAGGATGCTTTAATCAAATAGCAGATGGAGTCAGGCAGTAGAACCAATAAACTGTATAATGCAGATGACCCAAAATCCCATTCCCAGGACTTCACAGTCTAGCAAAATGCCACAATGGCTTGCAGCTGTATTCATTCCCACTATCTCAATTCCTGAAAATTCAAACACCTGCCCATATAAGTACATTTGCTACTCCCAGGCTTTGTTAATGATTAGGACTCTGATGTAATTTCTCTCTATGTGTTACTGCGGCATTTTGTGGTTTGAATAATTCTTTAATTTGTCTGTCTCCCATTTTCTTGTAGACAGCATCTTATTTTTGAACAGGAAACCATATACAATCTTAACAAATATATCATCCCACTTAGCATGGTGAGATCCTCCCTTAAACTTGTAGTTAATATTTCCTCACTGAAATGGAAAAGGCTACCTACCACATAAAGCCTCACTGAAATCCTTATAAATTTGCATTCAACTTCACTTGATGATGATCTTCCATGCATTTCTAATACAAGGAAACAGCTATCACAGGGGGAGCTTAAAAAAATAAAGTCAAGAATTGAATGGTGATGTAAGTAGCATGTCAGTCAACTCAAGGACTCGTGTGCAATGTCTAATAAACTATCTACCATATTTCACAGAATAATTGCTTTATCATCAAACCAATGGAAAATGGTCTGCTCTGTGTCTGCACGGTGACTATGCCAGATCACCTGGCTGAGGATAATATCCTAATGGGAGATGATAAGGGTTATGTTCACCTGCTTACTGTGACCAGTGATCACTTTGGATTGAAACAAAGTAAAGGCAAAAAAGAATCAAAACTTTGGGTCTTGAACTCCAAAAGTTTTAACATGTAAGTTGCTTATGATAAAATATTATCAGTCTGGCTTTTTTTTTTAATTTGCATTTTCTCTGGCCTAAATGGAGGATTAGTTTTTATGTATAAATTAACCCCACCACAAAGGAAATTTTTCAAACTGCAGGAAGTATGATTTGCTTGTTGTTGTGTGAGGGAAATGCCATAATTTTCAGTAGATCTTACAAGAGAGAGGCTGCAGAGTAAAATTCCAGAGAAGAATTCACTATTGCTGTTATCCAGTTTGACTTAGGCACAGATTTGTTGTGCCAAATTATATGGAGGCATAACTTCTGTTAGAGAAGTGCATGATTCAACCCTAACTTTAGCTGTGCTTGCTTTTGAGCTGGGAGAATGGTTCTGTATCTGCCCTGGATATTAAATGCTAGCATTGGTTATGTATAATCTCACTGACAAAATCCCTGTCCACCTATGGGCATATTACAGTAGATGCTAATATATCCTAATAACATCTCAATTTATATCCCTAGTGTTAAACGCAAGCTACATGATAACTGCGTTGTGAAAGTTAAGTATATTTCTGACCTAAATTGTTTTGGATCCTGCTCCTCAGACAGCATTCATTCATTAGTTTTGGATGACATAAAGCGACTAGAGGACAACTTGTAAGTATAGGACATCTTCTGAAAAAAATAGACCTTTTGCTTTATATCTCTGCATGAGATCAGTGCCTTTTGAGATGATGTCTTGTTGTATTGAAGTTGTCTTTTCTACAAGCATTGTAAATACAAACAAAAATACAACTACTGAAATATTTGAACACTTTGTTAGCTTTTGATTTAGGAAACAACTGTCTATATATGTTCATTACTCACAAGCTTTAAAAATAATTTACGTTGACAGTGTTGTCTGCTCCAACTTCTCCTGAGCTGGCAAATCTTAGTTTAGAAAATTGATTGGTTTCTTACATGTATATTGTATATCCATTCATTTAAAATTTATATCCACACTAAAGTATATTCAACTAAGTTTCATTTACAATTTCAGTTTCACAAGTTTCAGTTACACAAGCTTAAACCAAGAAAGCAATTTACTCTGAGGGCTATGAAATGGATTTACTATGCAGCAGGAAAGGGGTTGTGGCCTCCTTATTTGTGCCATGTCATTCATATGGCCCATCAGTGTGATAGCTGATTCCAAGCCTTACTAGTCTGTGATTTTAGAACAGCTTATAGCCCAATTAAAAAATAAATAATACAAACACTATTTGATGTAAAAAGCAACTATAAATAACCTAGAGACAGAACTTTTCATTCAAATATCTCAAAGCACTGTGAATGTTAGATCAGCTTCACAATTCCTCTGTGAATTACATCCAGAGATTAACAGATTTTTAAGACTAGTAGCAACAATTATCTCTTTTTTCTCTCTTGTATAACACAAACCTTAAATATTGACACAGTAATTCTTACATCAATCCAATAACTTTAGGTTTTATGAGTATAGCATGTCTGTTGTGGATGTGAAGGTGAAACATGAAGAAATTATAGCTTGTGCAAGGTCACGTACAGTGTCAGGAGAAAAGCTGAGAAATCTTATTTGATTTTGCTGAGAGTTTGGGAAAAACATAATTAATTTGAGGAGAAAGGAAAAAAAAGACTGCGGAGGCAAAAGTATAGTCAAAAGACTATATGCTACCACCACATAATATTTGTTATACAGAACATTAACTGCAAATATCTTGGTAGGTCTTTTTCATTTAACACTGACAATGATTGTGTCTCCAGTTCCAATAAATACATTTCTCTTAGCAGCTTCATGCAGCATCTAAATGAAATTATATTTAGACAACTGAAAAATTACACAGTGTTAAAATGAAATTAGTGGCCCTAGAAATAGCTATGGATCAAATCCCTTTGAAATGCCCATTCCATAAGTAATTATGGTTGAAATGTATGATTTATTGGTGCTAGCAAAATAGATTTCCCCAATTAACTTTGGAGCAAGCAATTGTTACTGTGCTTGAAGAGGGATGCAATATATCTTGTCTCCTATGTGACTATTAAGTTTCTTTGTGGATAATGGCTGATGAGCAGTTATAATCTTTTCTTGTATCCAAAAAAAGGGAGGCGTGGATGGGATCACGGGGTGCTTCTGTTGCAGGGCCATGACTTGGGAAGGACTTCACACTGCTGAAACCTCTTATTCACACTGCTGTTATAAGAGTATCAAAACCGTTCATTAAAGAGCCAATAGACAGTTACATAGAAGTATTAAAATTCAGAAACAAAGGAAAAAAGATGAGAAATCTTGAGGAAATCTGCCAATCACACTTTTAAATCAATTACTTGCTATTTTGTACCATCAAGAGAATTAAGACTCCTCTGTTAGAGCTCTGGAAAGAAAGCTTTGCTCCCTCTAACTTACAGGGAATGAATAGTCTTTTATTTACACCTGTCTAGAAAGAGCAAGTTCTTTCATTAATTCCCAAAGTTTCCAGAGTCTTTTGTCAAATTTGCTGTCATCATCAGTTATAGTTTTCAATATTCATGGTTACTCTCCAACCCAGAATATATGAACTATCTGCTTGCCTGGATTTAAAAAAAAAAAAAATAAAAAAAAAAATGTGTACTCATTCTGTATGGCTTAATTACACTGACAGTTAGTGTTTCCTGGGAGAAAGAGGTGTTAACCATGCTATTGCTGACTCCAAAAATGAAGAAAATATTCACTCATTAGTAGCAAGGTATGAAACACTGAGAGACAAGCAGTAGTTGCTCAGAGGATGTGTTTAGAAGGGACACTGAGTCAATCTCGGTCTGCGTTAGTTTCTTGAATTCCTGTGCTTTTGCAGTGAATGCAACAGAATATTTCAGTCGAGTTTCAGAAGCTTGCAGTCTCTTCATGTTATTATACAACACACAATAGGTACGAGAGACACTATTCATTAACCTATAAATTATACGTAAGCAACAGAAAAGTAACTGCACTTACTTTATGCATAACAGAGGCCACAATAGACCTGCACATCCGAAACAGGCAAAGGCACTTGGCTTGATACTTTTCCTCAGTGATGAACTGCTTTAAGCACGTAGATGTGTGTGAAGGATTACTTTGGCAACAGCTACCATTTTAGGATTCTGTTTGGAGTGTGATTGATAAAGGATTCAGGTGTTCAAATCAGAGATGTATTAGTTTAATGGAAAGTGTACCCTGTTCCCATTTTATTGATGCTAGTATCTAAGTCACTATTATAAATCAATTTGCTTTTAACAAGAGATTGTATACATTATGCAAACACCTCTTCTATATACCACAGAAAAGTAAAGTGGAATGACTATAGACTGTATTTTCCTAATGTTTCTTACTTGATTAACTGTATTATTAATGATTACAGACCTGTAAAGGAGTTTTCTGTCCCTAGAGGGGTAAATGCCTTCACATACTGTGGAAAAGCAAAAGTCATTGTCACTGGGGGTAAGTATTGGGATTTTTTTCCAAGAGATTTTTCTGTTGTGAATTTTTTTCCCAGTTAAATATGATCAAACAAAGCTGATTTAGTATTCTAAGAATTTAAATAATGGCTTCTGTCTTAAATGATAGGAAACAATTCTGACTTTTAGTTGCTGGGAGCCTCACTCTGAAAAGTTACAGTTCCTGACAGGAATCTATCAAGGGCTCAGTGTGGGTTTGATTCAAGTATCATGTTATTTATATAATAAAACAAGAGAAACAGTATGTTGAACTACTCCAACGCACCTTTCCAAGTCACAGGAGCAACTGTCTTGGCCAAGTTATGCACAGTACCCCTTGCAGTATCAGTAGGGCTCCCACCCTTCCTATTACTCTTTGGCCATCCTTTCCTGTCTTAAGCAATCACATTTGCCCATCTTAATACTTTCCATTGCTCTTCTCTCTGATCATGTTTCCCCAAAGCTTTACTGTTCATTCTTTTTTTCAAAGCAGACTGCAGAAATAGCACTGTTACATCCATTTCTTCCCTGTTGTCCAATAATTTTATGAGCCTTTCTACTGCAGTTGTCATATTTCATGCTGCAGAAATGTGGCTGGAGTATGGCAGCCATCTTGTTTGTATATTCTGTCTGACAGGGTGATGCCCTGGAGTGACATCGATGCTGCCAGTCTCCAAGGCTTCTGTAGGAAAATCTTGCTTAAAACTTTGTTAAAAATTGTTTTGAACAATGTATCACATAGCAATTCTTATGTCTATATTTAACAAGACGACAAAAATGGCCGAGGGTCTGCTGTCCAGCCTTGATAACATGCAAGACAGTAAAATAAATTTGGGAAAATAAAAAAGACCTAGACATGGGAAATAATGCAATTCAAGTTGAATTGTAGCAGTTTACCAAAGGGAAGACTGTGACAGGTATCAAAATAAATATCAGACAGTTCTATTGATTTTCTAAACACAAGATTTAAAGGGAAAGCAATAGGGCTATAGGAAAGTTATTAGTGAAAATTCTGAAGTTCAGCCTTGAGGGAGATCTTATTTATATCGATTACCTTGTCATAAAAAGTAATCTGGAGAAATTTACTGATGACATAAAGTAGAAAAGCCCTGTAAAACTGAATGTGGCTAATATTTCCTACAGGTAGAACTGGAGGATTTTACTGTAGTAGTAAAAACAGGGTGAATTGTCTGAATAGGACAGAAGGTCAATTACACAGGAACTAATAAAAATTTCTGCTATACATTGAAAACTCTTCTTATAGAAATAGCAGAAGAATAGAAAAGGCTGGATAAACTTCCTAAGAAAATAAGAATAGCTGTGGTAGGCCAGACCAAAGGTTTGCCTACCCTGCTATCCCCTCACTGATAGTGACCAGTGATAAACACCTATGGCAGAGTATAGGAATAGGGCAATCATGCAGCAGTACTTGCCCTAGGTACCTGTGTTAGTTGAAATATCTGTTATACAGGTAACAAAGCATTAAGTTCTCTGAATTTGACACTAGTAAACCCTCACGTTGTGCTGGAATCCATTGTATGATTGATATGAGCCATGTTTGAGAAAGATCGGTTGAATATGGAAAAGGTGGGGGAAACCTGTCATAAAGAGACTAAACCTACCATATAGAGACTAAAAAGTGTATTTTCGACATCCTAGAAAAGTGACAATTAACAAGGAATACCATGGCTATCTTTAAAAATACCAGGAGAACAAATACTAGAGCAAAAATTAGAGCACTGTTGTTCTGAAAGTCTTCTGAATAGTGGCAGTCGCAGAAAGAAATATCCTTCTCAGTTTAAACTGAAGCTTGAAATTTTTGAAAATAATGGATTGTACATTTGTCTGTGGTGGCTGGAGGCTAGACTTGGAATGCAGAACCTCCTATCCCATCTAAACAGCTACTTGACCAGAATGTTTTAGAAGATAAGCTTTCTCAACACTACATTTTAATTTGTCTTAACATTCACTGCACGGAAGTACAGAAAGCATGTGCAACATGACAGAAGTTTAATAATATTGTGTTCAAGAACTCTGTAATGATCATTTTGAAAAAGTGTAAGAATTGTACTTACATCTAACAATCTTCCAGTCTATTCCTGGATCAGAACATTTACATACCCTTGATTTGGAATCCTGTCTTGCTTGTTCACCCACTGGCCTTTGTCTTGATATTAAAAGGCATCCTTCTGCCTCTCACTCTCATTCCCAGTGCTTAGCCCTGCTGCTCCCTTTGAACACAAAAGGAAATTATTGTTGAGATGGATTACTAAGAGTCACAGAAGAAAGCAGGAGTGCATGGCTAAAGACGATGACAGGGTGGGATCATCTCTTTCAATTTCACTGTGAAGTTCAGATCAGCCAGGGGCTACTAAGCAGCTGCACCCAGAATTAAGAGTAATCCTTCAGCGATTGAGAGATCCATCTACTGAAGTCTTCAAAAGTTGAGCTTTAGAGTTCAGTGCTCTATTAATAAGATGCAGTGCTCACAATGGCACAGCAGTCAGACTAAAGCACATTATGTTTGCCTCTGTATCTTAAAAGCCATCCCTCTCTCTTGTCTGGCTGAGAAATGCACATTGAAGATCCAGTTAATGAGAGAATGAAACTGTTTCAAATGAACATAGGCTAGTCTTGTTGATTAGCAAGCCTGCAATTTTGCCTGTAACATACGCTAGAAGTCAAAGATCAGAGTAGTTAAATAATTGAGGAATCATAATATATAAATTTTTTGCTGTCGTGCAAACATTTGTAAAAACTATTTTTATATATCACATTCAGCAATTAAAAGAAAAACAAGATCCAACCTTTGATTGCAGGCTAGCTTCTAAAGTAGATAAATCTGCTAACCACTTCACTAAGCCCCAATCTATTGTTGTTTAGCCAGGTGTTTATAGCACAAATGGTATGCAAAATACCATAATGTGTTATTGTATAGGAAGCGACTATTAAAAAATTCGTGTTTTAACACCCTTACTCTTCCATAATCTGTTGTATTTGAATATGTTCATGAGTTTGCCAGTGCTGCAACACAACCTAATTTTGTCTTCCAGATACTTGGCATTTAGAATAATCAATAAGAAAGATACAAGCAAGCCTAGTACAGAGTTCACTTTTCATGCTAAAAGCTAGAATTCTTCAACCAGTAAAATGATAAAAGCCTGATAGTGGCCTAAAATATGGAGCACATAGTAATTTAGAATAACTTTTCTGTGTAGCATTTTGCATTAATATTATGTCAAATGGTGAAGTGATATGATTTTCCTCTTATTCTGTATCCATTTCAATTCCAACTATGTCTTAATCATCACCTCAGGGAACAGCTACAGTAAAAATCAAATTATGTATGCATATAAAAGCTGGAGATGATCAGTTTTAAATTGTATGGTACATCAACTTTTAACCCTATTATTTCTTGAAATCCAGCTATTGTTCTCCTGTGAGCAATAAAGTAGGAGAACTGTTATTGCTTTCTAAATGTAGCAGTAGCAGCTTAAGACTGATAAAAGGAATTCCTCTATGCTTGCTCAGTATCCTTTGTGTATTCCTGGCACAAGTGAAGTAACTGGTAACATCGTGTGTGTGTATATATATATATATATATTTTTTTTTTTTTTTTTTT
>Ga0065711_1013119_pt1 | contig 10454 bp, 5 predicted proteins | sample Hoacrofraction12_FD_59098 | JGI IMG/M metagenome (GOLD analysis project Ga0065711, IMG submission 59098) | Hoatzin crop microbial communities from Cojedes, Venezuela - Epithelial fraction 12 v2 (version 2) | ecosystem: Host-associated > Birds > Digestive system > Esophagus > Crop | place...
TACCCTCAGCAAGTTTGCTGATGACACAAAACTGGGAGGAGTGGTGGATACACCAGAAGGCTGTGCTGCCATTCAGCAAGACCTGGGCAGGCTGGAGAGTTGGGCAGAGAGGAACCTGATGAAATTCAACAAGGGCAAATGCAGGGTCCTGCAGATGGGGACGAACAACCCCATGCATCAGTACAGGCTTGGGGCGGACCTGCTGGAGAGCAGCTCTGCGGAGAGGGGCCTGGGTGTCCTGGTGGACGACAGGTTAACCATGAGCCAGCAGTGTGCCCTGGCTGCCAATAAGGCCAATGGGATCCTGGGGTGCATTAAGAAGAGTGTGGCCAGCAGGTCGAGGGAGGTTGTCCTCCCCCTCTACTCTGCGGAGGACTACGAGGATGGTGAGGGGGCTGGAACATCTCTCCTATGAGGAGAGGCAGAGGGAGCTGGGCTTGTTTAGCCTGGAGAAGGCTGAGAGGGGACCTTATAAATGCCTACAAATATCTGAAGGTTGGGTGTCAGGAGGATGGGGCCAGACTCTCTTCAGTGGTGCCCAGCGACAGGACAAGGGCCAACGGGCACAAACTGAAGCACAGGAAGTTCCGTCTGAACATGAGGAAGAACTTCACCCTGAGGGTGACGGAGCACTGGAACAGGCTGCCCAAAGAGGTCGTGGAGTCTCCTTCTCTGGAGATATTCAAGACCTACCTGGACAAGGTCCTGTGCAGCCTGCTGTAGGTGACCCTGCTTTGGCAGGGGGGCTGGACTAGATGACCCCCAGAGGTCCCTTCCAACCTCCATCATTCTGTGATTCTGTGTGATTCATGACCTCCCTCATCCCACAAGTGGAAGAGCACATCCAAACTTGTTCCTAGAAAAGCACTGTGCTTACTCTCATTTTGTGTGGTAAAGATGAAGCCTTAAGGGCTAGAGGATCGAAGCCATTACAAAATGCTTGATGTTGGAAGTTATTTTAGTTTCAGTTCCAACAGCATCTCAGAGTTCAGTTCTCACTTCTATTGAAGAACAACCCATTGCAGTTGCTCAAGGAGAAATTTTCCTGATTTTGAGTCTGGGTTTTGGGGTTTTTTTCAGCAATTGTTTGGAGGCTGTGACAATCTCCAGCCATTTTCTGAGACAGTTTCAGTGCTGCGACAAGGAGAGCTTTAGGCTGCAAGCATGATACAGCTCTGTTGTGGTGCTTTTGGGGGTAATAAACTGGCATAGATATAAATGAGAGCTGAAGAATATTTGCCTTCATCCTGCACACCAAGAATGATTGTGGCAATGCTCTCCTCCACAATAACATCTCTTCCAGTGACGTTCTTTGAGGAACATCGTCATGAAGAAAAACTTAGCTCACTTGAGCTGGCCTCGTTAGTCCTCGGGTCTTACTATCTCTTCCATACATCCACTAACCACCAACTACTCCAGTTCCCATTAGTCATCAAGCTGCTAATTAATTGTCAAAACTGTATTTCTGGCAATCGCCTTATGAAATTGTTAACAGTATTTCTGCAGACTGTGTTTTGACAGAGCTGCAAGCTGCCACTAGGAAAGTGGAAATTAATCTAATGTTATCAATAAAACATGAAAACATCTTCTCATCTGCCTAATCCTCTTTAAAATGTAAATACAATAATTCTGTTAAAAATGACTGGGATTAAAATAGAAGTGAGCAAAAGAAATAGTGTATCAAAAAGACAAATCTTGAAAACTGGAACCTTTTACAGTCCACCTGATACAAATAAAGCAATTTAGACAGTGGGGACATGAATCAGCCACTTCCCAAATAAACATTCAGGTGACTCTTTGGTAGCAGAATTCCATTTTTTTAATTTTCAAGTTATTGAAAAAAGCTATTTATGGTCTATTTAGTGTTTGCACATAGTAATTCTGCAAAACAACACCTGAAGTCATTAAGCTGATGAAAATACCTCACTTGCTAAGAGGTCCCCATCTAGCTCTCATAACACTAATCCAGTGAGCATTAATGCTTTTCTACTGTTAAAAGCAAGCGACAAAGCCACAAGCCTTAGCCCTATTCTTGTTGCTGGTTTTCAATGACAGAACCCCAGTGACTGTACAAGAGAAAACCCAGGCCTGGAGATGTATTTCAGATCCTCTTCACATGGATATAACTGAACTGGCATTTTATTCAGCGCTTCCTACACAGAAGCAAGCTACAGTAGACCACTACAGCAAGCAAGTTCCCTCACCATACACCAGAGAGAGCAGCGCATCTCCAAGCAGAAGTGCTACACTTTGGGAATACCCGCAGAATGCCCCATAGCCATCATGATATTGCATCCAGAGTGATTGCTACATTTATAAGGATGTCTACAAGTAAACGAGGTCTATTTCGCAAGGTATGAAGAAACAACTGTTTCCACTTACTGGAAGCACAGTAAATCAGTGCCTTGCTTATGCATTATTAAGCACGCAAGAGAAAACATTCTAGATAGGAAAGTTAAAGTAGCCATTTTGGGTCAGGACTCAAAATGCTTACAGTTATGATCACAGTTCCTACTGACATTTGCAAACCTAACTTTTGGGGATGGTTCTTCAGATTAAAAAAACTGTTGCACCTGCTATTCAAAACGCCCAGGACCTGCACTACTCACAAAAAAAAAAAAAAAGTATTTTTCTCTGCAGAACTTCTAATAGCTTTCTCTCTCAAACTTATAGACTATCAACATCACCCTCCCAAAACACTTCATACTTCCAAAAAACCTCAAATTCCTTAAGTGAGCATTTCTGTGATATAGATATATGCCACGAGACAACAATTCTTACACATTTAGTCCAATTTACAAAAATTTTCAAGCTCACTTCATACTTGTACCCTTTACTTACCCCAATGAGTTTCAGTCTGGGGGCTTCAAAAGCAAAAAGAAAAAACTAAATCTCAAACTTGTAAGGCAAAAGAAATTTCAGGAAACCACTAACCAAAAACACTTTTAAGAAATCAAGAACTAAGTATGCCAATGTTAAAACAGCATCCAAATTTGTGATAGTATCTGCTGTTTTAATCACACTCAGGCTTCCACGTGGTGTGCAGCGTCAGTAGCAAGCTGCAAAAGAGAACGTGCTCTCTTCAACAGTCTGATGTTTGTTTTTACATCAAATAACTTAATCAGAACACACACTGTTGTTAGATTTATTCCGAGGTAATCAAATAACTATTCAATGCCAATTAATCACAGTTAAATAAGGGTCTGTCACCAAAGTGCTATGTACACATTTCAGACTATTTAATGGTCAAATACTTGGCAGTATCAAAGTTAAACAATGATTCATTAAGCCTCCTCCACTACACAATAGTTAGGCTAAACTTGAAGTGAAAGAATCAAACCTCTTTTGTTCTCCACAAAAAAAGACATCAAACCTCAGTATGTGATATTCTTTTCTTCCTCACTCTGTAAACTGCTTTAATTGCATGAATCAGAATGTGTTCAGGTGCTACATACCCACTTTGCTTCTGCAGGTGCCTACTGATACTCTGGAATAGATGTTCAAACCTATCATCCAAATAGTGAAAACACTTGACAGTGTGCCACACCTATTTAAAATGTTTATACATACTTCATGATGAAAGAAATATAATCCAAACTGAATCAACACTTAGGATGTAAATACCAGAAAAGAAAAGGATTTTTTTTTTTTTTAAACAAGAAACTAGGATCCTCCACTGGAACAGCCAAATGCCACCAATAGCATTCAATGTTGTGCAACCTGAATTCCAAGCATCAAGGACCCTAAGAGCAGCAGTACATTATTTCTAAATGTATTTGGCATCTCTAGTATACTTTGCTGGCCAGTGCATTCACTGAAATACTTCTGTATAACAGAATAGAGTGGGCAGATCGATTTTACATACCTTGCAAAGAGTTTACAAAGCCTTTATGCCCACGTGCTTCATCGCACATTGCAGAAATACCTTGTTGCTACTTCTCTATAGTCCACTGACTCGCCTCTTTGGAAAAGAAAGAGGTTTTAAGAGAAGGACCTTCTATGGACAGAAAACATTTGCCACCTGTGTATGCATGTGTGTGCAAGGGTGCACGCTCCTGGAATTTTTTTCCCTGCTGAGATCAAGCTAATTCGCAGTCCAGGGAATTTTAATTGCATCACACTTCAGTTCAATACGCAGATGCTACTAATAAATACTGCCTTGCATAGCAACCTAAACTCCTCCATGGCAATTGGCCTAAATATCATTTTTCACGTACAAGTACACTGCATTTACCAGGGGTAAAAAACATTCAAAATCTCTTCATCCACTCTGCAACAGCGAAGCCAGGAACGCTCCCCCAGCGCCCAGCCTCCACGGAGAAAATGTAACAAATTAAGCACCACTGTCTCCCACTCCTCGCTGCAAACTCGCAGAAACCTGTACCGCTAGGAATGGATCCAAGAAGACAGGAAGGTACTTAGTCATACACGTGTAACTGAAAGTACGCAGCCCCAGCCGGGACTGCACGCTTGCCCGCAGGCAGCCACCGAGCCCCGGAGATGCTCTTTTGGAGGATCACATGGAGATCCCCCATTTGGAGAGACGGACGTCGGAGGGCTGAAGGCACGCGCTCCCCCAGCATGGAGCGGCAGGCCAGCGGGGCGATGCGATGGCTGGGCCACCACGGCACGGCATCCTCACCCCGCTCCCTCCCACCCCTCCGGCTGTGCATGGGCAGAGGTGTTCGCTTGCCTGAGAGAGAGAAATCGCGTACCTTTCACGGCCCAAGTCACAGCGTAGAAAACCAAAGTCATCTCAAACGTACGCACGGCAGCAAAATAATGCCCAGAAGTGTGTATGTGGTAATAGAAGCATACTCAAAGGTAGGAATAAAAAAAATAGCTGCCCAGAACTGGGTATGTTTAAACGTCCATCAATTTAACTACCTTGAACATGGCTCCCATTCTGCCAGTGGTACAAATCGACAGCTCCCCACATATCTTGCTTTTAAGCCATGGCATTCAGTGACTGATAAGTCTTCAGCCGTGCTCAGTTCACACACACACACACGCCGAAAAAAGAAAAAAGAAGAAGAAAAAAAAGTACTGCAACTACAAGCAGCCTTCCATTTCATCAAAGCAGCGACAAAGTGGATTGTCCGTATCAAATGTTGGCAGGAAGCAGACATTACATCAACCTAGTAAAATACAGCTATGAAATCAACAAAATAATTAAAGACGGATTACTGACTTCGAAAAGAATTGGAAGTTTGTGAAATATTTCTTCAGAAAGAAATCTGGAAATGCATCTCCTGCATAGCTGTCAATTACTGATCTACTCTGGCTTTTCTTCCGTATTTCTACAAAGAAACGTCAATAGGTCTGTTATCTTTTTTTAATATATGTTTAGCACCGCATGTCCACACAAACTGCCATATACAGCATTACTGTCTTCCCCACAGGCATCCTATAAATATAAATAGGTAATTCTACCCCATTTTTTTTTTCTTTAGCAGCCTGAAACTGACAGGAATATTATCACTTTCTTAGACATTTGCAAATGGACACAGTGGTGCTGGGCCAAAATACGCTGAGATCATAATATCCATTTATCTAAACTGCCAGCATGTAATGAATTCAGGTGGGATGCCTTCTATCCAAATTAATTTACTACCTGAAAAGGACTTTTTACACAAATGCTGTCAAACAGGAAAACAGTTAGGAAATTAGAAGAAAACGTAAACGTTGTGTTTGATCTTATTTTTAAGTGTAGGGTTTAAAGAAAAAAAGGATAACTATGATGAAGATAAGAATGGAAAACAGGCTTCTTTGGAAATGAATTTCTATTTGTACTGCCGATGGAGACATCTACATCACCCAGTACGAATACATTGATCCTAACTGTACAGTTGTTTCTCGAGCTTTCCAGTCCGCTAGAAACACACAGTATTTTAACGACCTGCTGATTAAAATTACCCTGCTTGTAGAAAATCCAAATAGGTCCATGCTCCATGCAAGTTGACTTACTTCTTTGCTAAATTATGTGCTACAGTGGATTTGTCTTTTTTCCTGGATGTGCTAAGAAAAGCATGTGTATTAACATCAGTTATCACCAGCCAAAGTCTATCTCCTCACTTAGGATACAATGCAGAAAGGATACGTAACGTCTTCATTAAAAACAGAAGCACACAAAGAAAAACATCTTGATTGAGAAAAAAAAATTAAAACTTTCCTTCTTTCTCAAATTGCTTTCATGAAAAACCGTGAAATACCTTCTGCATTGTAAGTGCTTCTCATATTCTGTATGATTACCAATTAACCAAGTCAGCTACAGTTTCAGCTGTAACAATCTACAAAACAGCTTTAACTTTGGTGCTCTATTATACTTGCTAACGAAATGATCTCTTCTACAAAAGCATGATAGATCTAGGATTATATATTCATTAGAAACTTTCAAATTACTGATCCTTGCAATGATACCCCTACCCAATAATTAACATTAATACCAGAATCATTCAAAAGAACGAGCTTCTGGCTATATAACAAAGTTTTATCCCATAACCTCAGTACAAAGCTACATCTCTGCTTCATAAGTAGAACGACAATGCAAGCAGACACCTGTCCCTGTGTGTCCCCTCCCTCCCCAAATCCCTGGGGTGATATTAAACCTTTCATTCGTAATTCTGTGATGAAGATTACTGGAACGAAGTTCTAATAATTCCAGAAGTTCAGCTCTGGATACCTTTTCTGCTTCTTTTTAAACTGATTTTTATTCACTGGAGCTATTTCAAATTACTTTGAGTTTAATGAATAAAATCTACATTTAAGCATACTGAAACAAATAAAACCCTAAAACCAAGCCACCAATCTTAATGTACTGTCAAAATAGAGCACACCTTATTTTCTGCTGTATGCTACAACATAAGCAACAACGTATTTTTAAGGCACACAGTCCAAATGAACCAAAAAACCCCAAGTATTTATACACAGGACAGGGTAGAGGAAGAGTTGACACTTGCTCCTGAAGGGGAAAAAAAAAATATTAAAAAAAATGGTAACCACTTGCAACTTCTTATCAACTGACCTTGAAAAAGATTCAAGCTGTACACTATCTACAGAATTTTCTGTTGATTTACACCACCTTCTTTTTCTATCCCAGATGTAAAGATACCTACTTCAACTTCTCACAATACAAAGCATTAATATAATAGAAAGTTGGAATAGTATATACGAAATATAGTCCTCTATTGGATTTTTACTAGCAAGATTATGAATTTAATTCTTTGCTAAACTATTCAACCACAAACATACCCATTTCTGAAAGAGCATTTGTGAAGTCTAGTTCTCCGTTCTGCTATAAATCCAATTTGGATTGAAAATATGTCCCAAGTGCTGTTTTGCTGGAGGTGTGCTTACACTGAATTAAAACTGAACATTACAAATCAGGATGGACTGAAATATCTGAAGACCATTCTCTTGTTGGAATTTTTACATGAGAGGAAACAATCAGCTTTTAGAGCTTTCAGATTTGGGAGTTATATATAAATATACATCAACACAAGGATTAAAACAAAAATGGAAATACATGTCATCTTTCTTGTAAGGTTTTTCCAACAACAAAAAGGAGTTTTTCTGTGCTATTTATACTATCAAGACTAGGTTAAGAATAGGCTTTAAATACTGTACTTCAGAAAATATCAGAGGGGAGGGGACTCTTACATAGCTCTTCCATATCTATTCGTTTTTTCCATCTCCTAAAGATAACTCAGTGAGTAAGAATCTTAATTTACTTCTTTTTTAATACTCTTCTTCCCCACCCCCTTTTTTTTTTTTAAGGTGTTGAGGTTAGAAGAACTCAATCATCACTCCAGTCTAAGATGACAATAACCAGGTCGTACACTACTGAATATAAAACTTTCGCCTCCTGAAATCTTCAGTTGCAACTGCTATCTGGCTGATACAGTTTACCATTCAGAAAATGAATATCGTCCTGTATTTTACCAGTCATATATATTCAGATCCCCTCCCACACACTGAAGAGAATGATTCTGAGGTAGTCCATCAATTTTCTCCCTTTTTTGAAACCATGGAAAAGAATTCTATACGGACTGTTGCTGAGAAAGCCAAGCCAAGACTTTTGGCCTCTATGTAGCCCACCCATTTTGAGGATAAAGCCTTTGGGCAGCACACAGAGCACAGGCATTTCATTGCCTTCATCTGACTTTGTAAACTCTCATCTTCTGCTTGGCACACTCCTTTGGTTTGATCATTCATTTTACTTTAGCTTCAGTTTCTTTTTCTTTCTCTCCTCTTCTGCAAAATGTGAATTGTTTGGCAATGAGAGATTCTCTCTAAAGTTCATTCATTATATACCCATGTAATGATTCCTGAAATATCTTTTGCTTTGTAACTACTCATACAGACTCATAAAAAGCCACTGCAACAACATGGGTTTGGCTATCCAGAATTCACAATGGATGACTGGATAATTTTCAGTGTTTTAATTCACTGGATAATTTTCAGTGGTTTTTTTCCTGTCTCACATGGAATGTTCTTACTACTAAATCCAAGAGAAATTCTGGTATAACTATCAGAAAATTAAAACTGCGTCTCTTATAGTTTGCTGTGCAAATAATGGAAGAATTTGCTTGGAAAATTTGCTGTGTGATACAAGACATCCCCCATGAAATTAAAATTTTGCTTCAATTTAGGACATTTTAAACCACATGTTAGAGCAAAGTCACAGAAAATCTGGAAACAACTAGATTCACAACTTGGGTACCATTCACAAAACCACAAGGAGGAAGACACTGGGGAACCTGTTGTCCTGTTTATAAAGGTACAGCCAAGCCCAGGGGTGAGGACACTTACATGATGAAGGTTGGGCAGAGACGCAAGGAAAGGTGTTATTCGTACCAGTCGGGGCACACGCACTGAACATGGGTTGCCCACCTCTCCAGCGAGCGTGTTAATCGCTCTACTAGAGGCAATTCTGCGGTAGGCCTCCTTCAGTCTCTGCTCTGGAAGCTGCTCTCCCTTTGGATGAATCAGTAAAGGAGTATGGCACCGGAAGAAGGCAAACCACTGCGTGCCTGAAGGCTACGGCAATCAGCATGGGAGGCACTACTGTTGGATTCAAATCCTTTTTTTTTTTTAAACTTGCCTAATTCAGGGCATGGACTGGATGGGCTGTAGGGTATAAGAAGGGATGACTTCACCTCCTCTTTGGTTATGTGATTGGCACCAAATTCCACTTGCAAATCTCGCCTGAGAAACAACCAAAAATCTTTTGTCTCAGAAAAGCTGAAGGCAACCACATCCCAAGCGTTTTCTACAAGCAAGGAGTGCTGTCCAAAGGAACCTAGATATATTCTGACAATGCATTTCTTTGGGCCATCAGCTGCTGGGAAAAAAAATATCACTATAATGTAAACTTCTTTACAATCTAAACAATAATTAACAACACTGAAATGGAAATGCAGGGTATAATATAGATTCAAATGAGAAAAAAACAAAATATGACCTCTTCTCTACTGCATACTATATTCATTACATTAAAAGAATGAAATTTTAATAACTAAGTGATAAATGTTAAGCATTGTCAGAAGTCATATTGCACTGCTTTACTGTACCCCCTCTACTGGGCAAATGTTAGAAAGCTTCACCTCAAAACCAAGAAAGAAAAACATACTAGCAGTAAGTAGCTGCAAATGAGGAGTAAGGAGCTGCTGACCATACTAAAACACTAGTAGTGTACAGACCAAAACCAAACAACATTTAATGTTCATGTAGAAATATACCTTAAATTCATCCACTTAGATTTTTTGACAGCTGAATGCTAGAGGTCAAATTGTTTTAAAAACATATGCTTACATATATGTTGCTTAAAATTAAAGAAAAATCTAACATAGCTCTGTAATTTTCTATTTTTTTCATGGCTTTTCAACAGTAAGAAAGAAACTTGGGATGATATATGTTAACAGCAACATTTCTTCACTTTTCTATAGAGAAAAAAAATTCACACACATCACAGAGAAAAAAATGGCTTCACTGATCAGCCATTCAAGCAAAAGTGAATACAATTTACAATCTATTTTGTCTTCGTTGAATTCAAAGACAGACTTCACTGTAAACCGCCAATTTACAGCTCTCCAGCACTTTGTACTCCTAAACAAATAAAAAGGCAAAACCAGAAGAATGCCGCCCGCAACAAGGGACTCCTGAGAACCCTGCCATTTGTTACCTGCACGACAGAAACACCCAACAGAGGATTAATGTATCTGAAGTGGGAGGCAGAGCCTCTCTAGGATGCACACCGGACCATCACGTAGCCAGCAGTGCGCCCTGCCCTGAAGAGTCTGTTGTGTCAGTTACGAGAAACCACCACCATTGCCGATAAAAGGAACAACGAGCAAAGGGAAGAGGTAGCAGTAAGGTGGAACAGAAAGTTGCACGACAAGATGTGTGCCTTTTTTTTTTTTTTTTAAGTACAGGAAAACAAAAGGGTCAGGGAA
>Ga0065711_1013674_pt1 | contig 10454 bp, 5 predicted proteins | sample Hoacrofraction12_FD_59098 | JGI IMG/M metagenome (GOLD analysis project Ga0065711, IMG submission 59098) | Hoatzin crop microbial communities from Cojedes, Venezuela - Epithelial fraction 12 v2 (version 2) | ecosystem: Host-associated > Birds > Digestive system > Esophagus > Crop | place...
GACTTTTTTGATGAACACCTAGCAGAGCACAGCGATAATGGAACTGGACCTGGTTTTCAACAACTGGCATCCAGCAACTTCATCAAGATCAACATCTCCTGCAGACTGTGAGCTGCGGATGCACCAAGTGACCGCCCATCACCACACATGACCTCTCCTGTCACGGAAGACCATTACGACAGATGGAGCCCGAAGTCATGGATTAAATGAACTCAACGGACACTGTAGAGTGATGATCCATAGACTAAGGGAATGATATCTTGAGACAGGAGAAGTGGTGGTGATCAACTGGACAATGGGGGACCTGGGCATGACATAGATGGTCTGGAATAAGGGATGGATAATGTCCTGGGTTTGGCCAGGACAGGGTTAATTTTCACCAGACTCCAGGAAGGGACACAGCTGGGTGGACTGACCCCACACCAACCTGGCCAAACAGAGCCGGGTATTCCATACCATGTGCCGTCAGGCTGGGTTCCGGTGTGGGGGAGCTGGGCGGCGGGAACTCACTCGCTGCTCGGGAGCGTGCAGCGGCAGCAGTTCAGGAGAGCAACTCTTTTGTGCGGTCTGTTTTGTTTTGTGTATTCCCCTTATCTGTATCGTTGTTGTTCCTGTTCCCTTAGTTTGCTGTTCTGTTAAACTGCCCTTATCCCGACCCACCAGTTTCTGCCTGTTTGTTCCCATTCTCCTCCGCACCCCGGCAGGGGCAGGGGCGGCCGCGTGGCACTTTTGTTGCCGGTGGCAGCCGAAACCAAAACAAGCAGACAAAAAGGACAGCAGATCTCTCAGCTTTTTGTATCAAATATCAAATATCTTTAGCTGTATATATTTAGCCTTCAACACAATGGAAATTAGGAAGTCCAGAAAGCCCATATAATACCCATCCTAGTACTTCACCAAACTACAAAATCCTAGGTAACTGCTTATGAAAAACTAAGACCTCAGGTACAGAAGTCCACAAGTTGTACACAACAGCACATCACAGGAAGATAAGAGACGCCATGAGCATCTCCAGAGATGCCTCCCTCCCACACTTGTGCATCTCCATGTAAGTTGCCCACATGCCGGGAAGCAGTGTACTGTCCATGTCGCAGAAGTATCCCACAGCCTTTGGCAAACTCCTCCTTTGAGCAAGACTTGAGGCCAAAATTAAGATGAAAGCTTGAAAGATTTAGAATTATTAATACAGAAGCTGAATTTCAAAGTTAGATCCAAACCTGAACCCTCCACTCTACCCCCACTGAGAGTGCTTGGATTTGATGTTTGAGCTCAGGGCCAAGTCCAATTAGAAAACATGTTTGCTGCCCCACAAAATACCTATCACGCTATTTGAGCTTGTACTTTTGTGGCAACTGGCAAGGGGAAAAAAAAGGGAATATGGATATAAAGGGAAAATATTTTCAACTTAAGAGATTCAAGCATAAAAGTAGTTCACTCTGAGTAAAAATCTGAAGAAATTTTCTTTTCCACTGATGTGCATAAGAAGAGTTATGCTGAAGTCTATCAAAGTCATTCAATCCTTGACAAGCATTTGTTTTAAAGAAGCAGCAGAAAAATCAGAACTCCAGTGCCGCAGATACAGATGCCAGCCATGCCACAACTAGCATATGGGAAGCCCTCTTCTTATACTGCTCTACAAAACTCATTTTAGGCAAGGTGAGAAATGGCAACTGGTGCTGCACACGAACCACTGTGCAAGGCTGGCAGATAGTCCTAATTAAGCTGGCTGCTCTTGTCTTTCAGGCTCAGTTGCAAAACTCAGAACCAGGTCCAAATCCTAAACTCTCCAACCCTTCCCCACCTGGCTCGAGGGGCCCTTTTTCCATTTGAGCAGCTGTACTATCTCAGCAACTAATGAAGAAAAANAATCACNCACAGACACCTGCCCAAGAGCTGGCACATATCCATCATANCATAACAGCTGATCTCCATATACTTTCTANTTATTTATCCAATGAATAAAGAACAGTTTTAACTAAAAGTTGCACTGATNTCTGCGGGGATNTAGTCAGAGCCCCTCATTTCAGACAAGCTGAGGAGGGAGCACTCAACTGTGCTCTGTCCACTCATGGGTCACTATTCTGTCTTGGCAACGGTAGGAGAGGATGGATGGCTGACTGATTAACTTTAAGTTCAGATCACAGGCAGATGAAAATCAAGTAACATATTATTTTAAGTTACCTCAATTAAAAAGTGACTTTTAATATTAATAATTAATTATTAAAAATTATTCTTTCTCTAGCTTCTAGCAGATCTCTGAAGCCTATCTTCTCCCAGTACGCAGCATCCCAGGTGACAAGATAGGCATGGAGGTAGCAGCAAAGTGCCAATGTACTAGGCTGAAAAGAAGGGAAACAAGGCTGCTTTGATCCCAGGTCACTTAGACCTTCTAAGCCTGACCCAATGTGCCAGATGCTGCCGGTTAGGATAAAGACCAAGCCAAGCTGCTGACCAGGATGTGGCTTACACAAGGGAGACAGCTCCACAGATGTGCTGGGCACCGGCTCACCTTCAAAGGAGCACAAGGTGAGAGCCAACAGCATAGGTCTACTTCCATGGTGCTTTCCAAAGCATCAGAGTTTTACAGTTCAGCTGAAACCACTTGTTTCAGTTAAGCAGAGTTTTCTTTTATGGTCTCCTGGCACAATTCTGTAGCACTGGTACAGAAACAGGGATTGAGAGCTTGAAGCAATCTCCACAAAAATTATCTATGGAAAATCTACCATGACATTACAGCCCATGAACTGCTCTGGGCTCAGTCCTTATCAAAGACAGACCCATGGTGCTATATAAACAACCTACAACTGTGCAGAAAGTAGCCTATTTACTAACAGAAAGCAGTACTGGTAGCAGTAGTGTAAAAAAATATTACTGGGATTAACATAAAGTAGCACATCATAAAAGCAAGCTCAGTTTCATATCAAGCTATTGATGTTATTTTGGATAACATATCTGACAGTAACTCTCTATTTCAGAAGCCAACAGTGGATGAGTGCTTTCAGCATAAAGCTGACTGACTTTGTCACAGACTAGCATCTGGCCACAACAAGAAAAATCCTGGCATGATCAGACCAGCTTTGGTAACACATCAGACTGTATGACCTGTCCCAGTGTATACTGTCCAGTCAGACCAGCTTAATCACCTCTGTAGGCTCAAACAGAAACCCTCCAAAACACTGACTAACCCCTTTCTTTTTTGCACTCTACAGTGCAGCAGCTTTCATCTTCCTCTGAGCCAAGGTGTCAGTCACCACATAGATAGTTAATACCAACTCTGTCTAGGAGCTTCCTATCCCTCAATTAAGGGCACACATGTAAAACCAATCACTCACTCAGCTGTCGACATGTCTGGAGAAAGAGGTCTTTGTATTAGGAGTTCAGCTGGCATCTGCCCAAACTTCAAGCAACATCTAACAAAACCATTTCCTTGTTACGAAGCACTCCTTATCTGTAGATCCCAAAGTGCACAAGAGAGAGACCCTTCCTTCCTATTTCATAAACTATCCCAGATATGGTTACTGAGGCATGGACTGGGGAAGAACCGAGATTATACCTCAGATATCCCACCACTCCTCCAACAACTAGGCATCATTGTCCTCTTCACCTCCCAATACCAAAAGTAGGCTCAGCAATGTATTTATTAGTGTAGATAGAGGCTCTGCCACAGAAAAAAATAAAGTGGCACTTTCCTGTTGACTCTTTTTTTTGCCCAAATATGGCTCTTTCTTACCTCTGATCTACAGATGCTCAGTAAAAGCAAGCTAATAGAGGAACTGCCTCCAAACTAGTCCTTAACTATTGGGATAAACTACATGGGAAGACTTGCAAGCTGTAAAAGAAACTCTGTGCTAAGAAAGCAGTGCTCTGTTTCCAGTGAGGGGACAGTTGTCTGAATTTTAGTTACAGCTTCAACATCTGTTTTACAGGGCAGGAAGAGAAATTTGTTTAGTGCTAAAATCCTCAAAGACACAAAATCTGTACCATTGGCTTCTGTGACATTGGCTTTTGTTTTCCCTTTTAGCTCATTCATTTTAACACTCCTTATTTAAATATATTCAACTAGAAAAGATAGAAAGGGTGAGCTTTTAAATAAAATCAAACACACAAAGCACACGGTAGCATCTGAAATCCCTCCTGCTTGAATCACATTTTCTTTTTGTAGGAGAGGATACCTGCACGCATGTGTTTCCGCAGCAGCTGTGCCAGTTCTCTGAGCTTACAGGACTCAGTACAGCGTGTCAAATGAATACTGAAATAAAGCCAAAAAATGCCCTGTCTGCTGGTACCCTGGTTTCCAAGTCCCACAGCTTGTCAGGATGCTGAATACGGGCAACATGCTCATTGCATCTCTCCAGGATTGTGAGCCATTGGTCAGCAACAGGACATCCCAGCACAGCGCACCTTGGAAGGACAGTTCCTTCGGGAGTCTAGTTGTGTACGTGTGTCTAGCCAAACATGGCCTTACATTATTGCTTCTTCTAGCACTGCAGTGCTGAAGCAATCATTTAGTAAATATGTCACACACAGATTTATAGTTGCATTTCCTGACACCATAAGTGATAGGGGTAAAAAAATAAAAAGCTTAAACTTTCCTTGGAACAAGTAAAGGTCATTTGTCTCATCAAATCCATCCCTTAATAGTATGCCTGTTCCCTGAAGGAAACTTCTAATTGTGCCTCAATAATTTCAGTCTTCTGCTTCAGCAACATTACTGAGTAGTTATGCTATATCTTTTATGAGCTTCTTCAGGAAAGAGTCCCTAGTTTGCTCTGAACAAATTCAAAGAGTAACCCAAACAGAGGAGACTCTTAACATACATCATTTGACATTGAAATATGACAAATGCATAAGATGCGGACTGTGAAGACAGCATACGTACAATGACATGCTACNATAGCGTGTGATGTGTGTGTTTCAGGACAGGGAGAAGTACAGGTGATATATTAGCTAACAAAATCCATAATTTCCAGAGAAAAGTCTCTGGATATAAAATTGTCAGTTTCATTTATTAGGCCTCTTGCTCCCTAAGTTGATCTTCTCCCTTACACATCAGCATCTGCATTCATCTGCTCTACAGAGTCTAATCTCTTACAGTGCTTTCTGCAGCCAAAGGCAAGAGAGAAGAGATATTAACTCATGAGCAGAGCTACCACAAGCCAGCGTGCCCCACACAATCTCATCTTTCTTTCTAGAGGGGAAGAATTTGGAGTTATTGCATATCTCTGCTAGCAGAGTGCCAAAGCCTTACCTCAGTAAAGAGTCCAGTACTCACAATGAAGAGGCAAGCACTCAGCTGATTCCACACATAGCTGCTCACTCAGGTGCTTCACTTCAATGCAACACCATGGCTTGGGTTAAAGTGCAAAATGACTCAAGTGTTCAGGTGAGCTACAATGACTAAGTGTCTACAAGACATCACTTGATCACCTACAAAATGTAGCCTGATGTCTATAAAATGCCATGGCAAATTATATCTGGTATTTTGCAGGCACTGTATTACAGAAACCTCTGTCACCACTGGGGAGGAGGATTTGTTTAGAAACAAAAATTAGACCATTAAATTCAAAACCACAAGGGGAAGAAAATTAAAGTATTTTACCACAGTAAGACTCCTGTAGCTATCTATCACAAAGGATTATATGGAAAGAAAGGTGCATATCCTGCAAAATATTTAATTTTATCCAGCATTCATCTTTAATTATAGGACAGCATAAGGGCTAATAACATGATTAATCAAGTCTTCACTGTGGTAGACTCTGAATAATCATATGTTTCGTTGTGGTAGACTATGAATAATCATATGTTTCACTGTGGTGGTTCTCCCTCTCCAGCGATGCGGACAGGATGCCATTTTGAACACCCCTTCTTTACACATACTTCACACACATATTCCACTGCCATGGCTAACAGAGCTAAGAATACAATAACCTTGTATAGGATAAAGGTGCACGGCTGCTAAACTTCATGCATTTCTCTGCCAAGACAAAGGCAGCAGGCTGGGCAGAGCTGCCTCGTGACGCCCTTCTGCAGTTACACAACTGCATGCTTGCTCTTTAGGAAAGCTCACCAGGTTGAACAAGGCACAAGCACAAGAGGAGGTGGGCAGGAAAAGATTAAGCAGTTCGCCCAAAGCCAGCACCAGGGCTCTGAGCAGATTCCATGTCTGCTTCCAGCCCACTCTCCCAAGTGCCAACACTGATGCTTCAAGAAATTTTATCCTTTCAATTGAATGATTTGACATTTATGCTAAACATACCCTTGCCTTACCTATAGGCATTTGCTAGAGCATGAAAGCAAGTTTTCTTCTTTCGAAAAGACTGACTGGCTTTGTTCCAATTAAGCATCCTCTTTTCCTCAGCCCCTTTGCTGCAAGGGCCCACTGTAGCCGTACATAAACAATGTATACGTCAGAAGTACTTTAAATGTCAGTGCTCATCTTTTGAAAGGCCTTTCAGGCAAGTCCATGATTAAAACTAGATATTCAAGCAGAAGATGAATATATTATGTCCTCAGGCTCCATAAGTCATGATCCATATTTATAATCCAAGACTAAGGCTCCTGTTAAATAATTACATCTTTTGCCTGCCCATTCTTCCTCCCCACCCCCATATGTATACACACACACGCAAATGCATATATAGCATTTAAAGCGAGCAATTATTCACCCCAAAACCAGAATAACTTCTGTATATCTAAGCTAGGGAGTTCAACTCTGTAATTATCATGTGAGACTTGCAGTAGCAAACCTAGTTCAGATTGAGACACCTTCCCCTTACTCAGCATGAAGAAAGGTGAGAACATCCTGTTCCAGAGGAGCTAGGGCACTCTCTAGTTAAAGCCAAATCCTAGAGAAAGGGCTGTAGTAGCCACACTCATTTCAACTCCAGGTAAATACTCTTCTTCCAAGCAGAAGTCTCTGATTTGAAGTTCCTGACATCCTACTTGGTCAGTGTTTCAGAACGGAAGGTGCTTCCTTATGGATGAATGAACGCCACTTTAAAACATGTGGCAGCCACTGAATTCAGAAACTGTATGAAAAAAAAATCTCAAATATTACTTTTCAACTAATGTTGATCACCCTCTTATTTTAAGTCATCTTTCTCAGCACTAAGCAGTACCACTGGATCATACAAAGTCAGACTGCAAGAATCAGCTTGCCATTAAAGTCAGAAATTTTATTAGAAGAAGCATTTTGACCAGTATCCTAGAAGCCTAAGCTTGTATTTCTTCATGCATCCTCCTCAGGGCTAGAGATCTCTTCATAGAAAAGGGAGAGTACCAGTGTCACCAAGAAGGATTCCACACAACAAAACAGACAAGCACCGCATTCGTTACAACTAGCTGGGAAATGCAGCTCACATGTGCATGTATGTGCACGTACATGCATGCACGCACTTAGAATTCATCAGAAAATTAGATGCTTCTTTCAGCAGATTGAACACTCTCCATCTTTAATGATCCAGTTCTGGAAGTGGAAATGCTGTCAGCAACATCAAAATAATGTGCTGCGAACAAAAATGTTTCTTGACAGAACCCTGTGTTTTGCCAAAAAAACTTTATTAAAAAATTCCTAGCAGCTCTCATCACTCTTTTCACCTTTCCTAAAACTTGCCTTCCAATATGCAAAATGAGCAGAAAGCACTGGGAGCCTGCATACAGCACTCTCGCGTGGTCTCCAGTTACCCAAGAGCAAATTCTATGGCAAATTTGTCACCGCAGACCTAGTCTCAGATAATCCAACACAGTCACTGAAATATATCTGGCTGAGCTGCCTCCGATGAGATTATTTTAAAATCCAAATCCCTTTGTCAGGCAGAAGTATAAATCACAGTGACACTGGTTCACAAAAATACAACAATAGCTGTCACACATTCTGGTTGTCCACAGAGCTAGACAAGCACACCACCCATGGAGCAGCCTTTCGTTTGAAAATTAAGCACTCCAGCACTGAAGAGGTCATCAATGCATCACTCAAAGTAGAAGTATGGGAAATGTAAGCAATATCACATTGCAATGGGGCAGGGGGGTGGAGGGTGGGCAGAGTACCGTGGAAGAAGCTACTGGCTTCTCACTTTATTCATACCATTTCTCAAAGACACATAACTTCCTCGTCCCCATTGCCTCGCTTGTGGCTTAGCAGTATCAAAGTGATTTGTCTTTCCTCTTTTTCCCATCCACCTCCAAAAGGAATAAAGCATTATTTCTCTTCGTAAAGGGCTAGACTGGAGTTTTACCATATGCCCTGATAACAAAGCAGGGTGTAACCAAGCTACCCCTGAGCTGTCCTCCCATCTTTCTTGGCAGCAGAGAAAGAGACTTATTAGTCTTGATCTGCAACAAATTAGCTCAGCTCAGCACTGTAGCAGATGAAGGAAGTCAAGGCTACACCTACTGCCTTTGTAGAGGAAAGATAAAAAAAACAGAAGTATTCCTGAGACCATAGCCTAATTTCTCCCTGAAAGATTTTTCGTTAATTGAGAGAGGGTCTAACTTTCCATCCAAGCATTTACGTCTGCCAGTAGGGCACACAAGCTGCAAGCTGGGCTGTTGAATTTTCACAGGGTAAAGTTAGGCCCCTAGAATATTTAGTTCCTCACCAGTAGGATTTATATATACACATAAGATTGGATGTATTGCCTTTCACTGTGGTCCAAACAACAGTGTGAGGTCGATCCTGCATCACTTAGCACACTGCAGTATTTCACACCAAGGATGTCTCATTTCTACACTCACTGCGATTGCAGCTGAAGACTTCAGTTCCTAACCACAATTTAGAAGAAAGTAGCAACAAAATAAAAATTGTAGTAACCAGTATGTTTTTCTTATGATATTTTTACTTTATCTCAGCTCAAAATCAGACTACATTTTTTGAATATTTTGATCTATTTTGCTGCTGGAAAAAATCCACAACAAAATGCCGTTATTGCATTTCTCTGTGACACACGTCCTCTGGTTTAGTCCTAAAGATGATTGCATTTGTCATCTCATGACACACAGGTGTGTGCTCTGAATTTCACTCGGTCTGCCAGCTACTTACAGTTTTATGTTGCAGGTTTCCTTACCGCTGCATGTGTCTAGTTCTTAAAGACTAGTCTTCAATGATGCTCTATTCGGTATGGCAGATACAGGATGCTGTCCCGTCAAGATACAGGAAAGCATCTGCGTCTGAGACTTGCTTCTGCTTTGTCATTGTGAATATACAATACCACAGCCTTGGGAAGGAAAAAAAGCAGTAGCATTCTTGGAAGTGTGTTTGACAGGGCAGGTAGATCTTGCTTATAACAATAATTAAGAAGCAGATATACTTATGGCATACTAAAAATAATTTTTTGAGACAGTTTAGCATTCACAAAAAGTCAGATAAGATGGGGTAAAAGCTCACCTCACCAAGCCAAGGAGTGCAAAGTAGTGACAGCTAAATTATGGTGTGCTAAATTGAACAAAACATTTGCAAATCACCTCTTAATAACTTAATTGCATCCAGGCTATCATCACAAAAACAGTGGCAATAACTGTGGTCCCATTCTTGCCAGCTGGCTTGCCTATGCATTTCACTGCTCACAAACCAACCCCACATTGACTTCACTGTCCAGGAGCAGCTTGTCCGACTGATGTCTCCAGGACTGTCCTCAAAGCCAAAAAGGATTTGTGCAGCCATTCTATTCTCTCCCTTGGGAATGCTTTAGCCACTTTTGAAGAGGAGATTCTTTAAGGGATCTACTGCTTTTGCTGTCCACCACTGCCAGCCCCACTGCTGCCACAGGCCAAGACTTGCTCCTGCACCCCTGTCCTGGTGCAGGTTTATTCATCAGCAGTGCAAATCTGGGGGCTGAACATGCCTCTGGTAGAGCTTCCCAGCACCTTTACTCTCAGAGTGACTCCACTGATACATGGAGCGCACGCATGCTTTACAGAAGGGTGCAGAAATAGGCACTCAGAAATGTACACCACAAAAGAATAACAGAAGGATAGTATACACAGATCATTCACAGCACAGCGACTGCGGGTTCATATCAAACATCAGTTCCTTACACACATGAAGCTGTCAGTGCACAAAACGTTTGTGACTCACCCCAATTTTGGTCCTAGCTGGCAAATACAGAGAAGAACATGTCTCACACCTGCACCAAGCCCATTAGATGAGGGCAGTGAAAACCTACCAAGTGTCCATATACCGAAACAAAGTTTCTGACGATTGTAAGGACTGTTCGACTTCAAACTCCAAAACACAAATTTAAGTGGAAATAAACCTTAAGATGTCTCAAATACACCCAGAGAAGTTTTAGCAGCATCTACATTAGCTTAGCATTTAGTAAAGGCAAACTAGCTTAGTTATAATAGAGACGAAGCTCCAAAACCAACCCAGGATTTAAGTCTTAAAACCCACTTTTACTCATGAAATTGCCAGTCCTTTTCTGGCTGATTAGAGTAACAGGATACCCTGAGAAAGACTG
>Ga0065711_1051261_pt1 | contig 10454 bp, 6 predicted proteins | sample Hoacrofraction12_FD_59098 | JGI IMG/M metagenome (GOLD analysis project Ga0065711, IMG submission 59098) | Hoatzin crop microbial communities from Cojedes, Venezuela - Epithelial fraction 12 v2 (version 2) | ecosystem: Host-associated > Birds > Digestive system > Esophagus > Crop | place...
CCTCCCCGGGCAGCCTGTTCCAGTGCTCCGTCACCCTCAGAGTGAAGAAGTTCTTCCTCATGTTCAGACGGAACTTCCTCTGCTTCAGTTTGTGCCCATTGCCCCTTGTCCTGTCACTGGGCACCACTGAAATGAGTTTGGCGCCATCCTCCTGACACCCACCCTTGAGATATTTATAAGATCCCCTCTCAGCCTTCTCTTCTTCAGGCTGAACAAGCCCAGCTCCCTTAGCCCTTCCTCGTAGGAGATGCCTGATGCCTGAGGACACTGTGATTTGCCTTAGGAAGTCACTAGCATGTAGAGGGCACATCTTAAAATAAATGAAAAGTGCACATTTTAGTCCTGCTGGGACACTCAAATTGCCGTATTTTTCAGTAGTTAAGCAAAAATAACAATAGTATTTAAAAACCTTGCTAACATATTCTTAACCAGCACATCATCAGGTGTCTAGCACCTGGATGGGCAGCCCGCATACCTCTTTATATTCCACTCCTCCCTCCCTATGACACTGCATTAATAAGCATGGGCATGTGTATACACAAGGCTGGATGTCCTGCCAGATGCTTCCAGCTGTGCACACACAAACTTGTTCATGCAATTTGTGAGCACAAAGCCCTCTAAAATGTCTAGCACTTGCATGCACCTTTTTATAATGTATGTTATGTCCACAATCTGGTATTAGTGTGTAATCCAATTTTGGCCAAACTAAGTCCAATTCCAGATGAATTTAACAAATACATGATGTTTTCCGGTTATCACAACAACCTCTGATAGAAAGTAACCACATTGGTCTTTGTAGTCCCAGTACCAAGATGATTCTCTAGCTTGTGCATGATCTGGTGAGAAATTTTGAGTCTTCTGCCTGCCTGATATTTTTGTGCTTTCTCTGATGTGTACCACGATCACTGTGAATGTTTGTGTGTTCAGTATTTGTTAAATGTTAATATTCTAATGGTTTTAAATTCATGTTCTTTGTGTATCCCACCAAAGAAGGCAGTGTAATTCCCTAGAGAAATGCATTTCCTGGAAAAATCTTTGCCTTTGTTAGTAAATACTCTTTGTTAACTAATACAGATATGTCAATAATTTTAGGAGTTTTAACCCTGCTTTTCATATGAAGGAAAGCAATCACTTAAGTATGTGAACTGTCAGAGTGTATCTGCTAGGGAAATTACTAAGACATGAAGTGGATAAGCAACAGAACTTCTCTCAATGCAAAGTAATTAAAAACTGAATCAGTAAGTAGTCATTGTTAAAATATGAGCTTCTCAGAAAATTGCTACGCATTCATTGAATATTTTCTAAGGGATGGATGACAATTCCCCTGGTCACCTATTTCAGATTTTTTTGTCAAAAACTGTAACAAAAATCTTGGATTTTCTATGCTTTTAAACCACACATGACTTCTAAGGGGAGAAAGGATGGTCTAAGATTAGAACAGAGTAGATCTTTGGGAGTGTTTCAGAGTTTGTTTTTTCTTTATTTTGCCTTAGAATTCCTGTGTAATCTCATGTAAGTTATCCAGTATGCTATGACAGAGTTTCTCCTTGTCTCTAGAGTGTGATTAAAAGAGCTGACCTACTGCACCATAGCACTCTGAGGCATTAGAAGAAGAATAAGCACTAAACACTACTCATGCAGTTGAAAGATATGAAAACGCAAATAGAAACAGACCTTATTATGTATTCTAAATGCAGTTTTCTTTGAAATTGTCAGAAGATCTGTATCTGACCTCACTGCAGAACAGAGCCCAGAATTTGAGGATTATCCTTGAAAATCATTCTGTAACATTGTGAAGGACCTGGAACATCAGCTGTTAATTCACATTCAGCTGTTGACCTTGATGATCATCAATTGTATCCCACAATGGACTGGAACTATTTTTCCTAAATGCTAAGGCTCAAGGAGACAAAAAGTCAATTTTTTTTAATTTGAAGAAGAATGCGTAACAAATAATCAAGCTGCTGATCAATATCAACAAAGTACCTTTTTGCTTAAGTATCTATGCATGGATCCCCATCGCTGTAAATGTAAAACTAAATTTCTCCCCTGCATTCTCTTTTTTCCTGTATTTAGGAAACCTATATCAGAGGTACAGGGGCTGTTCTCCCTATGCATCAGAATGTGTTGCACTGTGCTTGAGTTATGTCTGTCTTAATGGCTTCTAGAAATAGAAGTACTGAAATTCAGCAGATTCCCTTCCCTCGTACTATATCAGTAGAAGCAGCATGGATAGTCTTCAAGCCATCTTTTCCAGTGCTGGATGTTCTACTTTTACGCTGCATTAATGGGAATATGGAAACATCTTCCACGCAGATCACAAAAACATTACCGATGGTGGTGAAATGTACAAAAAAAAAAATTAAAAGATGAAAACTTCTGCTATATTATTAACACAAACACTAAAGTCTCATGCATCCTTCTCTTGGTATGCCTTGTGAACAGTGTTTGCCTGATAATGGTAATTCTGTTCTTGTGACTGCCAATACAATTTACACCATCCCACAGAAATCCATTGTTTAATGACACAGTTCTGATTTCTAACAAGATAATTCTTTGCTATTATGATCAAATATTTGCCTTTAAATGGTAATGGGATTTTTAGGCCTACTAAAGCAATCCTGTGTTGTAACAGGTGTTTCCACATTTGGTTTTCCATAGTGCAGTGTATCATCGCATAAAATTCCTAATTAATTAATTAATTGTAATGGAAAACCCCAAAACTGAGTGTATAAGTAAAACATAACATTACTTCTCTCTTTGCAGCTGGATCCTGAAGCTAGTGTTGTTCTAAAAGAACTTCAGGTGAAACTTAGCAATGTATTGGATGAACTCAGTGTAACATATGCTACAAGGTAACAAACCTATTTTACTGCAAACCTGACAGATGTATTCCTGTTCGAAAATCTACCTCATTGACTAAGTCTGGGTGGTTGTTTGGACGTCCTGAGGTACAGCTTGCCTCTGCGCTGATGAAGTGGTGTGCATTCATGTGTGTGTGCATTTAGACTCTGAAACATACAGATCAGTAACCTCACTCTAAAGAAAACTGAAAGTGGTCTCTGGGCATGAACATGTCGCAGAGGTGAGGCTGATGACTTTTGTTCTGCTTTTTGGAAAACAAAAATTCCTGGTTTGTTGTTGCCCGATGCTGTGTTAAACTTTTCTCTCTGACTGTGTTTATGTTACTTCCTGAGACTGACAGCTTTTTCCAAGTGGCCTGCTTCAACCAGGGATGTCTGCCTATGTTTAGGCTGCTTCAGCTGGTCACTGTGAATGGCCTTCTTGGGTCATTTGCTTGCCTGCGGCTCTGCAAAAATTGTCTGCTGAGCCTCTCAAAATCTTTCATTAATCCGAGTGCACACTGCGGTCGTGAATGAGTGTGGTGCTGTGCCAGCAGTGCCTGTGCGATAAAAAGCTGCAAGTTACATTCGCTTCAAATTAGAAAGGTATCTAAGAAAGAGGGATTAGTGCTGTAGCGGTACTCATTAAGTGAAGTCTGTCGTTGCTTATTTAATCCATTGATTAACCGTCTGGGTAGACAGTGTTCACCTTTTCTGAGTGTGCTTACTTTGTCTTGCTTTATTTTTGCTCCCAGGCCCTGGTTATCTGATCATTGACATTAATATTATTTCTTTCCAGGGCTTCTTTCTGAATGAACCAACTAGGTTTCTGCAAAAGAAAACCCAGGAATAGCTCAGTCTAGGATACGCTCCAGATAGCTAGAACATTCCTCATGGGGTCCGTTTGTTGCTGTGGTTTGTGAGGTTAACAGTGTTAGAAAGATGGCTAATGTCAAGAAAAGCCAATGCATTATTTTGGCTTTTATCGGAGGGACTGGTCCCAAGGCTTTACATGAGCAGCTTCAGTGGCAGCTTCATGTTGATTTTATCTAGGGCTTGGAGTTGTGTAGGTAAGTACACATCCAAGTGTACTTCGAAAAGTTTTCAGTCTTTCCAATGTTTTCACATGGAGATTTGTGTTGTCTTTTTATGATTAGCCATGTAGCTGGAACAGCTTACTGCCTAATTATAATGTTTCTCTTCTCTCATAATAAAGTCTCTTTCACTTTCCTCAAGTTAATCTTTGCCATTTATCTTTTCATATCTTGGCATATTTCTGGCCTCTGGTTTGCATATCTGTTCATAAAATAATCCTAAACCAATTCGGTTCATCATAAATATCATAAACAAAATTACCATGTGTGCAGAGCCTTATTCTGCCTCTGAACTGTTGACACTGATTAATTGCTGTTCTGCATTGTTTAAATGTTGTTTATATGTGTTGGCCAAAGACTGTATCACATCAACGACACTCCAAGATGGTCAGACACCTTGCTCAAGCAGATCAATTAGGAAATGGAACAGTTTTCAGAAAAGCTGAACAGATACAATTTGAGGAGCAAGAATTTGTTCACACTTGCCTTGAAGTGGAAGAGATTCCTTCCAGGAGGGAGAATATTTTAAACAGAGTATTTTAAACAGTCTAAATGTTTTAGCTCTGTCTAGCTGCAAAGAAGCAAGCCAAGCTTCTGACAGCACTCTGTCTGAAACCCAGGAAGAAGCCAAACTGAGACAAATAGGGCAAAATCAGTAGAAGTTTTTTATTTGTCCTCAAGAACTATATCAAAGCTTGCATAATAACCATCAAAAGAAAAATAATTTGTTGTCACCTGTTCCTGTTGTCCTTTCACACCAAAAATCAAATCTTCAGAAGGTGTTGCTAGCTGGTAGTCAATCATACCCTAGACTACAGATTCTGATACATCTGTTGCTTTCAGAAAATAATTACTTGGCACCCCTACAAGGGCACGAAAAGCATAGTGACAGAACGGAAACAAGGAGGGAAAAAAATCAAAGCAGTACATGAATTAGTTATATGAGCTATAGTCCTTGGGAAGAATTATTTTCAGTCTGTAACACCTGCAGTATCTTGCATTTGTGAACTCTCCATTGTTGCAGAACAGGTTTTTCTATCCCAGAATTCTTTCATTCTCTTTTTTTTTTTTTCCCATCCCGTAGTTTCCAATTTATTATTGAAGATTGTGTAAGACAAATGAGCAATGAACTGAATCAAATGAGAGGCAGTGGGAATGCAGCAGCCAACAAGAACAGTGTAGCCATTGATGCCGAGATTATGCTTCGGCCTCTCATGGATTTCCTGGACAAAACGTAAGTGTGGCAGACTGGTTGGTGTGGTATATTGGGAAATGAATGCTACAGTCAGGAATACTGGGTTTTACCCTGAAGTATCATTAATATCTAGAAACATATTTTTAATACTTGTACTATTCACGTGTGCAGAAGACTATGCTTAACCTGTTGACTTATATGAAGAAGTTTCTACGTAAGCTACATATTTGGCTTTCTATTTCTTGTCATGTTTTGAGCCATTACAAAGGAGCTAGTGTACGGTCCCTGCTCCACTATCTGTGGTGTAAAGAAGATTGTCTTGAACAAAAGTGAATTCCCTACACTGAAATTGTCATGGCATTTGTTCTAAGCTGGCACCCAGTGTCCCCTTGCTTATTAATATGCATTTCTCTCTCCCCAAAAACATGGTTGACATTTAAAGATTTACAGAGCAGTTTGATTTTTTTCAGTCAGTAAAAAACTGGATTTTGAAATAGTCCTGCAAGCTCACGCTGGGCCCTGAAAGTAAGGGTATCTTGTCTTCTCATCATCACACAGTGACAGGATCAGCTGTTCTGAAAGGATGCCTGCTATGCCAGTCTTGCAAAGCCCCTGTCTGGAGAGTTTGAGAGGCAGCAGAATGGGTTCAGTTCTCCTGGCATCCTGGGGGGGTCTGTTTCTTCCCAGCTCTGCCCTCTTTCTCATCCCTGGACAAACATTTTCAGCCCTGACCCCTACACACAGGGTCCTTTCCCATTAAAAAGAACATGCTGTGGGGAGTGCCGAGGAGGCTTCCTTTGTCTTCTGCCTTGTAAAGGTGTACAAATCACGTTACTCCACACTTCACCGTATGATTATCTGGGGTGACTGGTGGTGGCCTGCAGTCCCAGATGAAACTTCTTGAGAGTCACGGATCCCCATGAAGGTTTGTTTTTATGGTTTTGACAAACTGCTGTGCATCTGTGATCAGTAAGACTCTAGTCTGAAGTTAGTGACTGGAAGTGCAGAGTACTTCTCTGGGCTTCTGATGTTGGGACTAGTAAGGCCCATGTCAAAGGCTGATTTAAAGAATTTATTTATAACTGCTTTTTCTCTGTCCAGGGCATTGCTTCACATTCTTATTGTTTCTAAAAATGGGGCTGATGGGCTTGCTGTCTTAGAAACAGGACTAGAATCACAGCTCCCAACTGTACATATGCACAGCCAAAGCCTAGAAGTCATTGGCATAAAGGGTGGGGGAGGGAATTGAATTTTGGTTTTTCTTTGGGGGTTTATTTTTTCTAGGCTTCATTTTTTGAGGGCTCTGACAATTACATGAATTTCATTGACAGCTGGCAATGGGCAAGTGCTTATTTAATGTGCTTGATAAGATTTGACTATTTTTGCAACACTGTCAAGTGCAGTGCCTGGATTCCTAGCCTGGAAAAAATTTTTTAGCTGCTTTATCTATATGTCAGCCTTTTATTTTTAGCAATCTACCTAGTCCTATGTGTTCAGTTACTAGAGGAGTATGTGTTGCTTTCAAGCAAGTATGGTTTTAAATTTTAATTATCTTTAAGACATTTACTCCTAGCACAAGTCTTGAAAAAAAAGGCAAAAGTGTTTGTGGACTTACATGCGCTATCCTAAGCGCATCATTGAAAAAACTGAGCAAGATTACTTTTGCCTGTCAGGTTTCATTCAAATTGTCATTTCTCATAGCCATTTTCATAGCTTCTTTGAGATTTAATTGAATAATGACATAATGGAAATAAAAAAGGATTTTACATTACTGTCCATATAGAAAATATTCCTGACCACAGCAAAGTTAAATGGAATTTCAGCAGATGTTAAACCCATGCACAGAAAATACAGATGTGAAATTAAAAAAAAAAAAACAACACTGGTAGGGAATATTACCTTTCTTACAAATATATATTTGTAATAGGATTATAAACAAGTCATATTAATACGGTTTGCGGTCTAGTAATTTCTTAATTATGCATGTATTAATGTGCTTACTAAGAGTAGTAAGAGATGCTAGAAATATGAATTGGTATATTTATGTGAGAAGTATAATGACTTTACAATAATATTATTATATTAATAAATTAAATATAATTCTATAAAATTCTCCGCATATGCATTTGTGTGATATTATTTTGAAATATTCTTTCCTGTGCCTGAAAACTGCAGCATTTTATTCATGATGCTGCTTATTCATAATGATACATACAAAATGTTTTATGAATATACTCCTAAATCAAGAAAAAATCCGTCTAAGTATACAGATCCTCCAAAAATATAATTTTACCCTTAGTAATAGACAGTACGATTGCACAGGTATGCCAGCATATAGAAATAAAAACTTCCAAATGGTAGCCTTGAATATGCATGAGCTATCAACACCTAGTTCTATGTCACAGTAGAAATATAAGACAACAAGGGAGATGTTTGTTTTTTATTTTTAAGACATAAACAAAATATATACCAAAACTTTAATTTAGGGGCTTGAGAGGGCTAAATTGATCTTCCATCAAACTTTATATCTCATCAGCATTTTGCATTTTTAATAAATATAAATCAGTACTATATTAAGCAATAAATTGGATAGTGGAGATTTACATGATTTTATAATCTGAAAGTCTTTCTCTTTTTACAAAAAATATTTACTGATAATGTTGCAATATAACTAAGCCATTAAGAAATATTGGTAGAGAAAAGCTAAACCATAATGTTATTAATCTGAGCATTTAACGATACAGCACCTCTGAAGTCTTTGTGCTAGTTTTGGAGACTGGTTTGTGTTTTGTTTTATTCCAGTTTAAGTGTCTCTGCAAAAATCTGTGAGAAGACAGTTCTGAAACGGATTTTGAAAGAGCTATGGAAGTTAGTCTTGAACAAAATACAAAAACAAATTGTGCTTCCACCACTGACGGACCAAACCGTAAGTGTCCCAGCAGTAGTTCACACACATTATAAAGGGCTGTAATGTGCTTAATCAGGTGTTTGCCAAGGGGTCTGATACCATCCTTTTCTGTACCTTGACCAGCAGGACTTGCTCTCTACTGTTTCAAAGGAGTGTAGCTAGGTTGCTCTTCTGTGGCTGGTGAGGAAGACCTTGCTCTTTCAGGTACTGCCTGCCCCTACTCGGAGCAGATTTTATGAATGCAGTACGGAAGAAGCCGAATCACTGACTTTGTAGTGTGCTTTCATGAAAGGGCTTTTAAGTTTGATTTCACTTGACTTCATCATGCACAGTAACACCAGGAGTGTTCCCTGCCCTTCCCAGCTGCACCAGAAATTCAATCACTTCAATTTTTGCAGCTCCCAGAAAGTCAGGAATGCTCCATCCCATCCTCCCATCCTGCCTGCTGTGCCATTCATTCCTCATCTTGAGGCAGCACTGAACGTCAGGAAGCTTAACCCAATTTTAGCTGTAAAGTTTTGGGGTATTTTAATAGCAGACTTGGTGGGAAGTCCTCTCTGGGCAGGTCTGCATTTACAGTCTGACAAGAAGATGTTAAGAAACTGTAAGTTAATACGGAAAGTAGTGCTGCTACACGGAAGACCAGTGTGGGTGATGGCCTGACATGAACCCTGAGTGGTGACAGAGCTGAGGGCACCGGTAAAATCTGGTTCTGTCTAAGGTTGAAAAAAAAAAGAGTCTGGCTTGCACTGCCTTTTTCAAATTGCTTTTTGCTTTTTCAAGGGACTGGGACAACATAAATGTTAATTCTTCTCATTTTCAGTCTTGTCTAGAATAAATTCACCATACTCTATGACAGGCTAGTCATGACATGGCCATAGTGTGCCTTTGGGCAACTTTATTATATACTTCCTATGATATGAGTTAAGCTGCTAAAAAAATCTATTGGTCAGTATCCATATGTTAAAAACATATCATTAAATCACTATAATATATTAAAGATACATGAAAGAATATTGCTGGAGAGGCAGGAAGCAATCTTATAGAACATGTATAAATGGTCTTAAGGTAGTAAGAGAATAACCTGAGTTATTAAGAAATTCTAGACCAGAGCTAATCACAAGATCATAGCCAGGACTCCATTCACAGAATTTGTTCATATTTATTATAATGCTCTTTACTATGCATAATTAGTAACAGCCTCTCTTTCACTGAGTGACTGCATCAAATTTATATTTCTGAGATTTTTAATTTGCTTTTCAAACATTTTGGTGCAAATTTCATATGCAAATACATAAGTAGTACTTAAATTGGTTAACTGCATTTCCCATCAGGAGCATTTATTAGCTTTATGCAGGATCACTTGTTACACTCAGAATCATAGAACATCACGGTTCAGAGTTAAGGGGTTTTTCTGTTGCCTTTTTTAATTAGTTGCCAAGAATACAGAATTACCTGTCAAAGCCTTAGTAAGCCCTCTTGGACGATGGCACAATATGTTTCAGTTATGAGAGCAAAATGTTTTGAAACATTACCCCAAAGAATTTGAATTTACACCTTTATTTAAAAAATAATAAAAAAATTTTAGCCTTTCAACCATAGTGAAAATAACCTTTGACTGCCAGCTACACACAGATCTCAATTCATCTGCCTGAATCTGCAAGCACCTCTGTTGTCCTTACTGAGGCTCAGAAATCACACCAAGCAATAAGCGGTGTGACACATATTCTATAGCCCATTACAAAAAAAACTTCTTCCAATCATTAGTTTACCAAGTTGATACTTCATTAAGCCATGGGCGTACATCTGGAATACCAAACTTACGCATTTCAGAGAGAACACAGAAAGGGTGGTGAACAGAGACAAGGAGCCCTCCTCCCCTCTCAGCCACATGGAAGAGTCTTCTGAATGGACCTTGAATTAGTTAGTGGCCACAGGTAGGGCAGTTTCTGTTTATCAGCCGGTTACTGATTAAATGCAGAGACTGCACCTGTCATTCAAGACTCTTTAAGATCATTTTAAGTGGCAACAGCTGGGATTTCAACAAGTGCTTTGCTCCCATTCTTCATAAAACTAAAACAACCCTTGCTTCTACAGACACACACTCTGAAGAAACATGACCCTGTGACTAGAAAATTGTTTGTGGCATATTTTTTTCTGAATTTTGCTCAACATTAGTATAGCAGAAGATATGATATCTTAAATATATGTTCTGTTACGATTAAGGATCATGACAAATAGGTACAAAGATTACTAGATTAGGTTTTCAGGGTGCTTGCAGTATCACAGAATCACAGAATGGTAGGGGTTGGAAGGGACCTCTGTGGGTCATCTAGTCCAACCCTCCTGCCGAAGCAGGGTCACCTACAGCAGGCTGCACAGGACCTTGTCCAGGCAGGTCGTGAATATCTCCA
>Ga0065711_1051262_pt1 | contig 10454 bp, 3 predicted proteins | sample Hoacrofraction12_FD_59098 | JGI IMG/M metagenome (GOLD analysis project Ga0065711, IMG submission 59098) | Hoatzin crop microbial communities from Cojedes, Venezuela - Epithelial fraction 12 v2 (version 2) | ecosystem: Host-associated > Birds > Digestive system > Esophagus > Crop | place...
GCCCCCAGCCCGCGCTCACCGCCCGCAGGGCTCCGCGCCTCGCCTCAGCGCGCCGCCGCCTCCCGCCGCCCGCTCTCGCCGGCGGTGAAGCCGCAGCCCCAGCGGCGCAATATGGCGAGCAGCGGCCTCCGCAATGGAGCTCGGGAAACAGAGGGGAGTTACATATTCATGGCCGGGGCTGGGCAGGGGGGAGCGCGGATGGGGGCTGCTGAGACCGGGCCGCCCAGCGCCCTCCTCCCTCCCCTCACGCCGCCTGTCAGCGCTGCCGCCCCCTTTCCCGCGCCGCTGCGGCACCGAGGAGCGAGGCCGTGAAACCAAGGGCACCGGCGGGTCCGCCATGGCCTCCGGCTGGGCTCTGCTCCCTCACCGTGCCCGCCATGGACTCTGACTGGCCTTTGCTGGGCTCTGCTCCCTCACCGTGCCCGCCATGGGCTCTGACTGGGCTTTGCTCCCTCACCGTGCCCGCCATGGACTCTGACTGGCCCTTGCTGGGCTCTGCTCCCTCACCGAGCCCTCGGAGCTCCGCCGCTCGTGGCCAGCCTTGCTCTCGGCCACCCTCCCGACGAGCCCAACGTGCCTGCCATTCGTAGGCCGTGTGACGTGCCGGGCCCGCGGCAGGGCCGGAGCAAGGGGCTGCGGCGGCGTGGCACCGGGCCCAGCGTAAAGGTGTGCCGCCGTGCTCACGCTCCTTGGAGAAGGGTCCGAAGCTGAAGCGAGACTCGGTGCGTTTGTATTTAAGATATAGAAAGGAACGTTGGATCCTTTGGCGTGTCTCCGGTCCACTCTGTGGTCGTGACATGAAGTAAGCGTTTGTCTTCCCCTGTCTGCCTTTTCATGTTTGCTAGGAGAGCTTTTGTGAGCTTGGAGTATTCAGTGGTGCCTGTATGGGTCTCGTCATTAACTGCTTCATAGCAAAAGCAGAGCAGGATGCTTAGGGTAATTAAATCTGGTGCAAGTAAAAAGCAAACAGAGAGCACCTGGTGAGACAGAAATTTGAATTAATACTTCAGTCATTAATGATGCAGCAACATCATTGAAGATTATTCAATATGGAGTATTTAAAGTAATTCAGTATGGAGTGTTTTAAGTTTTCCTAGAGTTTTACAATTAATATTCTCATAATTGGAATATTAACAAAGTCCAGGTTTGGACTTTTTTCTCTCTCTGTAAAACTTTACGTATTTTTAGGAAACTCTAGCCTATGTCGAGTTATTCCTGATCATTCGAAGTAACTATATTTCTGTAGCAGCTTTCACTCCCCCACACTCCTTGTGACCTACACTGCAACCTATATAATTAAATCCTCACAAGAGCTTGATAAGGTAGTTAGCAAGAACATCTCTGTTTTCTAAGTGTGATCAAATGTCTCAGCTAAATCTCCAAGGGAGTCAACTGGGGGCAGGATTTAACAGTCCTTTTTTGTTCCTGATTAGGCTTTTTAAAAGAATTATTATTCTGAAGTGGGTTGTGTTGAGCTCTTTAAATGTTATAGTTCAAAGCTGGTACAGAACAGAAAAAGAGATTCTGATAAGTTTGTCTCTTTAGAATGAAACCAGTCAGAATTAATGACTGAAATTCTCCTGAAGTTTCAGCTGTTTGTCAGTGCTGAGGAAAGGAAGATGACGTCTGTCAAGATGTTGCTGTACCAGAAAGTGTCCTTCAGTGAAAATTGCTCCTCTAGTTCATTGTCTGCAGTACTGTGGTGAGTGGAGTAGGTTCTATGTTAATATACTGCTGCGGGTAAGACTTTTTGAAGATGAAAAAGGCTAAATGAATATTAGGTCACTGGATGTTGCAAAAATAAATTTGCAAAATGGAAGCACACTGCTGGAAGGAAGGCGGATCTCCAAAGGCAGATGGGGTGCAGGGTGAGTTGGAAGCACCTATTAAAATGCAAAACTATACAGTGGCATGTAAATTACCAAACAATAACCATTTTTAAGAATGCTTTGCTGAAAGGAAGACAAAAAGCAAGTCAGCACAGTTTAGGTTGTGCCAGCAGCATCCGACTCGCCATATTTATAAGAATATTTACTTGACATTGGTTTATATTTCCTGTATTTACCATTCAAGAGTAGCATCACAGATCTTCTCTGCAATGTAGTGTGCTTGCTGATTTTAAGGATGTAATAGAAGGCCACCGAATATTTTTCAAGCACAGGCTGCCAGCCTGCCAGGGCATTGCCCGAAGGAGGTTTCCCCTCCAGGGGAGCAGCGTGGTGCAGGTGCACAGTTCTGCTCCATACCAGGTACCCTGCTTGGTGCTGCCGCCTCCACGGGGAAGGCCCTGGGGTCCGCATCCTGGGTGCCAGAAACAGGGGCACGGCCAGGAGATCAACGGGGAGATGAACTCCTTCTGCCCAGCACTCGTTAAGTCACATCCAGATACCGTGTCCGATTTTGGGCTCCTCGTATGGGAAAGGCGTTGCCAGACTGGAGCAAGGTGAGGGAGGCCCCCAGGGTGGCTGGTGCTGGAGCACTTGCCCTGAGAGGAGAGGCCACGGGAGTGGGGCTGGGTCTGCCTGGGGCAGGGAAGGCTTCGGCCACCCTGCATCATCCAACCCCTTCCTGTGAACTTACTGGGAATATGGACCCAGGCTTTTCTCAGCATTGGAAGCGAGCAAGGTGAGAGATGACAACAGACTGAAACAAGAGAGGTTTGGGCTGAAGGTAGGGAAAACCTGTTCTGCATGAGGACACTCAGGCAGCGGCACAGTTTGCCCAGGGTGGTTGTGCCAGCTCCGTTCTTGGACGTTTGTAAGACCAACTGGATCAAACCCTGAGCGACCTGGTCTGACCCCAGGGCTGACCGGCTTTGGGCAGGAGGCTGGGCAGGGATCTCCTGAGGTCCCTTCCAGCCCAAGTTACCCCATCATTCTGTGATGCTGCACTCACAGTGCCGACAAGAAACCCCGGGATGTGGATGATACTGTGTTTCAAACCTTTGCGTTGGCAAGCAGTTTTGTTCTTTCAGGTTTCTCTGCAGCAGGTAGAAAAAACCATGCAGCATGGTAGCTGAAAAATCTTTCATCAGCTTGTGGTTTCTACTGTTCCCGGTGTAATGGAAACATTTCTTCTGCTCCTTGCAGCAGCAAAATAATAGTAAAGAAAATTACTCCAGTCAACTGAGGCATGCTGTTTCCATGTCCTTCCAGGTAAAATATTTATTACCTGCTAAAGTGATTGAAGGTCACCCATTCACTGCCTTTTAGAAACCGGTATATAGAGAGAAATAAAAGGAAAATCAGCTACTCCCGTTTTATAAGTCTGGAGGCAGGGAACTGTAAATAATACACAAAAGGTGTGAGAAGGTAGGACAAGATGTCCATGCTGGTGCGTTACTCTGCTGTGGTATATAACAGTTGCCGTGGTTTAGCCTGTCTGGATGCCAGGTGCCCACCAAAGCTGCTCTGTCACTCCTCCTCCTCAACTGGACAGGGGAGGAAAAATACGAGAGGCTCGTGGGTCGAGATAAAGGACAGGGAGAGATCATTCACCAATTACCGTCACAGACAAAACAGATTGAACTTGGGGAAATTAGTTTACTTTGTTCCCAGTCAGGGATCTTCAATATTCACGCCCCACCGTTATTAAGTTCTTGCTTTCAGAAAAGTCACTGAAAACCAGTGTGTAGCCAGCGTTTGGACAATCAACGCTGACCCACGAGGGAAAGATATTGCTAAAAATAGCAGTTTGTAAGTCCTGAATGAACTAGGAGCAGCAGAGAGGGAAGCAAACTAACATAGTGGATCTTGATTAGCAAAGGCCAAAGAAATGTATCCTAAAAGTGCTGAGGTATCTGACCGTACTATAGCCTTAATAAACTCATGACTGCGGTGTACTGCTTAAGCAGTGTGCAGAATGGCAACAGCCTGGGAGCAAGCAGGGGCGTAAAATCTGCTTCTTTCACAAGTTTTGATGGAAACAGTATCAGGCCAGGTTCTCTAATGCAGATTGCTTAGAAGGAGGCAAAGATGAGAGGGAGCGTAAGAAAAAAATATCTCAAATCTTAACTGACAAAATAGTCAAATAGCTTTAGTAGTTGTATGGGCATGAGGCATTCCAGGGTAGATACAAGCCAAACAGTCATAGAACCACGACTGGTGAACAGCGGCAGTACAGTGGTATCAGTAACTGGTGGTAATTTAGAAATATTTAGTATTTTCCAGACAGTGTTTTCATAACTTCATTAAACTGCATGGTTCTGAACGTAATCATATCAGCAAAGTGAAAACAGAGGTCAAAACTAGCCCAGAACTTCAGGAATAGCTGCAAGATAATATTATCTACTTCATAAAATGAAGTTTCAGGCAGTGATCAAAGGATTTTGACAACTTAAAAAATGAAAGATAATTCAAAACAGCAAACCCCCGAATGACAGAAATGGCTACACAAAGGAAAAAGCTAGCACATGAAATTCAGATCCTTAAATATTCCAGAAGGCAAGACCCCAAATTCACTTAGAATGAAAAAAATGTATTTACAAAATCTGTAGCCTTAGGGTTTGTGCTCGAAAATACAGTGTTTTCGGAATATTCATACTTTGAGTAGGCATTTTATGTGTCCTGAGTTTGTGAAATATCTTGAAGGCGTATGAAGATGTTTGACTGAGATAACAAAGCTGGGTAATTAATGGTTTCTTTTATAAAGACACGCTTAACTGGGACTTCTAGAGTGGGGTAGCATGCACTTAATGGCTGGTATTAACTCTGAATTTGATATTTAACACAGTATATTAACAGGTATAGAAATGCAGGGAGACAAGAAATGTTTTGAAATAGTTATTTTTAAAAAATAATAGTTCTTTTTAAAAAATAGTCATATACGCATTGCAAAGACTAGGTCAAAGCCCTTTGGAGCGTGGAAGGTGGTAGCGTTTGGGGGAATAGCTCTACAGACTGAGACTAGCCCGTAACAAAGCTGTCTCTTGCACTGATGAACTTTTTATTTGTGGTGAAAATATTGCACTGTGCCCTGGAAAACAAACTTAACAGTTGCTGTTCTCGTCCTAGAGCTCCAGGCAATATTTTAGATATGTACAATATTTTAGGTGTGCGACAGAAGACAGCACGGCAGTAGGATTAGAAGTGGGGCAGAGTCTGTAGGCAGAGGCAGTACCTGAGCTGTATGAGCTCTCCTTGGGATCCGAAAAAGAAGCAGCAGACTTCAGGCTGAGTGTAGATGGAAATGCTGGACTTGCCACTGAATGTTTCTGTGTCATAGGACTAACCTGTGGTTGGTTCGTACAGCTGCTGGTCTCACATTAGGAGAAAGTACCAGCTTTTCCACAGCAGCGGCCTGGATGGTGTTGAAGATAACTATCTGGTGCCCTCGTGCGGAGTTTTCCACATCGCACAGTAGCAGGACGAGGTATCTTACTCGTTGCCTTCATAGCATCGGCAAAGAGCTCTTCAGAGGAGGGCACAAAGAGGTTTAGTTGCATTTGTAGTTGCAGCTATGTGAAACAGGTGCAATAAAATACAGATTTTTTTTTTCTGCAGTTGTTAGTTGTGCAAATACAGAGTTTTTTTCTGCCAGTGAATGGCCAAACCAAGAGCACTTTTGCTGCAGCTGTTGAAGGTTTATCCTTGCACTGAAAAGCAGTCGAGAGGTAAAGAAGTGTGAGGATGTCTTGGCCTGTTGTGTTTATCTCTACAAGGCCATTTAAAAAGTGATGAACAAAAGTGTGTTTTTCAATAGACAATAAAAATGAGGACACAGTTTTAGTCATCCCTGGCTTAGGCATCAGTTATAGCAAATGAATGACTACTTTTATATCTTATTTTAAAAAATTTCTCATAGCACAGGCTTACGCTGTTTTGTGGCTGGTCAAAGCATGCGATCCCCGTGCGACTGTATCATCGAGTGTGGGCTGGTTTCCGTGAGTGCAGAAGCTTAACAGGTGCTTGTGCCATTCTGTTCAGAGGCTGGTTAAATTTTGCAAGACTATCCCTGAACTAAGAGTTTCCAATATAAGTCAAAAAGGTTTTCTTTTAATTCATCTGTTTTTTCCGTTATTAGAACTTAAGCAGCGACCTCAAGAAAATGTGAAAGCTAGGTGTATGCCAGCTGTGTTCTTGTTTCCAGCCAGCATGTGCCTCACCAGAGCAACTCTGCCCACTTCGTTATAACACAGCTCTTTTCTCGCAATCGTCAAGAGCTGCTTGACTCGAGGACAGTCCTGCTGCTGTAGTCTGGACAGCCCTTGAATTTGGGGCTCGTAGATTTGAGCTGTGACTTGTCTGGGAGTGGTAGTACATATTGCACACGCTCACATTTCAGTCCAACGTGTTAAGTAGGATTTTGCAGTTAAAGAGTTTCTTTCCAAGGAGGCCCAGCCCAGTTTCCACTTGTAGTACAGCCTACCTCTGTGAACCTAAGCAAGTCACTTAAGGCTTGTGAAGCAGTTCTCACACCTGAAGACAAAGATTACAGTTCTCAGATAATCTTCTAAACAGCCTTTCAAAATTGGGGATCTGTAGTGGACTTCGATAGGTGCTGGGGGAAGGCGTTATGTTAGGGTAGAGATCTAAAGAAGAAATAATTTCTCTTTTTTTGGGTTCCACCTCCATTCTTCTTTCATTATTTTCAGGCTAAGGGATGGAAAAGTGAAATCTTGGCTGTATGTTGTTACTTGTTTTTGAAGTCTGTGGGTCTGTTACTGGGAAAATTTTTGCCTTCCAAAAGACCAGCAGGAACACAGTTCAGAGAAAAATATCCTACACCTATTCTCTGTAGCCTCGCACATCTGGTTCAAATTTGCAGTAAGAGGAGAAAAGAGATGTTTAATACCAGTTTATGAACACAGCAGGTATGTGTGTACATGCACACACACACACATTTGCTGGATGCAGAAGACTTAAAACCTTTCGGATTCAGTGAAATGAGGCAGGAGGCTAGTAAGAAGTACAGAATTATTTGTTAAAATGCTTTCCACATCACCTGTAAAGAACCTACATTTATGAAATCTACCCTACTGCTGAATATGGTCTGATAATGAGGAGTGCCTTGTTGCTGAATGTCTTCATACAGTAAGACAAGAAAGGCAGTTCAGCACTTACTCTTGCGTTGTTCTTTTTTCCTCAGATGAAATATGTCAGAATACGGATTTAGAAGTTAACTGCCTGGAAGTGAAATCCCATAGAACTCACGGTCCATGTTAAAAGTTGTCAGAATTTATTATTATTGTTAGAACAAGCAGTGGAAAGGCTACAACCTATTGAAGGGAAAAATAGAATAAGCCAATCTTTACAGACAAAGAGACTGATAAGTATTAATGCACAGTCATTTTAAACTTCTGACAGGAGATAATTCCCTACAGTATTTGCATTGTGTAGTTAAAAAATGGCAGTATTAATGCATGTTTAAAATTATTCTGTTTCCATTACCGTCTTCATGGTTAGTTGACTGGAAAGACTGATAACGTGCCTCAGGTTCCCTGCCATTATGAATTTATTTTTCTATATTGATTATTGCAACATATATGAGCAAGTGTGATCAAAACAGGTTATTTACATTACACAGCGGTGTGGTCTGTTGGGGCAGCACATTTACAAAGCCATTGAAAGTGGTTTCAGAAAGAGCTGACAGATTACTACAATGTTTATCATTGTTACAGTCTCAGCGGGAGTCTGGTTTAATCTGATGAACATAACAGTGGGAACACAATGACAATAAAAATTAGAAGCACTAAAGAACTCTTCTATTATGTAGCCAGTGTGACTGACTGGAAAAGAGAGGCCTTGCAATGAATGAAGAACAGGGGAATGCTCAAGGGTGACTAGTAAATCGAAGCAGCCTTTTTTTCTACTCATAACATTAAGCTGTTTTTTTTTTTTTTCCCCTACAATGTGCTCTAAGCACCTGCTTTAGGTATTCTGAATTGCCCTTTCTGTGCTTAGATACCTCTGAATTCACTAAGCTGGCAAGGTAGCTTTGGTCCGCTGAATCATACCCAAGTTAGAGGTGTAGAGACAGCTAAAGCTGAAGTTCTAGATTTCTGCCCAGGTCCAAACTTGTAAAAGTAAGCTACAATACAATTTGAAGTTGAGCTTAGAAAGCTAAGGAAGAGAAACTGTGGAAGGTATGGTTTGACAGGTTTAATCAGAAAGACAAAAACCGGATTGTACATTCTTAAAAACACATCTTCCTTAGTTTTTTTTTTTTTTTTCCAAACTGTTTCAATTACAACTTTGGAATAAGAAAATAGAGGGGAAAGAAAGGAAGGAAGGAAGAAAACAGAATTTAGCGATTCTCTTTAGGTAGTGATTCTGTGGTATCTACACGATGAAGATGCATAAGTCATACCTACTTTCGAAAAGACCATGAGTCGCTTTGAAAACTATATTTTCTCAAAGGTCAAAGCTAAAGCTAAAGATTTTGAAACACCTTGAAGTTAGTGGAAGCAGGTGGGAGAAAGCTGACATCTTTTTTTTTTCCATGAGCCACAAAAATCATGTTTTTTTATAATAATTTAGCAACAACAGAAAACACTTTCTTAGGAAAAGTTAAGACAAGCCTACTTCAAATCCTGGAAATGATTTAAAGAATGCTGTTTGAAAGGAGTTCCAGGCATCACTAGTAATAAGCTAAGTGCTAGTGGGAGGAAACTGTCAATAGATACCAACACTTTTACTACCACGGAAGAGTGGGCATTGCTGGAAGCTTTGTGAGGTTCTTTGGTATGCTGTACAGAGCTGCCCACTGTGTTTCAGGACAGGGATGCTGAAGTAAATCATACAGCAGGCGGTTTCAATTCATGAAACTTTGTGGCTTCCTTCTCCTGCTACTTTCAGTGGTTTGTTTTGCAGAAGTCTAGCGGGTTGGTGTGCATCAGGAGTAGGGGAGGGAAAACCTAAATCCACAACACAAGTAGAGAAAGAGCTTTCACAAACTTCGAGGCTCAGCACGTCTCCTGATCCTAAACACCTCCCTCCGGCAGGAACAGTTGGAGCCACACTATCTTACTCACCCAGGAGATACAACATCTCATCGTGGGTTCGTCAGGCAAACATTGCAAGCGCAGTTTTAGGAGGCTTCACCCTGTCACTCAGCACTGGTCTAGGATGTCTATAGAAAAAAAAATCTGTGCCTAAAGAAGTCAGTGATATGGAGGTTTTGGACAATGAAGCTGTAGAGTACACACATGTTTCCACAAAGCAGCTGAAAACAAGTTTTTAATGTACTTGCCTGTGAGATGACTTACAGTGGTATTGGGTAGCCATTGATCAGAGAATAATCAAACAGGCCACCCTGCAGAAAGATTTTTCAAAGGCACCTGCAGAAAATGAATGGCCAGGATCTGTGAATTTTTGCCTAAAACAGGCATCTACTTCTCATCCCCAACCTACAAGTAAAAAGCCTTCTGAAATGTATAGATCAAATACAGCAAACATTGCAGCAGAGCATCAGCCAGAAGTCTGAGCATTCTCTGTGGTGTTCTCTAAGACATAATTTCTCCTCTTAGTTTCTTGCAGCTTTTTGATGATAAACTAGGGAAATAAGATAAAGAGAAGTCTTGGAACACTGAGTGGGGATGAGGAAGCAGTGTGAATGACTTGACAGAGTGTAAAAAAGACAACAGGGAGGAAGGAAACAGAAGAGAAAGTGATTTGGCAATCAGCCCCTGAGAGGAGGATGTAGAAACTGTGGTAATGAAGTGCTAGCCCCGTATTGTTTCCTATTATATGAATTCTTAAACTCCTCAGGGTTTGTGCCCCATTCCTTGCTTTTTGTGGGAGTCAGGACCATGGATTTTCAGCTCCAGATAGAGAGGTGTTCATTCTTTCTCACATCAGGGGAAGAGGACCCATGTGGGGAGCAAATTTTCTGTCTTGGAGCTGCTGTTTCAAATTGTTAAAATCTCTGCTGGATGACCAGAGAACCTGCCATCGGGAGGCAGAGGTCAAGTCACACCTCTCTGAACTTCCTCTGCTGCAGGCACAACAGCCCTTCTGTGCAAAACACTTGGATTCGGAACAGAGACACAAAATCTGTCTGCTTTTTCTTGCCTCTGCTGAGTGCAGGGATCATCACTGCTACCTGATGGCAGAGATGGAGGAGCGAGAAGGCTGAAGCGGGTGTGACGGCGGTGAGACTCGGATCAGCTGCAGCTGAACTCTGTGAGGGGCGAGGTGGAGGAGATAGAAAGATGATGTTGAGGAGGTAAATGCTTATAAATAAATTCTTATAAGTATCTTAAAGGTGGGTGTCAGGAGGACGGGGCCAGACTCTTTCCAGTGGTGCCCAGCGACAGGACAAGGGGCAACAGGCACAAACTGCAGCAGAGGAAGTTCCAGCTGAACATGAGGAGGAACTTCTTCCTTCTGAGGGTGACGGAGCCCTGGCCCAGGCTGCCCAGGGAGGCTGTGGAGTCTCCTTCTCTGGAGATATTCAAGCCCCGCCTGGACGCGGTGCTGTGCAGCCTGCTCTGGGTGACCCTGCTTGGGCAGGGG
>Ga0065711_1051263_pt1 | contig 10454 bp, 7 predicted proteins | sample Hoacrofraction12_FD_59098 | JGI IMG/M metagenome (GOLD analysis project Ga0065711, IMG submission 59098) | Hoatzin crop microbial communities from Cojedes, Venezuela - Epithelial fraction 12 v2 (version 2) | ecosystem: Host-associated > Birds > Digestive system > Esophagus > Crop | place...
TTGGGGTGCGGAGGAGAATGGAAAGAAACAGGCAGAAACTGGTGGGTTGGGATAAGGGCAGTTTAACAGAACAGCAAACAAAGGGAATAGGAACAACAACGATACAGATAAGGGGAAAACTCAACACAAACCGCACAACCCAGAGAGCCACCCTCCACGACTGCCGCCTTGAGCTCCCCAGCCGCGAGTGAGTTCCCGCCGCCCAGCTCTCCACCACCGGAACCCAGCATGACGGCACATGGTATGGAATACCCTGCTCTGTTTGGCCGGGTGGGGTCAGCCCTCCACCCGGCTGTGCCCCTTCCTGGATTCCGGTGAAAATTAACCCTGTCCTGGCCAAACCCAGGACAGTGCTGTACACTTACTTCTAAGGACAGGCTTCCTGGAAATCTTTAGGCAGGAGAACACAGACAGAACAGTCACTCCCATTGCATCACATCAGCTGCAAGCAGACTCCAAGAAGCTTGGGAAGGAAAGCAATAGTCTCTGCAGCCTGCTGCCTCTCCTGCCTGCTGGTCAGCCCTCCGTCCGTTTTGTATCAGCTTTTGACCATCTGGAGGACTGTCATGTGTCATCTCTCCCCTCTTCCCGTACACAGACATGTCCTGCCATCTTCTTTATGGAGTAAACACACTTCATTATGTCAAATTTCTAATACATCTCTGGCTAAAATGAGGGGATGCTTGAGCTTGAAAGACTAATTCAAACACACTACCGACACCTTTCACATTGCCTTCCCGTTTTCTTCACAATGATCTTTCTGAGTTGCTTGGAAAGCTGGGCATCACCCTACTAACCACTTGTTCACTTAGCTCATGAAGGTCTCATCTGTCCCACTTTCCTCCAGACTGCAGGTGATGACAATGTCTTGAACATCAAAAGCCATATTATAGTCAAGATATGTGGCATCCATTGCTTCCCTTTGTCAGTTAAGTGAGGCGAAGAGATTGGTTTGATGCAATTTGTTCCTGAAAAAGCCAGTTTGGCTACTTCTCATCATCCTATTATTTTCAAGGAGCTCATAGATGTGTTGATTAATAGTTTCCTCACTGGTGATGGATTTTAAAGTTACATTGAGCAGCCTTTATTCTTTTTTTCTCTGCTTTATGCTTTTAAAGACATTTACTAATTTTATTTTCTCCAGCACTGTGAAGACTGCCCTGATCTTTCATTGTATATTAAACATAATATTTCAGAGGTTATTTCAGCTTTTTCTTTAAGCTTTCTGTGATAATTTTCACTAGGTCCTGCTTTACCTAAGTGTTCACAACCCGTGTTTTGTGTGTGTATTCTGGGATCTTAATCATTTATTACAGAAAAAAAAACCCACCAACAAATCCATCTCTGAATTGTATTTACCCTCTGTCACAATTAAAATACTGTATTTTATATTCTTAAATCAAAAGCATTTGCAGGTCTTGCACTCTATGTCCCTGTCTGTTGTAACATACTTACTTCTTGACATTTTTGGTTTTATCTCTAAATGTCTGTGTTGATTTTTTATATTTCTCTCAGCCATCTTTTTTGTATCTGAAACTCTTGTAACTTCTTTATTATTTCTGGAAATTCCAATTCTTCATTTGCATTTTCTAATCTCAAAGTATCCTGATACAAGTTGTCAGTTAGGCTAAAATCTTTTTACCTCTGAATTTTTGACAAGTGTATAGAGCCATGATGTCTTACAGACTTTACATTGTCCTGAACCCTGCCAGCAATTTATTTATCCAAATAAACAATGTCTAAAATCCAAAATGAATTTACATTTTCCAGTAAAAATCAGGATAAATACTGGCAATGTTCACCTTTGGGTTTATCAATAAAAATGCTCTTGATGTCTCTGATGGAATTTCTCCAAGTGACAATGTCTGACAAATTAATTAACAGTTTCTTCTTCAGAGCTGTGGGGGTCTGAAGTTACATCATGTTTCCACATAAGCAAAAAACTGCGGTATCATGTTCACCACAAAAATGGAGAGACAATCATTAAAGATAACTGCTCTGAGGATGAAAAGAAAGAGAACTTCAACCCTCACATGCACCCCCCAAAAGGCAAAAAAACAGAAATGTTCTGAAATGGCCCAAGTTTCTGATGTGTCAAAAGTTCCTGTATAGAGATTACTAACCATTTTGTTTGACAAACAATACATTTTGCTGGGAGTGAAAGAGATGATGGACAGCCTACCTGTAGTTGCTGATCTTAGAATCATAGAGTGGTTTTGGTTTGAAGGGATCTTTAAAGGTCATTTAGTCCAACCCCCTAGATGACTGCTACAGATGAGGTTGGAGGAACACAGCTATCTTGGAAAGAAACTAAAGTGACGGTCCCCTTATGCTTGCAGTGGAAGGATAGTGTTTGTTCTCAGTCTCCCACAGAAGGAAGTTTATGAAGAAGGTCAGGGGTCTTTTGCAAAAAGAAGTCCTAACTAAATAAGAAGGAACAAAAGTCAAGAGATTCTGAGCTATACACATATTTCCTGACTTTTGGGAGATTGATACCAAGCTGAGGGACTACACTCTTCAGAAGAACATGGAATGAATGGAGACTGAGAATGGCTTTGAAATACTGACGTTGGACACTGGCTTTTTTCAGCTTTTCTCAGGATATTTGATCTGTTTTACTCGCACAGTTTACACAGAGTGTCATGTTGGCCCTATCCCTACATTGTGGCACAATGACAAGGAGAGAGCACCTTTAAGAGGCCCTTAGAAGAATATCCACCAAATTGCCTTTGTGGTACCTTTCCTGCAGTATTTATGAAAACAGTGATTTGCCTACCTGGCCTTACTTATTCAAACATTGCCAGTCTCTGTCTTTACATGATTCACATTTTCCATTCAGTAAAAATGCACTGAACCATGATAATAAAGGCACATACATTATTGGATGGTGTTGGTATCTCAGGTATGTTTATTTTCTGGTGTTCATGTAAGAAGAATTATGTGCACTTTCCCTGCTCATACATATTTCCCATTTAAATAGTCAAAATGCAAAGATATACTGAGTTACTTCTGAAAATTGCATTAACTTTTACTGAAGTATAAGCCACCAATAAATGGCGTGATTCATAAATCATTTTTTCCTCCCAAATTCCAGTATTCTATTTTCATCCTATATTATCCTGAAAGCAATATCAAGTCGTAAACCATGAAGCAGAGCAGCTGAGCAGCAATAAGTATTGCAAGTGGAGTGTCAAAAAACTGCTGAATTAAAGTGGAAAGAGTCCAAACTAGAAAAATAGTCTCTCACCTTTCTGTAGACCAATCCTGTTCCAATAACATTAACTCTGAAATCCTCCCTAACAAACTGAGGTTCCTTCCTTTTGTATTGCTTTTTCCTTTTGACACTCCACCCATTCAAGAAACTGCCCCTGAACTCTGCAACAGGAACTTAAATAAAATAGGGCTTGATAATAATTCCAGTATCAGAGCTCTCTCTAGTGGTGACTGTGTTACCTCATTATCTATTATTCATGCTAGCTAAATGCAAGGAGGAGCAAGTACCTCTCAAAGGGACACCAGTAAATTCCATCTTTTGTAACAGCCATTAGAGAGATTTCAGGCTGACGGAGGTGTGTTAGGATGACAACACATGAGTGTGAAGAGAAGGGTGATGGATTCTTAGTTGCGTTGGGACCCTGGACTTTCGGCAGATGAGGCAGGGGTATAATCATCCTGCCACCAGCTACTTAAACTAACCAAAAGGCAGGACAGACAAGATCTAGTGAGGTGTTCACCATCTCAGCTCTCTGCTCTTCTGAAGGCTACTGTTTCCAACAGTAGTGCTGACAGATGAGAAGGTCTAGTGGGGCCCTAGATGGCTCAGGGTGAAGGCTGGCAATTAATTTCAAACTACTACATTGGTACTTTTTCTCTACAACATCCCATTTTTCATTGAAAGGGCTGAGGTGTCAGCCAGATTTTCTTCTGGTGACTGTGCTTTGTTGGCTGTCACAGGAGGGGAGTACCTCTCCTACGAGGACAGGCTGAGAGAGTTGGGGCTGTTCAGCCTGGAGAAGAGAAGTCTCCGGGGTGACCTTATAGCAGCCTTCCAGTACCTGAAGGGGGCCTAGAGGAAGGATGGAGAGGGACTTTTTAGGACAAGGGGGGAATGGCTCTAAACTAAAAGGGGGCAGATATAGATTAGATATTAGGAAGAAATTCTTCACCATGAGGGTGGTAAAACACTGGAACAGGTTGCCCAGAGAAACTGTGGATGCCCCCTCTCTGGAAGTGTTTAAGGCCAGGTTGGATGGAGCTCTGAGCAACCTGGTCTGGTGGAAGATGTCCCTGCTCATTGCAGGGAGGTTGGAACCATATGGTCTTTAAGATCCCTTCCAACTCTTACCATTCTATGATTCTATGATTCTATGAGTGGATACAGAGGTTGTAATATAAACTTCAACATACGTTTGGTCAAAGTTGGTTGGTCTGTCAGTACCGCAACACAAGTAACTAAAGCTGCATAATTTTTCTTTTTCAGTCTGTTTCCAAATGACAAGAAGCAGCTTTGAAGGAACAGAGAGGCTAGGAAGTATGTCAGATTGTGCAGAGTTTCACTAGAGCATGTTTTGCCTATGGAGAAGACAGAGAAAGGCAGTGGGATGACTCCACCTGACAGCATAATTTTGACTTCTTCTCTTTCGTGGGGGAGAGGTTCTTCATGAGAGGATGACCAGCCTTCTGTCCCTTTATCTAATGTCAGATAGCATAAATTAACTCCTCGTTGAGTCTTTGAAGAAATAACAGGAGATGCACAAATAAGAGCTTTATGATTTACTTGGAGACTGGAGATGAAAAAACACAGCAGAATATAGAAGAAGAATCTATAACTCACTTGAGCAATTCATTTATGCATTATCATAGTGGTCACAGAAAGCCAAGTCATTGTCAAATATTACTGAAGGTACAGCCCACGCTCCATTAAGTTTGCAGTATAGTAACTGCCGTGGGTAAGAACACACAGGCATTAAGAAGGGTAAAACCAACACACAGTTAATATAGGAGTCAACTCATCTTGCCTTTCACAGAAGCATCATAGAAATCGTTCTTAAGAGGCACAGAAATATAGTGATCTGCATATGAGTGCAGAGACGTAGTTCCTTTATATGAAATTGACTTATTCTAAATTGACTTATTCTTTTTTGAGTATGAAGTGGATATGAGTATTCTCTAATAGCGGGGAAAGGACATTTAACTCCCAGAGATTAAAAATAAAAATTAAAACTCTCATATCTCTCCAACTGCAAAATGACACAGTCATTGGACCTAAAACTAAAAGCTCCATTTCATTTAGTTTATTAGATGATTTGTTTATCAGAGGATCTGATAATTCTGGAAAGATAATGCAAGAGTAATAGCATAACAAGCATAACAGTAGTCTGAATTAAGCAGACCTAGTTAAGTGATACAGTCTCAACTGCAAACCCATCACCTACTTGAAGTTACACAAATATTATGCAGCAAGAAAGCTGTGGTCCTGGTGGACACTGAACATAAGGCAGCAGTATTCCCTTGTGGCGAAGAAGGGCAATGGTATCCTGGGCTTCATTAAGCAGAGTGTTACCAGCAGGTCAAGGGAGGTGACCCTTCCTCTTTATTCACTGGTGAGGTCACACCTGGAGTACTGTGATTAGTTCTAGGCTCTTGAATAGAATACAAGAGAGACATTGGCATAGTGGAGAAAGTCAAATGAAGGGCCACGAAGATGATTAAGGGACTGGAGTATCTCTCCCATGAGGAAAGCCTGAGAGACCTGAGACTTTTCAGCCTGGAGAAGAGAAAACTCAGGGGTATCTTCTCAGTGATAGGACAAGAAGCAATAGACACGAACTGAAGCACAGGAAGATCCCTCTACACATCAGGAAACACTTTTTTACTCTGAGGTTGACCAATCACTGACACAGGTTGCCTAAGGAGGTATGGAGTCTCCCATCTTGGAGATATTCAAAAGCTATCTAGACATGATCCTGGGAAGACTGCTCTAGGTGATCTTGCTTGAGCAGGGGCATTGAACAAGATGACCTCCAGAGGTCCCTTCCAACCTCAACCATTTTGTGATTCTGTGATTGTGAAAGACACAGCCATTAATTTGGAAGCAAAGCTAGAAGGAATACAAATTTCTTACCTGAAACAAGTTGTGATGATCAGTGTATGTACAGTCCATCAGGCAGTAGTATGGAACACGAGTTCTGAGAGCTTGTTCTCCACCTCTTCTGACCCAAAAAAGACTGAAATTATTAATACAAACATCAGCAGAAATCGCAGTTAAGGTTAAATCAATAAATTCATGTTACTAACTTCATATGATGTCAAGGAATAAGCGTTCATCTTTCATTGACAAGATATGTGGAAGAGTCAGTTTTATTTAAGACTCTTGGACAGTTTCTAACCACCACTATATTCTGACCTATTCAGAAAAAATGCAAAGAATGACGGCAGATGTCCTTCATGTAAACATCCTTTGGAAAGATTCACTCTTGTTTTGAAACTTTTACAAAACAAGTGACACTGTGGAAGCACCTGAGTCCCATAGTAGCTATTAAAAAAATACAGTAGTTGTGGTGACTCTGCTTCGTGCCTCATCCTTCAGTCTCACAGCTGGTGGTTTCTATCGTCCATAGCAGTCCTATCATCTGATTCAGCATCAAGGACTCTTTCCACAAATCCACAAAAGATCAAAGGTACCGTAAAATATACACAAGGCCTATTTTTGCTAGTTACTTTTTAACCCAAAACAACCCATTGACCAATATAATTTTGTACTGAAATCATGAAACAATTCATATACTAATACAGATGTCCATACACAAAAAATAAAGAGATATTACAGTGGAACATGTTGTCCTAAAACTAGAAAGTATTTTTTCTGCTCAGTTTCATGGCATTTCTGTTCAAAAGCTGGGATTTTATTTACTTTTTTAACTATAATTTTCCTTCCCCCCTCCTTTTTTCTGCTTAGCACTACCAACTTGGCACAGCTTGGAACAATTGTTACTCTTGATCTAATAGCAGGCCTCCATTAGGGTTTTCACCATTATCCATCCAATGTCCTTATATCTAGCAGGCTATTAACTGTCATCCTGGCTTTCGTCTGCTTATCCAAAGGCTTGTTATGAGTCAAGTTCTCAGCACCATACTTCCAGATAGAGATAGTAACTGCAAGGTTTCTCCCTGCTTCAGCTTTTGCCACAACCTCTTCAAGATACTGATGTTAAGGCTACTTGTTCAGGCTAATTTAAGAGATGCTGGCTAACACTGGGGGGAGGTCTTAGGTAGAGTATGCTGTCTGTCTCATGCATTTATTTCTGAATAATATTACAGACTTTAGAGTTCACAAATGAGGACTTTGCTGCGTATGAGTCATCCATACTGTGTACTTTCATGTCCTAAAATCCTTAAAAGGTAGGAGCTAAGTCTTCTTCTCCGTTCTCTCAGTATGCCAGGCAAAGAGCTTTCTTTGTCTCTGTGAGGATCTTATGCAGCTAGGCAATATGGCTGGTGGGGTGGATTTTGGCTTTCAGGTCACTGCTATGAATATTCTTCTGGCCAGGTCCTCTCTATAGAAACATCCATGAATATTCTTGTGTACAGAAAATGCCAAGAAGGAACCGAGTGAATAGTTTGTCTCCAAAAATCTAAAGCATCACAAGAACAATTGTCATTTTCAATTTCCAGTCTTTGTGTGCAACAATACTCAGTAGTTTGTTGCAAACTCTGTTCTCCTGGGTTATATTTATGGCCACTGAATAGGCTTTTATTGCTGGCTTTAAAAGACATACTGCCATCAGCTGAAAGGTTATAAAGATCTTCTTTCCATCCATTTTTTTCAGATCAGTTTGGGATGGTCAATCAGCAATAAATCAAGTCTCTAAATGAGTCTTATTTCTTCCTTTTTGAAGATCCCTTTTCACTCCTCTTCTTTAATAGTGACACCAACTATTTTAAACTAGCCATTCTAAATCATTTGATTCATACGGGTAATAGAAAATCCCTAGGAATTTAACAGTACTTGAATCTTAATTACCAAGAAAGCCATTGTGTGAATTAGATTGGAATATAGTATGCTTTTATATAGTTCCTTTCACACATAAGGTACAGTGGCAGTGAGACATGACTGATAATAAAGCTGCACCACTCCACTAATTTGAAAGGTCCTAAGAGTGATACACTTTTTGTCAAGGTGGCTTTTTACCAGCATTCTTCATTCTAGAAGGCAGGTTTCTGTCAGACATTATTTCGTTTTGCAAGTCTTGTTACTTGTACTTTTCATGCTTGGCAAGGTACAAGTGACATGCTGAGTCAAAGCTGTGCTTTCTACAGCCAACTGTACATCCAGATTGACATGACAGCCTTAAAGAAACACAGAGTTATTATAATTAATAAGTATGTTTGTTTTTAACTAACCGGGAAATCAAATACATACATTGGGGGATTTCACTTGGTGTTGGCCAAAAGTAATATAAAGAACATTTGTAGTTTAGCCAAACTTACCCTCTGTATGCAATGATAATGAAGAAATTCTAGGTAAACTTTTCTTACTTTCATTTCATGAAATAAAAGTACACTGCCAATTTTTTGTAATAGTCTCCATAACTGATAGGATAAACAGTAGATGGGTCAAAGTTTACAGAAGTTTCAGTGAAATTCATGTTTTGATAGAATAGAACAAAGAGTTGTCCATGCAACATACTTTATATATTCTTGTTTAAACTGCAAATTATTCTGTTTTGATACGTTTCTGTGAAAGAAGAATTTTCTATAGGCAAAGAATACATTACTACACAGCATGTTAAACTGATATACCAATTTAGTCTTAAAATTAGAAATGTCTTCCATTTATTTTGTATCGAGCAATCTTTTGCATATGATACACAATTAGTCCATTTGTGAATTCCAGAAAGAAAGGAAAAACTCTTCAAGTGAGCTGGATACTGTTGTTGGTATTTTAAGACTCCTCTATAATTGTTCATCTTTTTAGCATATTTTTTTTTTACACAGACCATTTCTCACTTTCAAGTTTTACCACATTGATCATCTCCCTCCTAAACCACAGTTTGATGTGATGTCTCCAACAGATACAAACCTCAGAGATGTATGGTCCATATTAAGTGTCTGCATAGTAAAAACAACACTTTTCTGAAAAGCTCCATTTCAAATAGCTCCTACTTTAGCCACATATAATTGGAAGTGGTGTGGTCCAGCCTTTCTAGTGGTATGTACTAAATGCTCTTTAGGTATCCAGGCTGGCTGCATAGATGCAGCTGCAGTGGCACAAAGGCAAAGAGACAAGTTGAAGAGGAATTATCTACTGTGCTTGATGTGGTGTGTAAGCCAACAAGTTGACCCACCAAGAACATGTCTAGCATACAGTGAGGAATGTAATGAACAGTTTTAAATCCTTTAAAAATCAGAACTCAAGGATGCAAAATGATTTGGAAAATCTGCCCATACATTATATACAGTTGTTTATTTTGTTACTCACTATGTCAGAATTTCTATTACAGTCTTTGTTAGCATAACTGTCTGCACAAATCCCTAAACATAACTTCTGTTTCATCTTGTTTGCTCTTTTCCTTTTGTTATTATGTTTTTTTCTTCATGAATGCACTACTTAATTATTCCATCCCTAAATGGCTTCTTCACAACGCGTTAAAAAAAAAAGTCTCTACCAGTCTCCAATACTTATTTTCCTTTATTACTTTCATTAGTTTCTTATTCACTGTCATTTTCCCTTTTAGCCTTTGCATGCAAATATATTGAGCTTTACTTAATACAAGCCACTTATCTGTCATGTTTATCTTCTATTTCTCCAATACACTGGCTGTGAGCATGGTGGATCACACTTTTAGAAAAGCAAATCATGAGGCTATATATTTTTGTGACCCCAAACTACACAACCAACATAACATATAACTAAAAAAAAATTATACTACTTTATATATATGCATATTGTTACACATAAATGCCAGTCAAGGACTCAGTCATGCCCTGTACCCAGTCCAAATTTTACAAAGCATTTGGGTAATCCTGGTAGCTGCCAGGGGTCTAGTCATATGACAACATTGTGCTCAGACACATTTAAAACTCCGCTATTGAAACTAATTTTCAACTTTGACAAAAACATCTGTCTCTCTTTCTTTCAGTATCACTGTACATATTATAACAGGACTAGAAGATCCAAAAGATACAGGAGCCCTATTATTCAGGGACCAGTTCTAAACTCTGTAACATGAATCATAGAATCATAGAATCATAGAAAGTTTTGGGTCAGAAAGAACCCCTAGAGGTCATCTAGTCCAACCCCCCGGCAGCGAGCAGGGACACCGCTAACTAGATCAGGTTGCTCAGAGCCCTGTCCAATCTGGTCTTGAATGTTTCCAGGGATGGGGCCTCCACTGCCTCTCTGGGCAACCCGTTCCAGTGTTTCACCACCCTCATTGTAAAGAATTTCTTCC
>Ga0065711_1014396_pt1 | contig 10453 bp, 11 predicted proteins | sample Hoacrofraction12_FD_59098 | JGI IMG/M metagenome (GOLD analysis project Ga0065711, IMG submission 59098) | Hoatzin crop microbial communities from Cojedes, Venezuela - Epithelial fraction 12 v2 (version 2) | ecosystem: Host-associated > Birds > Digestive system > Esophagus > Crop | place...
GGGGGGGGGGGCGGGAAATCACATCCAGGAAACCTGGATATAGCACAAAAAATAGCTGGTAAGATATTTTGTAATAGCCAGTTAAGCTATTACAGTCTCAATCACTGACAAGGTGCTAAAGGGAGGATGGGTGGCATCTCAGCACACTCAGCATGGCAACAGGCCCCAATGGAGAGACAGCTGATGTTTTATCTCATTCCAAAAGACATCCCATCTCCTTAAGAAGCAGGACTGGAAGTATTAATCAGCCCATCGCCGAGCACTGCTGCATCAGCCTACAATTTCCTCTGTGGCTTCCAAGCGCTGTCTCGAGGAAGCTAAGCAAATCCCATAGACTGGCACACGTGCATTTGAACACGAAAACGCTTGTAGCCTTACAAGAAATTACAGATGTGCTTTCCTTGGGTAGAAACAACCTTGCAGCAAGCCCCGATATGCCTCTTTCCTCTGGGTAATGGCACTCTTCTACCAAGAAATCAGCGTCACTCTCCTGCTCAGCTCCAGCATCCCCACACCAGCGTCGGACAAGCAGGGCAGGGTCCGATCTGGGCTGCACCCCTCGCCCTGCTGCAGAGACGCAGCCCCGCTACCCGGCAGAGCTCGGGCAGATTGAGGAGAGATGAGGTGTTAGGGTGGATTTAAGGATTAAGGGGAACGGATTGTCAGATTCGAGGGGGGATCAGCGCGAAGGCTGAGCGTCAGAGCAGATGTCGGCGATTTCCCCTGCGCTGATCCTCCCCACCCCGACGCTCTCCCCTACAAGCATTATCCACTCTCAGCATCACAGATCTGCTGTCATCCCTTTCTTTCCCCCCCCCTCATTCGCCAGCCTGGCTCTACAGGAGCCAGCTGCTTTCCCCAAATCCACAGGCAAAAAGACTCAGTTAATGGGAAAGATTAAAGGTGTCTATCTGGCTGCTTTCCCCTGTTTCTTTTGCTCTCTGTGCGACACAAGCTCCCTCCATCACCGCGCTAAGGCAAGTCCTTGTCCTCACAGTGGAAATGTCTCACCTGCACAGTCATCCTCCTCTTTGCCTGGGGAGCAGCAAGTCCTCAAAAGTGAAATACAGAGGATCACAGAATCATTATGGTTGGAAAAGACCTCTTTTCATCAGCATGATGAAAGATCAGCAAGAGATCATCAAGTCCAACTGTCAACCCAATACCACGATGCCTGCTAAACCATGTCCTGAAGTGCCACATCTACACGGTTTTTGAACCCCTCCAAGGATGGGGACTCCACCTTTGCCCTGGGCAGCCTGGTCCAACGCCTGACCACTCTTTCAGGAAAGAAATATTTCTGAATACCCAATGTAAACCTCCCCTGATGCAACTTGAGGCTGTTTCTTCTCATCTTATCACTTGTTACTTGGGGGAAGAGACCAACACCCACCTAACTACAACCTCCTTTCACGTAGTTGTAGAGAGCGAGAAGGTCTCCCCTCAGCCTCCTCTTCTCCAGACTAACCTGGCCCACTTCCCTCAGCCATTCCTCATAAGGCTTGTTCTCTAGACCCTTCACCAGCCTCATTTCTCTCTGAATCACAGAATCACAGGTTGGAAAAGACCTCTATGATCATCAAGTCCAACCACCCACCCAACAGCACCGCACCTACTAGACCATACCGCAAAGTGCCACGTCTACATGGTTTTTGAACATCTCCCGGAAAGGTGACTCCACCACCTCCCTGGGCAGCCTGTTCCAACGTCTGAACACGCTCCAGCCCCTCAATGTCCTTTCTTGTAGTGAGGGGCCCAAAAGCAGGTCCCTCTTCTCCTGCTCTTAATCTTTCCCACCCAAAAAACTCCAAGTTCCCCGTGACCACCCACCCTTCCGCTCCCAGAGCATCCCACAGCCTTGGCGAGCGGCAGCAGGCACAGCGAGACCCGCGACGCTGGACTCATGAGCCTGTTTACGTCTGAAAGCAGATCTGCAGCCAACTCGCTCCCTGCAACACCGGCAGCAGATAATGAGTCCCCAGGGCCTCTTTTCTAGGACGCTCCAACAGTTTCCTACAAAAGCCCCACGCGAGCGGCTTTCGCAGCTTGACCTCTCTCCCTCCCTCGCTGAGCGAGCTGGTGCAAATGTGGTTCATGAGCCAGCCTTCTGCAACAGGGCTCGGACTGGAGCCAAAATAATCCCCGTTGCAAACCAGAGGAAAGGATGCATTCATCCCTAGACCAGGTAGCACCAAGGCTGGGATGAGAAAAGGCTCAGAAAATGGGGAAACAGCACCAAAATGCCTGTGAAAAACAGCGACTGGGTACGTTGGTCCTTGCAAAATGGGGAAAGGCAGCGGGTAAGGGGCACCAGCTCCACAACCGAGCTTCCCCTCCCGAAGAATCCTCCATGTCAAAAAGCTTCAGACAGCAGTGAAATATCGGCCGCTTACCACGGCAGCCGAAGGGGTTCCGGCCACTCACCTCGCACCCTTGACAGCGGGGAAGAGAGGAACCGCTCGGCTCCACGCTAAGACAGGCCCTAGAGCTAAAGTCACAGCAGCTCGTAAAGCAACCAGACAGAAGTTACCAGTGTCAGAGTGAAAAAAAACCAGAGTAAAAATAAAATAACAAATAGGATGGCTACAACCCTTTCCTATGGCCGAACAGGTCCTCCCCCTGCTTGAGGATGACAATCTAAAGGGGGAGGAAGGCATGAAAAATAAATAAATAACTCCCTGCCCGCGTTGCTTATACAGTAGATGAGATTTAATAGAGAGCAGACGGAGCCTTATCAGCACAACTCACACTCAATAGTGCAAGGGAGGGCATCATACATTAGCTTGCTTTGACCTGCAGGGCCCTCAGTGGGAATTTTCTCTACCACACTGACATTATGTTGTTTAGATGCTATGCACATCTCGCCTGCACGGAAACATGCTGACACTTTGGAGGCTTTTGAATAAGGAGAAAGAGCGGAGAGAGAGGAAAAGAAGAAAAAAAAAAAAAGATGTCTGGGTCGAAATCTTTCTCTAATAGTTATAGATTTAATTCCACGGTCTGGAGGGAAGGGTGGGAGCAGAGATTATTCCCACCCCACTCCCTTTCCTTTTCAAAACATGAAAAACAAACCTCAAAAAGCAAATTACTGTCCTGGCCTGCTTTGCTTTTATTTAATTCTCTGGTTTTGCTGTAGCTTTCCCTCCCACCTCCATCAATACACACAGGACCCAGGGAAGACCTAGCCAAAACTGTTGATGATTTCGTTTAGATGAGACATTCCCAGGCTCCCCTAAGCAGGGATGAGCTAACATCAGATCTCTCAACATACAAAGCAAAATAAGGAGGGCAATTCTTTGCCTAGTCATCCTGATATTTTAAGTCCTCACGAAGAAACAGGTTATATCCAGATGGGGGAGAGGTTTACACCTTCTTTCAGCTGGCGTTACTTGTAGCCCCTCACATTTCACACCTTCCAGTTGGCATTAAACACAACTCTGGGGACTCCAGCATCCACATTCAGGAGAGGAGAAAGGAAACAAGAATTAGCAGGAGGCTCTTGTGCTTCCTTTCGGTTACGCAGATGAAAGCTGTGTCAACTAAATCCCACGCCCTCCCCAACGCAGTCAGAGAAGGAAGAAGTCAGGAGTCACTGGCTGGCCAGTTTAAACGAGAGTTTCATATTTTGCACGGGAAAAACCAAGCTTTGTACAGCAGATACAAGAGGTCACGGTCCTTTAAACCACAGAAATGCCTGTCTAGGAGGTGCATGAGGAAAAACTTGCTGCTTACCCACGAGCAGGCAGTAAAGAGCAGCTTTCCCAGTCTACAACCAGCCTGTGTGAACACCATCAACACTGCAAGCCCCCCTGGGTTGGGGGAAGCCTGGCTGGAGGAGAGCAGCGGGATGCCGGGGCTGCACGAGTGTGGCGAGAAGGATTTCTAGAGATGCCCAGGGACTGCTCCCACCACTTTTTATCAAGCAGGTGGGTGCCATGCCGGCTCTGCAAACAGCAGCAGGCGAAGAGTGCCAAGGTTTCCCGTGTGCAGAGGTAGCCTCTTTCATCTCCATCAGATGCAAATGGGCTGCACGACCTTTAAGCACTTAATTAGTTGCCTTTTTGGTTTTTAAAAGCAACATTTGGGTGCCATGCCCCCCTGGAAGAGGTGTGATGGATGGGCTGTTTACAGGGGCACAGCAGCCCAATCCTTCAGCCTCCAACAGCCAGCAGACAGGAACCGCAGAGGCATGCAGGGATGGTTTCTCATTCCAGAGCTCTGCACCTGTGGCAAACACCCAAGCAACTGGACTTCATCTCTATCGCTTCCCAGAGTGAGCAACGGGTCCCTGCCATCCCCAGCAGCCCTCTGCTCATGGTCAGACCCATACACAGCACACACATGGCACCTTGCCTCCAAACAACGGACATCACCAGAGGCTTCTGTTCTCTTCCCCGGCTGCCCAAACCACCACGCAGAGTCCTGGACGCTCCTCCATCCAAACATTCTGCTCAGGACCCAGCTTTAAAGAGAAATCTGCTTGTGCCAGCAAGGTGGACAGGAGCTAAGGAGACAAATCCACTTCAAGCTCAGGTCAGGGTAGGTCAAAGCGATAAAAAATACATGTTTGAGAAGCCACCGACTGGATATTGAATTGATCTTCCGCGCTAGCTCCAAACGCCCGGGGAACCCAGGGCAGGCATGCTGAATGCCCGCAGATCGATAGAGAGAAGCGCTCACACCAGCCCTCAGTAGCTGCATTGCTACCCTACGGTCCTCAGCACTCAGAGTTGTTTTCTTTCCTGTTCAATTCCTCATAACTCATTTCCCCAAGACATTCCCCCCCCTCCTCTTTCCCCATGCTTTTCCTCGTAGATAAAAACAATATGTGGCTTTTTTTTTATTCCAGCGGGGTTCCAGCTAATAAAAAGATTTATAATTAAGCCAGTAGATTTCCTTTTGCTATGCTGTCCTGGATTATGAGAAAGTATATTTATATGCAATTACGAAATGAACAGTATTTCTTACCCAAGTGAAGCTTTAAAAGTCATTATGAATCCATTAACTCAGCAGACCTTACAAAAGGCCTTCCCTGCTCTGGATTTATTTTAATTTAAAGCAGATAGGAAACTTTTCCCCTCCTTATTTTTTAAACCCAGCTTTCCTGCTGTAGAACTGCACAAAAATGAAAAAGATGCATCAAATTCAACAGTAAGGGTGAGGCCAAACTCTTGGCAGGCACAGCTCCGCCAGACCCAACGCCGCTTCAACCATTTCCAGATTCTCTGGCCTGCGTTCAACTGCACTGCGGCCCCAGACCTGCCTCCTTACACTGAAACCTGGGAAAGGCGCAACACCCCTCGACCCACCCTTCGTTTGCTTAAATGCCGCCTCAGCATCACTGCCCTGCATCTTTTTGAAGCTCCTCTCCACGACATTCAAAGGGAAGGAGTGTGCACACAGCAACTAGCTGCGTTTCTTTTTTGCTTCTGTGGCAAAAATACTGCTTAAAGACCCCCATCAAGTATTACGTGCCCCAGCGGTCTGCGACACTGCGGAGAATCACAGAATCATCAAGGCTGGAAAAGACCTCGAAGGTCATCAAGTCCAACTGTCAACCCAACACCCCCGTGCCTGCTAAACCATGTCCCAAAGTGCCACATCCACACGTTTTTTGAACCCTTCCAGGGATGGGGACTCCACCACTGCCCTGGGCAGCCTCTTCCAGTGCCTGACCACTCTTTCAGTAAAGTTTTTTTTCCTAATATCCAATCTAAAGAGAGAGAGACAAGTTGGAAGAGCCAGAAGACAAGAAAACCATACTGGAGAAAGCCAAGAGGGGAAAAACTGCCATAAACTCTGCTCGTGGAGCTGCCCCTGCATGTAGATCTGGGTGGAAAGAGGCATGAAAGATTTAATCTGCGATCACAGCTGTGGCTTGACAGCAGACGTGAACAGCAGCAGCCCAGTGCTCCCCAGCACCATGCTGAGACACACTCTGGCATCAGCATCTCCTCTGCAATATTTACATCCCCAGCAACACACCAGGAAGGGAAGCAGAAGTCTGCCCTCCCGCTGCTTGCGGCCCTCCTCGGCTTGCAGAGCTTAATCACCTAATTCAGTGCCATCGGGAGGGGATGCAGCAGCGCTGCCTGCACGGGGACCAGGGGACACGATGCAGAAGTTTCAGCATCTGCGGCATTAATCAGAACAAGACCTTCTTCTGGATCCCCAACAGCAGAGAGGGTTTCTTCCTCCCCATCTTTAACGAGGTCCTTAGTGCCCTGAGCCCTACCTACACCATCCATACCACTGCTTGACAAGAAGGGACCGTCTTTGGGATTTTAAACAACAGGTCATCAGGCAGAAGAATGGCAGCCGCCCAGCAAAATATGCTCCAGCCTCAGCCATCTTTCACCATTTCTTATCTACACGCGGGATGAGGATGGCTCATTTTACTCGCCTTAAGAGGAAATCCATCTTCAAGTCACAAGGAGCAGCTCAGTTGCAATGGCCTTTTCATTAACGTGGTGGCAATAAAGCACAGCAGCATCCCCTGGCTGTCATGTTAAAAGGATCTGGGAGGAATATTAAGATGGAACTCGCCAGCAAGCGGAGGCAGGGAGGAGGACAACCCCATGGTGGGACACAGCTCCTCCTCCACCACCCAAACTCCAGATGGAGATGGCCACCAATCCCTCACATGCCTCCCCCCAACTCCTACTCAGTTCAACGGACGATTCTTTTTTTTTTGAGGCTTCAAACAAGCATTGACTGGGAAAAATGTACTGAAAGACCCTCAAGCTCCCCCAGAGGGCACAAGCCTTCACAGGAGAGGCCAACACCCCCCTTGGACATCATGACTGGCAACAGAATGAATCACTGAATCATTAAGGTTGGAAAAGACCTCTCACATCATCAAGTCCAACAGTCACCCCAACACTACCGTGCCTGCTAAACCACATCCCAAAGTGCCAGATCTACACATTTTTTGAACCCCTCCAGGGATGGGGACTCGACCACTTCCCTGGGCAGCCTCTTTCCCTGTGGTGGGGCTGCACAAGCTCTTCCCAAGCTGGGTGCTTCATCGGGTACCTCCACCACCTCCAGCACCCTCCTCCCTCCTGTCCGCTCCAATCGCGACGGGGCCGTGAGCGTTTCCAGTCCTCAGACAAATTAAATCTCCCTGACAGTCTCGATCTGCCTCCAGTTCTCCACGACGCTTTCACTTCCAGTTGGCTCCCGTCAGCGACAAAACTGCTTTGACACCTTCGCTGTTTCTCAGTCTCATTTTCCCCCCTGCGATCTGCTTCTCCTTGTCTCTCTGTCGAGCACTGTGCAATTTTTGCACTGACAAACCCATTCTGATCTCCTGCTCCTGTGCTCCCCCCTCCCAACAATTCTCTGTCTCTGCAACTCTTTCAGCTACTACATGACTGCTTTATTAAATAAGAATAAAAAACAGTAACCAGGGGCAGGGAGTTCTCTGCAAACCAACTGCTCTGGATTTAATTTGGGGAATGCGGTCACAGTTAGTTTCATTAGGCTTGCCCCTTTGCCCCGTAACACTTGTTTTCTTACTGTGGGGTTCTTTTTTTTTTTTTCAAATTCAGCTTGAGCACAATTCCCCATGTGTTCTGCTCCACGAGGAACTGGGCTCTTGCGACCGTTTTAATCCCTGTTTGCAATTTGCAGCAGCTCTGGCTAAGGGTGAAAGGTTCTGTGTTTCATTACAATGCCTCCCAGGGACCTCTGCTAACCCACACTGTGCAGCACTGTCTTGACACAGTACAGCAGCTGCACTTAAAAAAGTTCACTATCTCAGATATATTACGAGCTCCAGCAGCTATTCCCCTACGCTAGCCGCAAGGAATAGCAATAAGTCCATAACGAACTTTGAAAAGCAGCCACGCTTACAGGTATTCTGGCCACAGGTACCCGCTCATCACGCCCCACAACCAGCCCCTGGGTCTTAAGGTTTGCTTTGCATCCCCCCTTGATGCATTTCCAGACTCCATAACAATCCATAGGAGGAGATTCTTGCACCTACTTCATTTTATTTTTCTCCTGCAGCTCACCGAGCGCTTCAAAGGGGAAAAGGCAAAGCTTTGCCAAGCCCATGCTGCAAGAGGGGAAAGCTCAACGCAGAAGGCAAAGACTGGTGAGAAACCACAGGCCCCAGGCAGGTAGGTGGCCAAGCAGACCTCGCTGTTTCCAGCAATCAATGTGCCTTTCCTCTCAACACCCACCTGAGGAAAAGCTTTTTTCCCCTTCTACATCTGCCTCTCTGCCTACAGAAGCACACAACCTTCCTCTGATAAAAAAAAAATTACAATATGCTCAGAGCACAAGTTCACATTTAACAAAACAACCCGCCTTCTTATAAATTTACTTCACTGTAGCGGAGTCAATATATTCAGAAATGACTTCGTCACCCGTTAGACAACGGCAGCCAGCACCACTGCGACTACAAATCCATTTGCGAGGTATCAGCGGTGCAGGCACACGCTCCTGCGAGCCGCTTTGTAACGCTCTCCCATGCAGTTGGCCACCAGCAAAAGACAATCACGGTCTGTTTAAAATAAAAACAGCAGGTCAAGTAGCTAAAAGCTCCAAACTTGACCCTTCCTGTCCCATTCACAGGGTTTCAAAAGAACACACCAGCTTGGAAATGATGCTGCTAGAAATGGCTTCAGCCTGTCAGCCCTGGAAAAATGTTGGCTTTCTCTTGTCACGCCACTGGATTTGTCAAGGAGCAGAGATGAGTCCCTCCTGCTGCTGCGGTTTATTAAATGGGTCCAGCTGCGGTGGGATGGCTGGGAATGCAGATGCAGAAGGAAGGGCTTGAGGAGCAGCAGCTGTTCCCATTGCTTGCTGTCTGGGGTCACCTGCTGGAGCTAGATCCAAAAGCTCTTGGTCTGGGGCACCATTAGCAACTGCCAGGGAGAGGGGAGTCCACAGCACATCCAAATCAAGTCCTTGTATGACAGCCAGGTCCTCTGAGCTAGACCTCTGTGCCTTGCCTAACTGGCCACAGCCTCTCCCAGCCCTAGGGCTACTCACTTAATGCCTCCAACAGCTACATCACTGCATCATTTTGGTGGTCTTCTGCATGCACAGAAGAAGAGTTCAAGCCTCTCAGTCTAAAGCTTGGTTCTAAAATGCAGTTAGCACTCAGGTGGACGCTTCCAGAGGAGATTTAAAAATTTCAGTATGTGTTTCTTAAGCACTCTGTCCTGCGCCCTGCGAGATTTTCTCCCATAGATTTTCCTAGGTAGGCAGCGAGAACACAGGAGGCAGAAAGCGCATCTTTTAGTTGTTCCCCAAGCTGTCTCCTGGCCAGACAACCCTGTTACGTGAAGCACAGGGACCTGAAGCTGTGTGAAAGCAACCAGGTGGATCTCCCTAGCACAGGAGCCTGACAAACCCAGCCCTTCGCGCTCATTTAACTCCAACGTAACACAACAGATCCCAACACGTTACCAGAGGGTGAAATGCAACCATGTTTTGCAACCCACTGCACACAGCCAGGTGATCGCCTAGCTGCCGAAAGAGATTTCATTTAGTCTTTCCTCTCCAAATAGAGGGACTTCATTCCCAGATAATGCAGTAAGACGAGACAGATCTGAAGCGATGTGCTCAAGGTCACCCGAGGAATTAATGGCAGAGTGAGAAGCAGACCTGAATCCAACCACGAAGCGTAGTTAGCCCAAAAGCCACCAGTCATAAGACGTGCCATTTATCAACATCTATCAAATTAGGCAGAGTACCATAAACTCCTGCTTGCAGAGCGTTTTTTAAAATGGCAGGAGAGGAGACGCAGCTTCCGAGTTCTTAAGAGCAGAGAAAAATACTGGTATAATAAAACAAACTATTTTAAAAAGTGCCTCATCTAGTATTTATCTACCACTCGACAGTCTTCCTAAATCTAAGCGCAACATGGTGGTAATGGGTATCTTAGACACATAATTTAAAGTGTTACTGAAATTTCTTACACGCAGAAGATCAGCCGCTGAGATCAAAGGCTGACGCAGCCAGTGACTCTGCCTGTGACAAAAGAGAGAGATATCTAACAGTGAATTACAGTGTTAAACAAATTGAGCTCGTCTCCCCTAAGAACGCTTCCCTTCGTACTTAAGAGTACAAAGTTTGTTCTATATAGGTTACTCGCAGAAAAATAACGGGCTGTCTAGGAAGTGACTCATCTAAGGAGATACCACTGTGCTCAAAGACAAGGAGGAAGAGAAACACACCCAAAAACCCAGAAAAATCAGACAGACCCTATAAAGTTCTGGTAAACCAAAGTTAATCGTGTCCAGGTAGCTGAGAAAACCATACGAGCTGTCTTTGCCCAGCCTCTATAAAAGCATCATCTGCCTGGCAGCAAATATCTGTGGATCACCACGTCCCTCAAGGAGTACAGTCAAAACCTCAATAAGAGCAGGAGACGACTAAGCTGTTTGGGAACCGGTGGAAAGACCCCATCTTCAGACACACTATCATTCAGCCACCC
>Ga0065711_1051264_pt1 | contig 10453 bp, 8 predicted proteins | sample Hoacrofraction12_FD_59098 | JGI IMG/M metagenome (GOLD analysis project Ga0065711, IMG submission 59098) | Hoatzin crop microbial communities from Cojedes, Venezuela - Epithelial fraction 12 v2 (version 2) | ecosystem: Host-associated > Birds > Digestive system > Esophagus > Crop | place...
TTTTCTGTCTTTTTTTTTTTTTTTTTTTGAGACCTATGCACATTTATAAGGAGCAGAACAGCAAGTAGTTGCTTCTACAAAACAGTCTAACATGCAAATTCTTGTAAGAGAAAAAGGAAAAAGGAGGAAAGAGGAAAAATAAATTTTCCAGACACCAAGTTCAGCAACTGCTTGTCCAGGAGAGCATACTTTGATTCAGAAACATTTTGGTTAGTTGGTTTCTGGAATGCCTGACTCAGAAAATTTCCAAAAACATCATTTTCTTCCACTGAGGATCGTAACTAATTATTAAAAATCAATTTTCTATTTCGAGTATTTAGCTTTAGCGTGCATACCACAACAGGATATCATAAGCCTGGTATCCTCTTCCACGCTTTATAATAATAGAAATTCAATTCTGTTCTGCAGACTTTGCTATTTCCCTCCTGCAAAGAAGCTTTGGACTTGCCTGGAACAGAAAACATTTCCTCTAAAGCAAGAACAAAAGCTATTTCATGGCTCAACTGGCAGGATGATTGGTGCAGTTATGAGTACACCCTAAGGTTGTTTTCTTTCAAGTTCTTATTTATTCCCCAGAGCTTGATACACATGCTGCTAGCTCTGTAATCTTTTGAGAGCAACATGCATCTTAGTTGGCATGGAAAATGAGAAAGCAAAGATCTTCAGAATAAGCTCTGTGAGTCTACAGCATAACACACTGTCTTTCAACACTGTAATACCGCCTGATTCATATCCAGGACAAACTGCAGAACTGCGCTTTCACTGCTTTCCAACTGAAGGTTATTCACATTTTAGGGACCAATGTAGCTTTACTTCCATCATCTAAATCCACTAATTTTCAATGAGCCTAAGCTATTATAACTGTCAGTAACTAGGCAGCATGTTATGTACTGGTCTGTGTATTTATATTACAGGAGGAAAGAGATTCAAACAAATCGTGTGATAAAAACCTAGAGATCCCTGTGCCTTTGAATAGCCATGCTAGGTTCAGACAGTCTCCAAGCACTCTGGCCAATGAACGTGGTTCCCCAGCTCAAACTACAGAGTGGAGAGCCTGGGAAATGCACTTGGCTTGACAGCACCATGTTATTTTAAACTCTTATAAGCACACTAGTTTGTTAAGATGTAGGTTTTTATCCTAATTGGAGTTAGGTAGCTGGTACCTGCAGTAAACTTCAGCCCTGAAGAGTAAGAAGAAGGGTGTCCTAGCTCTAGAACTGGCAGTATTCCAGTCTGTTTAACCGGACAATTTGTTGCAGCTGATGTTCTTTCCACTGGGATTTCAGCCCATAACCAGCATTAACATTATTTTCACACATGAGGGCACTTACTCTTCTGGGCGGGGGGCCAAAGTACACACACATTTCAAGCCATTAGACCCTCCAGCTCTAGGATTTTTTAGAATTGGTTTGGGAAGTTGACATTAGGCTTTTGTTTCTTCTTTCAAGATTGAATATTATAATTGTAAATAGTAGAAGAAAAAAATTCTTCCTGTTCAAGAGAGTGGAAATCAAGGAATGCTCAACTCAGTTGTTTCTAATGAAGTGGAGAAAATGCAATCTGCAACTTTTTATTCCACACTCTCCCACTTATAATTAACTGCCCCGCTTGCTGAGGCCCAATCGGCCACTTCTGGAATTCTTTGTGTATTACTACAAAGAGTATTTCATGCTCAATTGAACAGATTTGAATACACTTGCTGCAAGTTCCTGTCAAATTAAATTTATTATCATTTATTGAGAATGAAGTTTACTTGCAAACCTGGACAAGGCTTTTAATAATTGCTTCAAATTATCCTAGATGTGCTGTTTCTGGGACAGATTAGTTATCTATTTATTCATTTTTTTTAGTTCCAAATGTACCCAGTGGAAACCATGATTTATCAGGCAGTAAATTAAGGTTTGGGGGAGATGGTCTTGCATCACACAAAAGAGAAAGAGGGGCTCTGTGCAATTTAAAAAGCGATCAATAGAAAATACTCACCAGCGCACGGTTAGCCTATAGGCAGCATTTACAGAAGCAGCTATTCTGCCTCCATCTCCTCACACATATTACTCTGGGATCATTTCCCCCCTAAAGCACAAGCAGCACTTCATGCTAGAATAGGGGTGGAAAGGAACAAAGCCACTAGCACTCACCGAAGGCAACATTTCTGGATTACCATAGGGTCCAAAAACAAATCCAGACCCAACTCATCAACCACTGTAAAGGGAAACTGGCACTTCTGAGGGCCTGGTCTTGCCTCTTGACTGTGAGCTCCAGCAAGATTTCCCATTACCGTTCACTCTCTTAAGTGGTACATAGAATTCTGGTCCATATGAAGATTTTAGCACAGAGCTAGAAGCGCACTATCACTTTTTATCTTCCAGTCCCTTCTCATTACAAGAGCGGTATGACTTGCACTTAGTATGTGAGGCAAGCTTATGCAACAGGTAGTTCCTCCAAGTAGCTAATCCTGCAAACCTATACCCTCACTTGCTCTTCAGTAACTTGTCGATATGCCACTTCCATAAGTGAGTAAACCCTAGAAACGTGTTGAACCAAACCATTACTCCTTTTCTTCCCTGAAGATTCTCCTCTGCCTGTGCTACCATGGTGAATGACAGATGGGTTTCAATGTAGTCACAACTGACAGGTTCAACTTGAAGTAAGCGAATACACTTCAAGACTAGAGGAAATATTACAAAAAAAGATTATTGATTAAAGCAGTAATGAAGAAAAGCAACTACAACAAAAAAATATCAAAGAACACCAGTGTAAATCCATTAGGTTTTAAAGAGCTTTCTTTTCTGTAGTTGAAGAGGATACAACCCTCTGGATATAATTAAGGGAATTCCCTGTCAATACCTGACATTGAGGCAGTGCCAAATCCATGTTTCCGGAAAGAATGTTCTTTTTCTCTTCTCTGCTCTGCTAGAACAAGAAATAAGGCCTTGACAATGAAATCTTTTAATGAGATGATTTTAACAGTAACTGATAAATCAGTGTTATCACCTGAATGCAGCTCACATGACCAACCAAAACTCTGGCTAGCACAGAATCATAAAAAAGCCAATGGGTGTATCATTCATAACACATATTACATAGTTTTTCCAAATGATCCCATCGTGCACACACACATCAAGCAGTTTCGAGACATAATTAAGAACCTAAAAAGTAGTATAAATATGACAATCTTAAAAACTAACATAAAGAAGATAATCCAAAAAAATAAAGGTTTATGATCTACATTCTTTCACCGAATGAAATCAGAGGGAGCATATAGAGCATGTGACTTCCCATGATATGGCCTTACTAATAGTAGTACTACAATCACTATTTTATGTTCCCCTCCATTTCTGCTCTTGGAATTGTCTTGATCTCTAATATTTTCATAATTTGTTCCATTTGTCTGCATCTGTGATGCTTCATTATCTTTTCCTTAACTAACCTCCAAAACTTAGTCTGCTAAGAGAGGCCATCAGGTGGTTCAGAAAACAAAGGGAAGGCACATCCTCAGTTTGCAGCATTAGCCATAGCACTTCACAACTTTTTCGTCCTGCAGTCCCTCATTTTATTTATTTTGACCACCAGCTGAATGGTCAAAATAATGAGCTATGAGCAACTCTGCAAAACAAGGGCTAGCTTGCAAATATTGAGAAGCAGCAACCAATTCACAGAAAACTGAGATAAGCAAAGAGTTTGAAATGATCTTTTGAAGAATATTACTTTGCATTTTTCCAGAATTAATTTAACAAAGTACTGTCAGTTACAATTTTTGTTAGGTCTATCAAGACAACAGAAGAGAGTTTCCCCACCACCCCCCTGCCTAAACTAAGCAATTTCCTGGGGTAACAGAGGTGGGAAACAGCTGAGAATACAGAAGAAAAAAAAGCTAAGAGTATCATAGACAATGTGCATTACAACAAAAGTGTTACCTTGGTGCTATTTTAGAATGCATTGTAGCCACCAGCGTCCCTGTATGTGGCTGAAAAGCTGGGACAGCCTCATCCGTGTACATGCCTCCATTCTGCCTGTGGTTTAAGCTGACTATGTCAGTCATCACAACCAAGCCAGTTTCCTAGACAATAAAAACAAAGACCACAAAACAAAAGCCAGAAAAAAAAAAAACCAAAACATGTATCAATAAAAACTTTTCTGAGTAGAATCCCCCAAACCTATTCCAACATTTATGGGGTAAATTTCAATTGAAATTTCAAGAGTTTTAAAACTTTATATAAAAATGACAATGTGAAAATACGTAGGCACTTTATAGGCAGGGGTTTTAGAAGAAAGCTCTTGTTTGCTTAGATAATAATTTAAATGCATTTTCCAACATTAGTGGGCATGTGTAACTGTCAGGCAGCTACAGGTGAAAAATTATTACACATCTTTTTCCCCTAGAATATTACATTACAGCTTTTTACCCTTCCTAAAAGTTTCCAGTGTGTTCTGCTGCAGTTAGCAGGCAGCTTTCACATCGGACATCACCAATTCTGCACGGCCAGGAATGCCAAGCAAAATGGAAACTGTCCACAGAGCTTCACAGTAAAAATACAGAATTTGTAAGAAAGCTGCCTGCCAGCTCTGTCCCCTAAATGCACTTATTCATAAGAGACAGCAGTTCCCAGACACCAAAGGAGGGAGTATGAGTTTTGTTCTCTTTACACATGCATCCAATTATTACAAATCAGGTATACAGCAATGCATACATATCAGCTGTTAACATACTTATCTTTTCCCAAGAGTTTTACACCTCTCAGTAAGAAAAAAAAAAAAAAAGCATCAAAACAAAAATCCCAACAGATCACAGGGAGAGAAGCAGCAGCCACTCTGGCAGCAGCGGGCAGTAATGAGGATTTAGAGTTTACGATTAAGAGATTGAAGCATTGGGGAGGGAATAAGTGGAAGCCTATGGGATTTAAGACAACACAATAGAACAATTTAGCCAAAATTGCAGAAAGGACAAAGAATGAAGAGACAGAGGATCGGCATAACCTGATACAGGATACCAATAAAACATTGCTGATCTTTCACGCAGATGGCTATAGAAGCTGGTAGAACTAGGGCAGGAAAGAAGTTTAAAGGATTTCCAAAGGATGGTCTAAAAGAGAAAAGGCTAGAAGGAAAGACTCATGTTTCACCTTGCTTCCCTGTCAAAGTAACTGCAGAAGAGATCTGCATGCTCGCCCATGCCTGGAGCAACCTTCCGGTCCCCTGTCCGATTCTCCAGAGCATCCACATGGATCCCTCCACCCAATTGGATATCTGGCCCTCTTATCAAGATTGGCCAAAATCAAAGTGCATTTCTCCAACATCTTTGCTGGAACAGTTTATTCTCTGTTCTCAGAAATTACTTTTCAGCCTACCCCCTGGAGAAACAGCTCTGATATGAAACAAATAAGGGCCTATGGAGCAGAAAATTATCCTGCAAATATGACAGTACAAAAGACACTCCATAGAGAAGTGAGGCTGATTCTTCCTACTGTAAACGCGAAGCGAGCATCCTTGGTGATGTCCCAGTGCCAGGGAAAGACAGAAGATCTACGGCGTCTACGCGAGGACATGCCTGGCCACCAGAAGTGCCCCTCTTCCTTCAGAGCTCCAAAAGCATCAGATACATCATACTCTGCAAGCTCTTGAAAAACCTGCAGGGAACCAGAGGAAACTGCTATCCTTTAGGTATAAAGGCTACTTACTAAAGGTAAAGTGCAGATAGCAGCATTAAGAAAAAGACATCAGTGCCTTCAGCTTCCTTTTACCTGACTGGCTGTCAGCTGAAAACCTGTCTTCAGCAAGTAGACACTCTTATCCACAGTGGCAATACAGACACAGCTTGATTTTGCAGCCTTGACCTTGATGTTCACAACATCACCAGGTCTGGTCTCATTTGCTGAGAGCGCCACTGCAACCTAGGAATTTAACGTTAAGTCTCATTATCTTGACTCATAACCAGCAGACAAAACTAAGAAGAGTAACAAGACACCACTCCTCCCTCTCCACTGGCTACGTTGCCAATACCTGATTTTCAAAGGAGGACTTCACAGTGAACTGCAGGCTGTCTGTAACCCCTTCTCCGTTCTCCCTGACATAATACACCAGAAGACGGCCCAAGGGAGCCATGTTGTGAACTACTGAGAACCGGAGGAATGTCATGCAGACTTCAACCTCTGCTGCAGGCATATCAGTAGGTGCTAAAAAATAAATTGTAAAAAGGACAGTGTTATTTATCAAAATCACTCTCTTCCTGCCCCATCCAAATGCTGCGAGGCACAGAACTCTACACCCAAGACTTGCATCCTTCCCTTGTTCCTGTTGCGCAAGTTCTTCTTGAACTCAGAATCTTTTCCTTTCCTTTTTCTTTTCCTTGTGTAAGACGATAGGCAATTAGCACCCATAACGTTATGAGCAGTACAGAGAAGATGGATAGAGAATGACTACCCAGCATTTTTCCTGACATAAATTCAAGGAGATATGCACTTAAGTTATCAAGCCATTTAAAAAAACACAAGAGGGTATCTATTGCTGTAGAATGCTGCCGAGAGAAAAAGTATAAATGAATTTGAAACAGGATTATGCAGTTTATAGAGCATCATTTCACTAGCAGCAGTTAAATAGAATCATAGAATGGTTTGAGCTGGAAGAGACTTTTAAGGATCATCTAGTTCCAACCCTCCTGCTGTGAGCAGGGGACATCTTCCACTAGTCAGGTTGCTTAAAGCCCCATCCAACCTGACCTTGAACACTTCCAGTGATGGAGCGACCACAATGTCTCTGGGCAACCCATAAATACAGAAGCTCAGAATCAAGCTTCAGTGCAGAAAGTTACTACCAATTCTTAAACCACTGATTGCTGGGCGGGTACATCTAGGGACATGTCTTTTATTTTTTTCCAAACTATCTACAACTGGCTGCTATTGCAGATACATTACTAGGACAGACAGACTTTTCCTTTGGCAGCCGTTGCATGCATCTTCCCAAGCATACCATTCTTTATGCCCCTGTTCCCCGAATTCACCAGGTTTTTATCTTTCCGTTATTACTTGTACAGACTAGGAGCCCACACCTCATTTCCCTTCCCCAGGCTAACTGCACGATCTTTTCCTTTAGCCTGATCCATGTTATCAGTCCATCCCCTAGTGTCCTCTTCCCAGTTTAAGCTCAACTTAGCTTCGTAAATTGCCCCAGCCCCCTCATACGCTTCCTTACCACTCAGCTGATTCCAAGCCCAGCACATTAAGAAAGACTAGAGGTTTCTTAACAGAGAAAGACTAGAGAAAACTCTCAAGAGTTACCTCTCTTGGAGAAATTTATCTTTTTCTATAACTGACTTAATTTTTTATATTTGACTATGTGCACAATGGATATCACTGTTTTTCTTGCACAAAATTATTCTATGCTCTTTAAGGAGCATCAGATTCAATAAAGAGGATACTGAGGTCTGCAGAAAAGTTGCTGTTCCCTGAAAATAGGGGCAAGTCTGCATTTCTGATGCTAGCTACCTGTTCCTGGAAGGTGTGTGATATCAGTGTTCTTCTCAAAGGGAAGGGTGGCTCTTTTGCTCCTCTGCTGGGTGATGTTACTGGGCTGCAGTCCTGAAAGGACAATGTTGCCTCGCGATGCCACTTCATAATGTAGACTGAAGTTGCAAGGACACGTGGACTTCACTGCAATCCAAGCCTCCTCTCCTACCTGCACCCAGAGACAGAAAAGCAAAAGATCTGGTCTGTTACAACGCATGCTTTTTATTTATAAAGCACAGAAATCTATCTGGGTTTCAGTCCACAAGAGATGTGGCCCCTCTCCTAAGAAATGTATGCATTGAAAAGTACACTAGCACTGTTTTCATGGACTTTCTTCACAATAAAAAGGGGCCTGTGTTCAGCTCTTCACTCCCTGCAAATCTAACAGAATGGGCTGGGGGGTTGTATGCATTAATGAAAACAATAAAGGAATCTCTGGAATCTTGAAAGTTAAGCCTTTTGGCACAGAGCAGCTGTCAGAATTGGTTGAATTTTAGTCACCCCTTCAGTAGTGCAGCCCAAAAAAGAAGAGAGATGGATTGGGGGTGGGAAGTGATGTGCGTTTGATAGTCTTTGCAGTTTAATTGAGATTATACATGGTGATTACTTTCATATGGCAAATACTAATTCAAACATAACCAATGTGGCATGAAATTACTGGGAATAGATCTGAAGGGAAAATGCTTTCAAATTACACAAGTCTTGATATTAATTTGCACGTCTGGCACTCAAGGAGCTGTCAAACATACAAATAAATGAGAAGAGAGCATCTTTTTTCTAAGTAAGCTCATCTGATGCCTGCAATAGGCTTCAGAACAGCACACTGACTTCCTGCAGCTTTTGTGCACCGAAGTCCTACACCCAGAGGTACTCACAAAGCACTGAATCCCCTGGTGACAAAATCCCACACACACTGCCAATCCCAACAGAACAGACATCAGTGCTCAGTCCTGGGATTAGGACCGTCACGTCTGGCTGAGTGATAAGCCTTCTGGGGAGCAGCCGACTTTCCTAGGAACACAAACTTCTTGCTACTGGGATATGAGGAGCAGCTAACGCTTGTGTTAAGTAGGCTTTCTTCAGCAACTTCCACTCCTGATCCTCCTGCCATTTAAAGCATAGCAGTGCCCAACTAAGACTGTTAAGGCTGAACAGCAATGTTAAACCTCAGTCTTTAAAAAAACCTCTTTCTTCAGCACTACCAGTATTATCTTTCCAGAATGTACACATGGTACAAACCAAAGTGCAAGGACTTGACCAGAAGGAGATGCTAATGGTTAAATACAGTGAGAATGCCACAGAGTCCAAGTGCCTCGTGACATTAAATATTTGAAGTATTAAGAATTCCCCAGTGCAAATGATGAAACAATTCATTAAAAAATGAATGTAGCTAATTGGAACACCCAGCAAGAGCTGGCAAAGCAGGGAAACAGTTCTCACATCAGCTGGTCATCTAACTCCTAGCTTTCCCACAGAAGAATTAGTTCTAATCAGGTTATAATAAGAACAATGTGTTCAGATTAGCAGTGTATAATCCCCTCTCCATACCTCAGGAAACTTGTAAAAGATTAATTAGCCATTAAACTTCCATGAAATTCCGTGATAAAACACCCTATTGTTACCTGGATATAAAGAGTCTGAAACCAACCTGACGGATCTGCTGATAATAGAAATCTAAGTGTGTATATTGCCAAAACCCACATTAGGATTTTTTTCCACAAAGCAACATGAAGACCCTCGGAGCATCTTCTTGGGTAGAGAACAAACCCTAAACACCTCTCAGCAAAACAATACGCAACAGGAATCATGGTTAAATCAGATCTTTCCTTGAGGAGAGAGAGATCACCACAACTTTTACATGGAAGGACTACATTTTTAGAGAAGCTCCTACAAAAAATACAAAAGACAACAAGATAACTATGTTCATAGCCCGATAACTGGAAGACTAAACAGATTCAGCTGAGATTTAAACTGGAAGTTCTAGTGAGACTACATAGCCCTCACTCAGATCTTTAGTAATTAAGCCACTCCCACTAACATCACTTCCAATTTTCCAACGTTTGTCGACTTGAACTAAAGCATGTCATTTTCACAAAACGATTCATAGGTGAATGATACTGGAGGTTCACAGAACAAACAAATACGAAAAACTTAAATGTTGTCAGTGCCTACACCCACCCTCTCTCCTCTGTCCCCACAACATAAACGAGAATGCCATGCTGTGCAAAGCATCAAAGGTACTTTGCTTAGAACTATGTGCACCCCACACTGAACAATTAGTTGGTGGCTGAAGCGCAGCTATTTCAACCTTTGTGGTGGAAACAATAACAGTCCAGGATCCCAGAAACAGAAATGGCTAGAAACATTTAACTACAACAAAGTACTTTAAGCCAAGAAATGCAGTTGTTGCCATGATGGAGTATGAAGCCAACATACCTGGAAAGGTTTATCTGGTGCCTGGAGCTGGATGTGACACTTGCTGGGCGAGTACCAGCTACTGATGGACAAGTAGTTTGGCAGATACTGATCCCCAGACGGTTTCCCATCAATCGCCGTCACCTTGGTCTTAACAGAAGTTACATCTGAACGTTATGCATATATAGGAAGCCTGATTTGTACTCTCTTCTTACACTGAATCCCCATCTCCCATTTTATACTTTCCAGCTGTTCAATTTTACATAGCAACAGTACTCTCCAAAAAATATCAGACCCTTACTACTATGCTAAACTGTATCTGGGGAAGCACCTTTTCATGATGGTTATCAACATCAGTTCTGCTGGCAGCAAGAAACAAAGTGAGTGTTTGTTGCATTTAAATCAAGAAGTTGAAGCTAAAATTTCCTGTTTGTAGCACTGATTTCTAAAGTGCAGGTTTGACAAGATTAGTTACGTTAAAGCCTGTTAATCCCATAAAAGCTTTCACCCACCTCCAGCCAGACATATTGAGCAGC
>Ga0065711_1051265_pt1 | contig 10453 bp, 10 predicted proteins | sample Hoacrofraction12_FD_59098 | JGI IMG/M metagenome (GOLD analysis project Ga0065711, IMG submission 59098) | Hoatzin crop microbial communities from Cojedes, Venezuela - Epithelial fraction 12 v2 (version 2) | ecosystem: Host-associated > Birds > Digestive system > Esophagus > Crop | place...
CCAAAAAAAAAAAAAAAAAAAAAAAAAAAGACTGCACTAGGCACCAAGTACATCACTTAACATCACCTCAAAGGAACAATATGGAGAAAGTGCACAGAAACAAACCAGAACAAAGTAGAATTTGTGAACCCACCTACAATTCAAAACTAACAACAGCTATGGCATTTCATACCTTTCTACTAGGAGAGTGCATTACAGGTGCTGGAGGAGAGGGTGGTCCACGTGGAATCTTCTTGTTAATTCTGAACAATTAAGAAAAAAATTACTATCAGCATATTGTATGGAAATACGCTTCAGAATCTGCTATTTGCTGTGAACAAGTTTTCAATAGTTACTTGAATCTTGGAGGCTCCATAGGGTCTTTCTGCATTTCCACCATCCGAATAACTCTCTGTTTTGCTCCAGAGTTGAAGGCAACGCCTTGCTGAGATGGTGTGTACCTGAATAAAACAATCAAAGCGCTCAGTTCTCTGCACACAGCTGGATATCCCTTGCCCACCTCCACTTTTACTCAGTTCACTGCCCTAGCTGCATTTTCGTTTTATCGACACCAGTTTAAGACTTTGTCACTGTGAACGCCAGGAGCAGGTAACTGCACAGAGGATACTGGACTGACTGCAGAGAATCAGTTAGACCAGACAGAACGTATCTTCCCAGGGCTCTATCCTCCTGTTTCAACCTAGATTCTGAAGCAGAAGAAACAAACTAATGAAGTACACAGACCATGTCGCAATACTCTTTACCTACATCTGTGAATCCCTGGTGACTACTTACTGGTTATTAAGAACTTCTTCATGTACTTTTTTTCAGAATTCACCTCAGGCCACATCTAACCCTGCCACGGCATTTTTCTGTGTTTGCAGCAGAAAATCATCATAAACGAGTATCAGCCTCCTAGTAAGTCCAATTGGTCATTTTATATGAGGGAAGAACTTTGTTACGTGCCTTGTCTTGAAATTCCCAGTAAAGACTCTGTTTTCAGGGCAGCATCATTAATGGTGCTCCCTGACAAATCTATACTTTGCTGCTAAAACAATAACCCCTCCACAAAGTGCCACAACTCACAAGACATATTTCAACACACTTCAAACTAGTGGGTTAATTCAAAATACATAAGCCAGTTTCATATTACTTCCAGAAGAACAGAATTCAGGAGGAACTGCTGTTCTCAAAAACTCAAGGAATATGCCAGTTCTAATCACTTTTATATGTAACAACATCTTACACACACACACACCAGCACTACATACCGAATGTACTGTGCAGGGGCCAGTTTGTCAGCTGCTCGAACTGGCATGGCTGCTGCAACTTTCTGGGAGACTGATTTCTCCAAGGCTGCCCTTGTCTTCTCTGTTATCTGAAGACAAAATTACTCCAGTATGCATCTCACCATGTATGCAAGACATACAATATACCACTGATAACTAGGCACATCAGTGCACATAATACCTCTCTAATTGCCTCCTCATCTGGTCTTTGCAGTTCGGGATCATCCACATTCATGACCTCTTTTGGCACAAGATCTGTGTATTTGCTGTAAATAACCTGGAAGACATTATATTTTATTAGTGCTTGCGAATAGGAATAAATGTACCTATACCAAAGGAAATGTTTCAAGCATAGATTATACTTCAGGTATTAAATTAATTAAAACTTGTGTGCAACTCTAAATGCATTACAATTACATATTCTTCAATGACTCCCATAGAACAAGAATATACTCTGGATCCCATATTAGACACGAAATAATTGAAGAAAAGAAGCAATTTGATTAAACATAATTATGTAAATCACTGTCAGAGCTGGGATTAGACACTAGTTTCCTGCTTCCCTTTCCTACTTTCCCTTTTTCAGGGTCCCCAAGACAGTAAAAAAAACCCAAAACACCCACATCTGTACTTCTGTCTTCTAGGATTACTTAAGAATTCGATACAAGTCTCTTTCAGCATCTAGATTTTTTTCATTTTATTTACTATTTTCTTGGGAAAACAAATGCTTGAGAAATCTGTTCTTGACACTTTCCCTTATATAGGTACATCAGCCTTCATATAACATGCAGCTAGCTGTCAGTAGCTTTCAGCTCCAATTTTAAATACAGGGAAAGAACACAGATTGCTACAGGGAAAAATTTACTGTAGCATTAATGCTTCACATTTGTCCAACAAAATAACATCAGAAAGTCTTAGTTCAAAGGGTTAAAAGTCACCATAACTATTATTTCAAGTTCATTATAAGGTGCATGTCCAACTATGAAAAGGACCTTTAGCCTCAGTATCAATTTGTCACACAAGTGCCATTTCCTGCTTCTCAGCCTTCACTCCTAAAATTTTAATCCTCTACATTAATATCAATAATATCCTAGCTTCTCAGATGCCAAATGAAGGACATCTAAGGAGCAGCATTCCTCTAAGGTAATTAACTCTAAGTCCAAGTGTCTTGCTGCATGAAGAACAAAGTATGCTGAAAGAGCTCAGAGTATCCCAGAAGACAAAAGCAGAAAATAAAAAAACTTTAAGAGGTGCTCTAAAAACTACAGTACACTGAAGTACAAATGACCTACATGAACTATTTAAACCCTAAAGTATTGCATGCAAGTGGCAAGCTGCGTTAATATGGAATAAATCCATGATATAGATTAACCCAAAAATACAAAAATTTTGTTTCTGTAAAAAAACTTCACACTTACATGTTCTAATTGGAGTCCTTCTTGGCGGCGATATAGACAGGCAGATAAAGATGTTGCACTATGTTGTTTTTTCTAGATATTTACCCTATTTTAACAGTAATGTTGAGACATTTTATGAATCTAAGATAGAGGAGACTCAGATTGTTTGATATTGTAGTATGCCCATCCACTACCATTTTTCATTTATGAAATATAAAAAGAAGCCTCAGTGTGTGTTTCAGATATTTCATTTTGATTGCTACTGAAAAGCTGAATCTCCTTCTAGGCTGAAATGAAATGCTCAATTTTTGGTAGAGCTACACGACTCCCTCTCTGGCTGGGGCAGCCTTAACAGGCAGCAATTAGAAATCTGCATGCCACTGCCATCAGAAAGTGAACAATCTTACCTAACAAGTTGTGTAAGAAATGGTAGCTCATGGTAGGATTTAAACATCAGTCACATCAGAATTTCACACGACACCTGACAGATGCAAGTGTCTTGACAGAAATTTCTTAATATATAACGCATAAATCCCTCCCCTCAACATACTTTATTCTATATATCCCCAGCATCCCTGTACACTGCTCATCAATCCTATGTGTGAATCAAGAAGCTACCATCAAGCACTGCAGAACGCACTCCTTCCTTGTCGAAGAATGGTTTCTCTGAAGCATATAACATTTTACAAGTCATTACAACTGTAAGCCCAGCACGAAAACCAGTGAAAAAAACTGGCAATAAGCTCTCAAACCAAGCCCACCACAAAAGCAAATACATTGTGAGTAAAGAACACTTCTAATCATTCTAGTTATATTCATGTTCTCTTGACCTTTTCCATCACTGTGACAGAGTTCCTTCAACCATGGAACTACTCTCTCTCATAAATGTTTCAACTGAATTCACAATCTTGAGAAAAAAACAGTAGGTAAGATTTGTGGCTCTTTTTGTCTCCTTTAACTTATAAGCCACAACCTTGGGCCACCAAGAAGAAATCCAACTCCTGCACAGAAAAATCATCCTTGCCAGAAAAAAAGCAATGGACCTGATAGTTCCATTCCTTGATTTCACTCTCTTTTCTGCCTTAATAAAAACACAAGAAGCAATTATATGTCCTTATTTTCCTAATAAGGGGACAGAGCATCAGTCTCGCCAAAATGTATCAGTTACGGATGTGTTATTTTAGCCTGGCTTTTAATCACGTGAGCAGCGAAAGTATTGGAAGACTCTGCAGCAGCGCAAGGGCTAACCACACAGCTAATGCTGGAAATCCTTCATCTGGACAACCAGATGGAACTCCATCGATCGGATCCGTAAGGTCATGCATCCAGGTTCATCAGCGTTATCCAGCATTTCACGTCTAGTAGACTTTCTGCCAGCCCCAAACAGCTTGTCAAACTGTCTCATTTATGTCAGCATTTTTCAAAGAAAATTCTCTGAAGCCACTATTTTTTAAATATGTAAAGGAACAGATGCCAGAGAGATGAACCACTGCAATAGCAGAAGCTGCTGACAAGCCATCTAGATACAGGGTCTGGGTGATGGAACTGCTGCCTTTACAAGAAGGCAGAATACTAAATTCAACTTCAAAAAAATCTGTAAGCTGTAGCAAAAGTAAAATTTGCTTCTTAACTCAGACCAAACTAGTAGCTCATAGATTAGGATCAGAAACTCCATCTCATTTCTGGCAGGCTGCTAAGTATCTGTTTCTCTTCGCTCTAGGTATTAAGATTGAAGAAATATTTGACTTGTGACTGCAGCTCTGAGCATAATGAAACTACTGTATGTAATCCTAGTGACACTGGACTATCAGAAGTTCTCTCACAGAACATATTCTACATTATTCAACTCTACACAAGTCACTGAAAAACTGCTCCCTATGACATCTCTGCCAATACTTTCTCTCTCTCCTACAAAATATATCAAGCAATAGTAGTTCTGCTACTTTCAGTGAAATTGTTTAAAGTATCTAATTTCCCCCCAGTTTTACTCCCCCTTGAAACACAATACTCAATCTTTAGTCTCAGCATTTACACCCAGCTGGATGCAATCAGAATCAAGCTGACCCAGAAGGCAGAGCTTAGGGTTAGGCAACCTTAATTCCAGTTTTACAGAACCCAGTTTTGGAAAAGCCACACATCTCTTCCACCCTGGTAAGGATGGCTACAAAATAAGCTTATTATTGCTTCATTATAGGTGCCATATGGAAAGTTGATGAATGCTGGTACAGATCTTCATGAATCAAATATGACAAATGTTAACAGCTTAAATTTAACTTTACCCATTCTAAGTATTTTCCTAACTCTGAACCAAACAAGGTACAGTGAAAGATTAGTCATTTTTGCCTAATGACTACTATAATTTCTAGTTCTTGTTCAAATATACTTAGGTCCCAATCTAAACAGTTCTATTACATGCAAGTTAAATCTGATCCTATAGGTAAAGATGTACTTGACAAGGTGTAAAAATAAGGGTTTAACTATGCTTTTTTTTTTTCTTCTTATTCACCCTACAGCTTCCCCCACATCAGTACGATTATTATTTCTTGTCTACTTATCTGCTCCAGATTAATTTTTATGCTTTGGGATAAGTAAAATTTCTAATTAGTATCAAGTATCAAATATTTGGTCACAAAATTCTTTAAGTGCAACTAATATTTTAGCACCTTCCTCTTGACAATTAATTCAAGACACTACATAAAGTCTGACAGAACCCCAATGAAAGTCCCCTCAATAAAAGAAATGCCACTGCTGTCGTTTCTGTTTAGGCTGACTACTTTCTACCACATGACAGCATGGAGTCTGATTTGAACTCATTTTTTTCAAAGGTACTGTAGTAACTTATGATGCACAGAATGAGGATATACAAGATGTGACACATTTTTGACATTTGACAGAGTATTAGTTAAATATAAAATCCTATTGGCATTATCTTTCTGCAACTCTGGCAACTGTAGGATCAATTTAAACCAACAAAAATAGATAATTATCTGTTAAAAAAGAAAGATTTCCCCTGGTATTCTTAGAATGCTCACCCTATTTTTTTGTTTGAGAGGTAAAGTTCACCTTTTGTTTTTTTGTTTAGATAGGTTTTCCCCCTTCCTTGTTTGCAGTAAAACATAGGGCATATTACATACCCGTAAGTTTTTCAAGGCATCCTAAAGTAAAGCAGGAGAAGTAGAATTATTTTGAAAAGAACTATTCATATTAATTAACTAAAACACCCTTTGCAGTTAACCCTCTTTTCAGATTTTCTTTAGGTTACCCTATTCTTTACAGCAGATGCTTTATATAACCAGCAGCTGGTCATACACTTAGTCCTGCCTCAGCAGTTTTCCAGCCCCCAACACCTGCTGAGGAGAATTCAAGTTTTAAGGTAGTCCACTTTCTTCCATTTGAAAAGGCAGGCATAAGTACCCCTCAAAGTGGACTTAGGAGCCCCAGGTACCTGGTCTCCTCAATACTAATTAGGACCTCAAGATAAAGTGCCATCTCTCTATTTTCAGAAATGCTACTGTATACAGGAAATTGAAGTTGGTTCCCATTAAACTCGATGAGAATGTTGCCATCACTGAACTTCACACAAAAATTCTGGAGCGTAACTACTGGCAATACTTTCTGCTGCAACTAAAAAAAGGAGGAAAAAAAGCTCCCAACAATATTCAAAACAGCCAGAAATGGCAAATGTTATATTAATAAGACAGAAGGTGTAGTATTCTGAAAGCTGAACTGTGTTTTCTGTGTTTTGTTGTTTTTTTTTTTGCCCCCTCTCCCTACACACCGAAACAAGGCTGCCTGTGGCCAGGCCTGTTTTCAGTTTCTTGCCTTCACCGGTAAACTCTCTAACAAAAGCTGCTAAGCTATCGAGTAAGTTTTGCATAGAGACTCTCACCGTTTTTGCCTTACCTTTTAATTACATAACAGAGGAGATCACACAGTGATGCCAGTCAAAATGCTCATGTCTGTCTGACATGATTTCAGTTGTAAACTTTAAGAAAACAGGATGCAATCCATTTGGCTGATGCCATACCAATGAGTTTAAGTATACGCAATGTGTACATACAGCTTTTCCAGGTACACAGGCTAGTCTATGTATTGGAAGAAATTTACCTTGTCCTTTGATTGTCCTTGTCGAGCAATTGCATCGTATTTTATTTTTCCTTCTGCATCCACCTGAACAGCCAAAGCATTGGACATTTTCTTCTTTCGGCCCATATCCAATGGATATTGGGCCACATGAATTTCTGGGAAAGCACCCCCATCTCCGAAATCCTACACAGAGGAAAAAGTAGTGAATGACTGAAAGACAAAAACATGGTATAACACTTGCATGGGCGGGAAATGCAATGAAAGAGTGGATTGATTTTAACAAAACGAAACATTGCCAGAATGCTCGAGGAACTTCATTATTTTAGCTAGTAAGATAGCAGTGGACTATAGAACTTTAACTTATTAAAAGACACTGAAGTGCAGAGACATCTTGCAGTAACAATTCCCTGCACAGAGCAAGAGCCCGTATCACTGACCAGAATGTGCAGGCACTACTATGCTACAGACAATACATGATTAAGTATTTAATTCACATGTGAGTTATTAATTAGAACTTCAAAAATTTACCTTATGCAATGAAGCAACTGTGGAAATACTAAAACAAGAGCAGCATTTTTTTAATGGAAATTTCTACTGGTTATTTGTTGCTTTTCACACCATAATGATGAAGTTGAAAAAGCTTTCCATACCTTTCAAAGCCTGCAGCTCATAGCTTGACAACGGTGCAAATGCCAAGCTATCCCATTTCCTTACTTTGCCATGCAAATGCATTGAAAACTGGGCCAGCACCCAACACACCAATATTCTTAAAGTTTACTTCCTCTCTCATTCAATGTGTTGCTGTAAAAGCGTTAAATAAACAGCTAACCAAAAGACCTCTTAAAGCAGAACATCCTGACTCAGTAACACCGAGGATGTACACAGAATCGGTACTATTCATAAACCAACTTCAGGCTACAGTTTCGATTGCAATTCTTCAGAGGAAGCATTTGCTTAAAGCAGCGTGAGCATCTCCCACTCCTTTTGTTGCAATGGCACTGCTTCTCTGAAGTCGGATAAGAAACCAGATCAAAGAAGAAGAATGGGTGTCTTAGGTAGACTGATCTCTGTATTCACCGTGTGACCAAACAGTTAACGCCATGGCAACAGAGAGCATGGACTGAGGCTGGAATAAATGATTAGAACACTTCTTTCCAAATAAGAACATGCTTATGTCACATTAAAGTGCTCACTGAAATACAGCTTCAGTTATTTAACGTCTTCCACTGGATGACTTTAGTTATGGAATCAATGATAAAGTATTAGCCAGAAAAAAGTCAGTCTTTCCTCAAAAGTTTCTGCCTAACTCTTGATCTATAACCTTAAGAACAGATTTTGTTTTTTTTTCCAACGATGGCATTCCGGGACCACTGGACAAAGGTTATGCTTTTGAAACATTTACTGCTCTTGAAGAATCTGTATTTGTTTATGAGGCATAAAGGTGCCCTTAACAGACTTTGTGAGATGCTGTATCACTTTGTAGCCCAACAATGCTGGAAATTCTTTGAAAACCTTCATCACCTCACTTCTTAAGAAGTTCTTCTGCTAACATTTAGAAAGAATAAGCACTAAAATACTAATTTTAATAATCAACAGTGTAGGGAGGGAACTCTACACTGGGTAGAACAAAGGTGTAATTTTCAACATCATACACTTTATGAAATGCTGAACCTACATCAAAAATGTTTATTTTAGAGAACCACTGGAACTACGATTTGAAGTCACCTTATCTAGCACTAACGGGTCACCATGGTAGTGTTGGATCCATCTTTATGAAAATGGGACTCAAACATAAATGAGAGTAATACTAGCTCATGAAATGATGGCATTTGGGGACAATGCAGGATCACAGATGAAATACTATATCAAAACCTCAACAGCATGCCTCGTCCCAAGAGCACTGGCTTCTGACTCATCAGAGCAGGTCTCAGCTGTTATGTCAAGTACCATTTCAAAATCTGAAAGGTTTTGTGGCTCACAGTGAGAAACTGTACTGAACAGTTTTATAATCAGAGCTATACACCTGTGTTTTCCCTTCTACATTTCAACATTTCCAGTTGAAATTACATCAAACTGGCAAGAATTACAGCTAAATCACACACAACATTGCCCAAAACCCTTTTGCCAGTAACGTAAACAGTGAATATCTGACAAATTTTTAAGTTTCCTTCCAACTCTCACAATCTTCTCCCCCACGAGCAGCTATCTTTTGTGATGCCAAGAACAGAATACACATGACCATTCTGTTCTCTGATATAAGCATGTTCCCTTACTCCAGCTACAACCTGGAACGTGTATTTAGCAAATAATGACAGACGAACAACACAGAGGTGTTCCGAGAGGATCCTTGCCTTCACAGACTGTAAATTGAAAGAACCATGTATCTATTTCCATATTACAGTATAACAATCTCTGAAGGGAAGAATGCTTTTAACATCCTGTTTACCATTAAAAGTTTTAAGCAATCTGGTCATTAGGACAATTTCCCCCAACCCAAGAATACACCCATCAGTCTGGATGCAAATTCTGCATTTGGTAAGGCTTTGCACAATTCTGTGCTACACTCAAGATGCTCAGAGTTTATTTCTACTCCAGAAACAAATACTTTCCCCCCCCCATTAGCAGACACAGTACTATAGTGTGAATTTAAATATCTACCTCCAGCACTCGTGGTATCCATCCTTTCCGGTAACCGTATGGGGGAGGTTCCCGTCGTGATGAGACTAGAGCAGCCTGCCTAGATCTTTGAGCTCTTGCTCTCTCTTCTAGTTCTAGCTGGTCTTGAGACAGTTGGGTTGGAGCTGGTAAAAAGCTACACATCCACAGACAGCCACACAAAAAAAGAGAAACATAAAAAGTTAATTCCAGTAATTTCACTCAGTGACACTCAACTATGCTGAAGTCTACTACTAAATTATTACCTTCTCTACAATCACTCCATACAGGTTAAGAAACAATTTATGAAACTGGAGTACTGTGACAGTAAATGTGAGGGGTGTAACTTCTGAGATTGCAGGTGCAAAAGCAATGTGTGCTCTCCCGGCATTCTGGAAGATCCCTACAATATCTGATGCCAAATTCATCCACATTCACTTCTTGATTGAACGGGAATGCGCAACAAGGCCCGCTGTCCAACAGGAATGTCACGCACCACTGTGTATTCTTTCCACTATTACGGAGCAGAAAAATATGCCCTTAGTCCCAGCGACGACTCCTTCCTTTCTCTCCAGGCAAACGCCTACAAAGACGCCTGTCAACAAGCTCCCCCCTTCACGCCAGACACCTCCCGGCCACAGCCAGTCAGGAGGAGCACAACTCCAGCTCGCCTTGACCGCGGGGCCCCTTCCCACGCTTCTGCAGGGAACGGCCACCCCCGAGAGGGCCGGCACGCCGGGGCGGCCACCGCAGCCGCCGGCCCGTGCCCGACGGCAGGCGCAGCGCCTTCCGACAAAGGCCTCTCGCCAAGGAAACCGCGACAAAACCCGACGGATCCGACCACCCGCAGCCGCGCAGCTCCTCCTGCCCGCAGAAAACACGCGAGGGGCGCAGAGCCCGGAGCCGGAGCCAGCGCCAAGCACACACACCCCGCCCCCCCCCACTAGGACAGGACAAAGCACGGCCGAGCTGCTCCCCCGGCCCGGCCCGGCCCGGCCCTGGCCGCCCTCCCCCGGCCGCGGCCCGGCCTCCTCACCGGCCGGCGGG
>Ga0065711_1051266_pt1 | contig 10452 bp, 5 predicted proteins | sample Hoacrofraction12_FD_59098 | JGI IMG/M metagenome (GOLD analysis project Ga0065711, IMG submission 59098) | Hoatzin crop microbial communities from Cojedes, Venezuela - Epithelial fraction 12 v2 (version 2) | ecosystem: Host-associated > Birds > Digestive system > Esophagus > Crop | place...
AAGGAAGGAAGGAAGGAAGGAAGGAAGGAAGGAAGGAAGGAAGGAAGGAAGGAAGGAAGGAAGGAAAAGAGGGAAAGAGAAGCAGAGAAAATGGACTTTATTTAAGTAGTATAACTAAAGTTTCACTCCAGAAAATACAGAAAGCTTGTGGTTTTGACTTCTATAGATACGAGGCTTCAGCAGTTATGCCTGAGCATTTAGTTGCTATAAATACTTTGTATAAGTGCCTTAATCATACCACTGTTCAGAACTTGTTCTGGGCTTGTAATGCTCTTCTTTCCAAAGCAGGGGAACAAATTGTTCCTGACCAGTTCACATCTGGTAAAAAAAAAAAAAAAAAAAGTCAAATGCCCTGGCTCAGGTTTTTACATCTCTGTTTCTTCATGTTCAGTGTGCATTTGTTTTTGTGTCCTTCCCATGCACAAGGTGATACCATCTAGAGGAGATATTTATATGTTCCTATCACTTGCAACCACAGAACGTCTCTTCATGAATATATGGGCCCTATGTCTGCATGGCGTAGAGTAGTTTATTACCATTAGTTAAAGATGAAAGACTGAAACACAAAAGCGCTAGGAATTAAGAGCACTTTGGAGAAAGAAACTAATGACTTCCAAGCACTTCAGTCAGTGCATCATCTCCTGCTTCTCCTTGCATCCCATCTTTTTGCAAGCTGGTTACAGCTTTGTTAGGCTGGATTAGGGACTCATCCCTGCCTCAATTTGGGCCAAAGATTACAGGCACAAGTGTCAGAAGGTGCTAGATATTGGATATTCGATAGTAGGGTGTGACAAACTAGAAGCTTGGAGCAAAGGTACTTTAAAAGGCATATTTGAGAGACACAGAGGTTCCAGGTACGAACTGAAAATCTACCAGTACTCCCAAACACTGATTCTGACAAAATAAGGTGCAGGCTATCATACTGTCCATACAAAACTGGCAGCCTTTGAGCTTCGTAAAGTGTCTCTCAGCCATATGTTTCTATGAATTTGCAGGCAGGTCTGTACTGCTGTGTTGGATCTGTCCTGGAGTTCGTCTGCCCATGCTCTGAGATCACTGAAAATTAGCTCACTTTTTTCTGTAAATCATTTAACGGCATTATCATATCCATTTCATATGGAAAACTTAGTATCTGCCTGTGGCATTAAGAATGAAATGACTGTGTCTGCAAACGAAACCAAGGATGCAAATTGCTCTTTCACAGGAATTATATCTCTGAATTGTCCCTATTTGTCTGTTTACATTCTTAGTGAACATTCTTTGCCTTTCGCCCTATGTTGTTTTTTTTTTTCTTTTCTTCCTAGGAGTCTGAATTAAAGATAGTCTGTTCCAAACCTTTGGTGGGTTTCCGCTTGTTTTTTTTTTAAAAATTTATGTTGCCTGTGGCATCACCCGTTGCAGGCACAGATGAAGGCTAATACATCATTATCAGCATATTGAATGAAGAGGCCTTCTTGTGGAATTGTCTAAGTGATACACCCGCTTATTTGCATGGTAAGAAGGCCTGGTGACAAAAAAAGCCTCCAGGTCACTTTGTCTGAGTCTTTGCAGAGTGTTAATATGGCTGTAATGAATTGCAACTTGTACACGGTACAAATGCACTTGGATGCAAACCATTCAATTACTGCAGCAACCTGTAGAAACCACAGCCCATCTGTGTCCTTTCAGAGGCTTTCAGTGGCTTCACTGAGCTTTGAATCAGACAGATATACACAATCAGATAACTCAGTGCTGGGATCCCAGCATTGGGATTAATCTGCCCTAATTTTAGGTGCATAGGTTGTCCACAGACACCCCTGAGAGGGTTGTCTGGATTCCCTTTTTTGTTAATGAAAGGAGCATCACTCTTGTCGTCTTCTCCTGACAGCTAAAATAGGTCCCACAAATTACACTTATAAGGTGTCTATTTCTGTCCACTGGTTGTAAAGGAGTTCAGAAAACCAGCTCTGATTTAGACATATGCATTGAAAGCATCTGGTGTCAGATGGGGTGAACCCCACTTCAACAGCTTTTGAAAACCACAGTGAGACTGGCACCTAAATTTTTGCATTTCTGCTCTGTATTACCCAGACCATTCACTCTCTACAACGGATGGGATTCATTTCACCTAACTTTAGACAAGCCTGGTGTAGACAACTGTGTATAAGTGGATCAACCTAGGCTCCAGTTGTCATCTGTGGAAACAATTAGACACTTGCACTACAGATGTTTGCGTGCGTCAGATGAATTACACCCAAGGAGCCTTTATTTGCCTGTTCTGCCTGTTAAGGATAGGCATCCTGGAGAACAGAAAGCTAATGGACATGCAATTGTGTTTTTCTACAACTTAAACAAGGTTCACAGAGAAGACGGAGCCATGCACTGAGGTGCATGATGAAAGGATCAAGAGGCAGTTGTCAAAAGTGGCAGCAAGTGGAAACCTAGTTATAAATAAGGAAAAAAATCTTCATTTGCTTTTACTTTACTTACTACTTTACTTTTGTCAGAGAGTTGCGGCTGTTCAGCCTGCAGAAGAGAAGGCTGCAGGGAGACCTTCTAGCAGCCTTCCAGTACCTGCAGGTAGTCTACAAGAAAGCTGGAGAGAAACCTTTTGCAAGGACATGTAGTAATAGGACAAGGTGTAATGGCTTTAGACTAAAAAAGGATAGATTTGGATTAGATATAAGGAAGAAATTGTTTACTCTGAGGATTGTGAGGCCCTGGCATATGTTGTGCAGAGAAGTTGTGGATGCCACCTCCCTGGAAGTGTTCAAGGACAGGTTGGATGGGACAACGTGGTCTAGTGGAAGGTGTCCTTGCCCATGCCAGGGAGTTGGTCCTAGGTGATCTACAAGGTCCCTTCCAACCCAAACCATTCCAAGAGTCTGTGATTATTCTAGTTGACAAGGTTCACAGAAAATATTTCATCTCTGGTGGTCAGATGCTGAAACAGGTTGCCCAGAGAGCCTGAGAAACCTGTCAAAGCCCTACTTTGACTGGGAAGTGGGACTACCAACCTGACTTATTCTAGGACTCTGAGGACTCTGACCACTATGAAAAGGCAGTGAACGGGGAACATACTTAGGCACCTGAGACATCTCCACATAGAGTACTCCATTAGTACCTTCTAGCTGTTGAGAACAACTTTTGCGTGTCACTGAGCTGAGGTGGGATCTGTCTAATTAACCAAGGTAAAAAAGTTAAAAGTTAAAATACAGTAATTACATCTCAGCAAGGACTCTCTTTTCCTAGAGCAGACATCTAAAATAGGTTAGATGGTACTCTCTCAATCTTTCTAAGATTAATAAAGTTGATCACAGAGTCTGAATTCTCCCTGGAAAAATGCAGAGGCTCCAGGAGAGGCAACTGTGTTGTGCTTCAGTGAGTCACTGTGGTATCAATGATACTCTGTACTGCTGCTGCTTTAATTGGCCTATGTTTGATAGTATGAAAATGAGATGCTCTAAAGTGCATTTTTTTCCACTTTGTCCAGTACTTGTTAGATTTATTTCCCGTTTGCACTCCGCAGCTGAAACTGGAGCTGGTTGCTGCTGGTTGTTGCCCTAGGCAGCCCCTCTGAGTACAGAGGGTTGCACAGAACGTGACCTGGGGCAAAAGGCTGCCCTTTGTTTTAAGGGCCACATGAACTTCCAGCCACTGAGGTTTAATGCAGCAGGGACTACTTACAGCATTGAGAGCTGGTAGCAAGGCAAGGGGAGGGTTGTGTACAGTACAAGGCTTTATTTTTATGATTTCCAGAGTCTGTTATTCATCAGCGGCCTAGCAGGCAACAACGTCTCCTTTATCTTCTGTTTCTGGAAGTTGCAGAGGAAGCAAAAATGGAGATTGGATTTACCTGATGTAGAAAATCTGATTTTTTTATCAGGACATGTGAGAAATGGGGACTGTGCTTTGTGTTCTTCATCTAAACATGCTGATGTGCAAAGGAATTAACTAACAAATTTTCAGATTGTATTTTCAATCTCCTCTTACTAAATATGTATGAACTTTTAAATTCATATGATTTCTTCTTAAAGGTTGCATCTATAATCAGCTGACAGATTATGATATCCCTAAATCACAAAGAATGAAATGGAACCTATTCTTGGAGCAAATACTGTTCAATGGGCTACGTGCAAGAGTAAAAGCATAAATAACTGGGAGGCTGAGATGCAGACACTGATAAAAATTTCTTTTAAGTTTCAAAAGAGCTTTTTATTCATGGAGGGTCGATGACATTTTGATGGAGCCTGTTAGACTCCCTGGCAACACTTCCCTGTCTACCTCTAACCCACCAGGAGGGAGAAGTCAGAGCTTTTGTTCCCCTGACAGATTTGTCTGAAACCCTAAAGCCTGAGGGAGGGCATCTTTTGCCCTGCTCAGTGCTACATGAATTCTTTGCAGAAAACAGCGAGCAACCTATTGTTTTTCACAGATGCCTCCCTCCTACATAAACCCCTCAATAATTAACCAGCAGCATCTCCAAAGCAGTAATGTGCAAAATAAGAAGAAGCAAGAGTGACAAAGTGACAATACCCATGTGTTTTGATGCAGAAATGACAGGGTAGTAGTCTCAGAACAGTTCATCATCCTTTACCAGCTTGCTGGCATTTGTGCCAGTCTTCAAGCTTAACAGAAGATACATTGTCTCACATGCATCATGTCACACATGCATCTTGCTTTTCCCACCACCACCTTCTACCCTCCCCACTGCCAGAATTCAGCCGAGGGCATAGAGAGAGGAGAGGACCCTATTTTCATTTTCCTGGCACCCCATTTGGAGACAAACAAAATTTTCTTATTGCCTAGCTTGTGTCCAGCTTCCTCACTGAGATTAGGAACATGCCCAAGGAAACTGGTGGTCAGAAAATACTTTTCCCCAAAATCTTTTTGCAAGTACAAGTTTTTTAAGTTTTACGGAACAGAAGGTAATATCCAGTTATCTGTGTTCACTGTGTAAAAATCACTGCTTCTAATCTGTTTTTCATGTCAGATAACTTTGTCAAAATGTCCATAAGAGGAAGGACCACATACAGCTTCTCTCAGTAGTGCAAGGGAAAAAACACATCAATTTCATAAAATAAAGCTGCTGAAAATGACTGTGTTTTCTGTATCTGTTTCTTTTTACTTGTATGTCTCTGAAGAGACCATGCAGACATATCTAGAACCATATAAACCATATTTATGAACTGTATACATACTCAACAAAATTAGTTGCTTTGACAAGTTTTTGATAGCTTCTGTATCAGAAAAGGCTGAAGGGCACGGGGGTCACTGAGTTTTTAAGGACATATTATCTCATTTTGATATGTAACAATGTTCAGAGGTTTTATTTTCCAAATTTAGCATGCTTTTCTGAACTCCCTTATCACTGAAAAACATTGAATATTTGTATCCATAGATCATGAAAATATCTTTCTATATCTTACTGAGTTTACATATTGGGTTATATTCCTCCTCTTCAGCTCTCAGCTGGAAGATTAGAATCCATGCTGTACCCATTTAGGGGATTGGGCAGTCAGACCAATAGTTATCTGTGGTCGCTTCTTTGCAGAAAAAAAACAGAGACATTCACAAAATTATTGATTCTATCAACCGATGTTCCACTACAAACTGACAATAGGTCAGTTCAGTGACATTTCTTCTTTACTTTATTGAAAACAAATTTAGAATAAATTGCAAGGAGTTAGGACACTTATCTCGAGGCACCTCAAGAACTTAAAAATCAAGATTTTTCTTCCCCCAAATTACAAGACAGCCTTAAAAGGTTTGTGATGTTTAGGATTTAGATAAAGGGTGTTTTGTACATATGTGTCCCCTGTGTTTTCCAACCTTCAAGTTCTGCATATGTCACCTGTAAAAGATTTTGACTGAAACCAATAGAACTAAAAATATTAATGGCAAGTCTAAAACCACACATCAGCTCTACACTGGAGCTTGTGTATTACGCTTCCTTCTCTCCAGCAAAGTCTGATTCCTCAGTCTCTCCTCTGGCTCTTGGAAAACGTTTTCTCCAGATATATGTCCTTCTTCCTTGCCATTCTGCTTACACCCTCCCACTTCCAAAAGGTAGGGTAAAAAAATGTTTTCACGAAGAAATGCAATGTGTTCCCTTTTGCCATCACCACTTGCCAGCTTTAATTATTGCTGTGCCTATTCTTGCCTGGAGAAATATTATGTTAATGTTCTGTTAAAAGAAGACCACTGAGGTCCTCTAGGAAAATAAAGAGTCTGGAAGACACCAGAGTGCATGTGTGTGTGAGCATGTGGAGCTTTCTTGGCAGCTTCTCTGCCTATTCTTTTATCCCTGATCATATCAACATTATTTACCCTTCAAGCAAACCAAACGCTTTGCAGTGATATCTTCTTTGACAGCACGAGCCATTGAAAAGCTGTCAAGAGCAGACAACAGAGAAAAAGGGATGCATGTCATGTTTAAGGGAGCTGGGACAGTGAAGCGCCACAACTTTGGCTATCAACAGAAACTTACAGGGACCATCACATGTATGTGTGTGAAAGACATGGGTATAACATTAGTGGGAAGTGTTGAACTGCCATTGGTTGTATAAAAAGATACTCAGTTTATACGTGGAGATAGTGAATGAGCAGCAATAAAGCACCTCATGTTACAATGGTTGATGATTCGCGGTTTCTATCTGGTGTATGCAGCGATGAAGCTGATATACAGAGAGAACTGGGATGGAGACAAGAATAGGCTACTCCAGCCATAGGCCAGGTAAGCTGAGACAGAGGGGACACAAGAAGCCTGGATAACTTGGCTTGCTGCTCCTGGTCAAAGTGGTTGGAAATGTAAAGCATATTGATGGAACTGGTCATAAGCAGCACCCAACACACTGACCTTCACTTTTCCTTTGGCACTAGCAGTTGGACAAGCCTAGCTATCCCGAGGTCTGGATAGCTGCTGGGGCCTTGGCTACTTTACCACCCTCATTAATCTGCTTTCCTTGGTAACTATCCACTTTCCTTATGCCTAGAGTCAGCCTGGGCCTGAAAGTGGTGTGGAAAGGATCATCTAAATCTCACAATAATGTCCTGTAGCAGAAAGTAAGAACAAAATGTATTACTACTAACAAAGGTGCTGTAGGTTTCTTCCAAGGAGACTGTCAGAAGGAGCCCCACTCATGCTGGTGGTGCTGGCTTTCCCCTGGAATCAGGACCCAGTGTGAGGACATCAGCCTCTGGATCCTGGAAGATGACCAGTGGCTATGCTAATCACAGTGGTTGAAAAGATTATGGTTCTCTGCCACAGGTTACTTCTGTTGTGCCACAGTACCCAGTCTGTTGTAGCAGCTTAAAAAACTGAAAGATGTGTTTATGCTAACATTGCTGTGCCGAGACACAAACGCATTCCAGTCTGCAGCTTCTGCCTTAAGAGCAACAATCACCAGTAAGAAGAGAAGCAGATAATGAGTGGTAATAAGGTCCTAAGTCCCTGTAGATGCTTGCTTCAGAGTAGATGAGTCAGAGCGCTTACTGTACATTACTTACTGAGCATTACCAGTTTTTGCAGTGTGTCGTAGCCTGCCTGAAAGTACTTTTCTTTATGGAGGGTCTATTATATGCTGTTCTTCTGTATCACTGCAATGAGCAAACTGATCCAGAAGTATTAACATTTAAACATATCCATGCTGGATTTATCTGCGTAAAACACAGATTAAAGACTACCTTACTGCAGTCCCTTGTGTTAAGCAGCCTCCTTAGTAAATACTTTTTGAGAAACACTAGTAGAATGAAAGCTTCTTAACCATGTTGCAAAAATCTTTTATTCTGACAGGAAGAGGTTATATGTTGTATATCATAATCTGCAGTGTGTATGGAGGTGTACCTTAAAATATGTGAAAGGATAGGAACGAAGTTTCATGACAATGGTGATTCTGGGTAGGAGTGATGAATGTTTGGCTGCTCCATTTTTAACCCCTGTTCCAGACTGCTGGGAAAATATGTACCATGAACTAATAGTAAAGCAACTGCTTTCCAGGAAACAGGCAGGAGCTGTCAGACAGAACATACTGAACAACAGAAAAACACTGTTTTTTTCATCCATTGTCTGGAGCTCAGACACAAGAACTTCCAGCACCCATGTCTGTTTGATGTTGTCTTTCTCCTAATTTGAACTTCATTTTGGTCTCCAAGAGGCATACATCTGTAGATTTGACCCCCCAGTACCAGACTTTCACAAATGCTTCAGCCTTTGTAGGCTAAAATGTAGATGTTCGCCTTGGAGTTGAAATTCACAGTCAGTACTTTAATTGCCATGAATAGGGAACTGAGCACAGAAGTTTGAGATATGGAAAAAGCCAGGCAGGAGACAACAGGCAAAAAGGGCAGGTAGTGAGAAATGGAATGGTGATTTTCTCTTAAAACTTATCTGGTGGCAGAGCTGGAGATTCTTATCTATTTTACAGATATATCCAGATTGAAAAGCTTCCTCAGAAAGTGGGAAACACAGATTTCGGGGTGACGATGACACTGGAGGAAATCATAAACAAATAGAATTTACGCCTTTATAATTTACCTTGAATAGAGTGATGCCGTGAAATTACTGTGTTTTCACTGGCTCATTCGAAATGTTAGGCAACTGTCTTTACCAGCAGCTTCTACTCATCTCATAAAAGGAGACCTGAATCCACCCAGTAGAAGACAGCCCCTTATGTCAAGCAATGAGGCCAAGGGTTACAGCCCCCTCTGTTTCCTCTGTAGCAACTGAGCTGCTGCTCATGTTACTGCACAGAAATAAAAGACTCCCAGGACAAAAAGGACAGCAAGAAGGAGAGAACCTTACTCTGCAGTCCTATGTGTTCTGTGACTGTATGAAAAAAAAAAAAAAAGTATAACATCAGATTTTGTCTCTGAACATCCCCTAACACCATCACTAGCTCTTTCTTTACAGGAAGGTAAATGGGCAGAGGAGAGACTAATCCTGCCAGCTCCCAGGCACTAAGCAGCTTGGAAGTGTCACAACTTTGAGGATTATTGCGTACCCAGCAGCAGAAATGTAGACACCAGGGACATTTCTGCATAGTCACAGAGATCCCTTTGGGTTTGGCACTGGTGATTTTGAGGTTCTAAATTTTGTACTTTCACAGCCAAAGTGACAGGTAGGCATCGAAGCCTCCTCTGAGGCATTTGTGTCTGTGCACTCCAGTTACTTGTCAGCAGCCCTTTCTTCATCTATTTACAGGAGATGATAGGATCTTTGTGGCAGGGGAGGTCCGGATGAGAAGTGTGTCTTAACTTTTCACACAGAGAGGCAAGTAAGTTCAGATGGCACAATAAAAATAGTAGAATCCATTAATTAGGTCAATTTCAATCGCTTTCATGTAAAAAGTTGATTTTCTCTTAACAAGAGAAATCCAATTAAAAAATCTTGTCACCTCATTTTTTTTCCAACAGACATCCATAAATGGGTCTTTGCTGTTATCAGATGTGTGAAGCAACATTACTGTATATTTTCACACCTAGTTGATTACTTAACCATCTGTTCTCTCCAACAACACAGGATACAAGAAGGGAAGAAGGAAGGGGAAGAGAAATAAATGGAAACGTGGCTGTGATTGTTTTCTAACCCATATCTTAATTTTTCATTTGAACCGTAAATCCCAGGGCAATTTTTATTACAGTGGTTCATATGCTGAAAGAAGGCCTATATACAAAACAAACCTCTTACAACTCTTGTTTTTTTCCGTCTTGTAATAACAGAAATGTATCACAACATTCTTTATATCCTCTCTGAATGACTATAAAATGGAGGTGGAGGGAGGAGAATTTTGTAGGTAGAACATTATGTGCATTAGATAAAAACCCGTTACTTAGTGGGTCATATTTTAAAATATTCACACTTAATTTAATTCTCTTCATTCTCTGGGAGGGTTGTGGGTGTATTAATCTTTAGTGTTGGTAAAATCATTCATCTAGATGGGCAGGTTGGAAAATGACTTCAAATTCTCAGTTAGCTTTGTTCTAATGTCTTCTTTTTGGCTTAAATTTATATTTCAGACATCATTTAAAAATAGAAGCCCAGACAGATTTAAATGAAATGTATAGGATCAAATTGCACATTTTAAATTATAGATTTTGCAATTACTAAAAAACTAAAACCAATAACCTCGCAATATTTCCGCCCCGACATTTTAATTTAAACACAAAACCAGACCTCCTTCATTTTGATAGCTATGCCAAGAACAAGTATTTTGCCATTCCTTAATATTTAATTTCTCCATTATATTTATTGACTTCGGTGGCATACAGAATTTTAGAAAAAAAATAAAACAACATATAGAATTTTAAAATTAAAAAAAAAATCAAGATAAGAAATCTGGCAAGTGTACAAAGGACTCTGTAAACACAGAATCACAGAATCACAGAATCACAGAATAGTAGGGGTTGGAAGGGACCTCTGTGGGTCATCTAGTCCAACCCCCCCGCCGAAGCAGGGTCACCTACAGCAGGCTG
>Ga0065711_1051267_pt1 | contig 10452 bp, 4 predicted proteins | sample Hoacrofraction12_FD_59098 | JGI IMG/M metagenome (GOLD analysis project Ga0065711, IMG submission 59098) | Hoatzin crop microbial communities from Cojedes, Venezuela - Epithelial fraction 12 v2 (version 2) | ecosystem: Host-associated > Birds > Digestive system > Esophagus > Crop | place...
CTGTGCCTCAGTTTGTGCCCATTGCCCCTTGTCCTGTTGCTGGGCACCACTGAAAAGAGCTTGGCCCCATCCTCCTGACACCCACCCTTCAGATATTTGTAAGCATTTATTAGGTCACCTCGCAGCCTTCTCTTCTTCAGGCTGAACAAGCCCAGTTCCCTCAGCCTCTCCTCGTAGGGGAGATGTTCCAGTCCCCTCATCATCCTCGTAGCCCTCCGCTGGACTCTGTCCAGTAGCTCTTCATCTTTCTTGAACTGGGGAGCCCAGAACTGAACACAGTACTCCAGATGAGGCCTCAATGATGACGGACTGTTTTCTAAGAATACCTGTAACCATTATCAAAGTGGGGCTGAAAGGTGAGATGAGCCTTCTCTGCCCATAGCCCTGGAGAAGTTAGGTGTCCGATCGAAGCTGGTCCCCTCCTTTAGTCAGGAGGGAGAGCAGTGGCACCGGGGACACTTCTTCCCGTTTGTCCTCCACAGTAACATGGGGTTGAACTGTCCTGTGGACATCGCTCACTTTTTCTCTCCTTTGACTGTGTAGGATGCCTACCTTAGGCTAAACATCTTTTAAATTACTGGAGTTAGATTTATATCTTTTAGAGGTTCTGTAACTTCATTTTTCTTGTGTCCATGTCCAGCTTTAACCAGTGTAATAGTACTAATTGCTGGCTATCCTGCTGAGGAGAGGAAAGGCAGACAGGAGTGTCAGTAGGGCTTTATCTACGTATGCTTTCCCTTCAAATAGGAAAAAGAAAAAGGGTGTGACTTGTATCTGTGATCCCAAAGATACTAGAGTTTAAAAGAAAAAAAGGCCTATAATGTAAGCTTCCACCAGCTGCGTGAAATGAGAAGGGACCGTTTTGATCCTCCGCTCTGCCCTTCCACAGGGCAGAGGCCATGGAAATGGGCCAGGTGGTGTCTGCACGGAGCCCAAAAACTTGTGATCAAATTAGGGCGAGTAATGTTAATGGAGTTCTGTAAATAGAAGTGAGCAGATGAGGACAGGTCAGGGGAAGAGAGGAGAGGGCCTCTGAGGTAAGAGGAGAGTTTGTTTCATAACAAGACTGCTCTTCTCGTATTTCCCTGTCACTAGACGCTCAGGAATGCAGATCTGATCTTTCATTAACATAAATACAACAAACTTATTCTAAGCAATGTTATGTTTACTTTTTTTAAATACAAAAAAGAGATAACAATTTAGCCTGAAAACACATCAAGGGATGCAGAAGGTCTGGTTCCTAGGGAATGTTAGTTTTCTGACATTGCATAGCTACAAATTTTCTTAATCCTGCTGTTTTTTCAAGTCGGAGTTCCCTATTTATGAGGTTTTATTAAATGTTATACCACTGCCTAACACAGGATGTTTGCTGTGGTCGCCTGTACAATGCAGCAAGAGTCCTATCATTTCTGTTCCTTCTTTCTTTGAATTTTAACAATGCAAAGTTGGAGATAGCCTGTAGTCCCCCTTGTGCAGAAGCACAGGGAAGTTACAAGTTCAAGCAGACCGTGCTGGATAGACATCATCACCCCCTTTTCTGTTCTCAGATAGGAGAAGAAATCCAATTAGCAATTGGACTATCTACATGGGGCAAACGGGAAAGGTAAGGGTACACACTGTCCACCTCTCTTCCTTTTTGCTGGACAAGTTTCTAGGAGAGCTCCGAGGTTCTCCTGAGGGCAGTGCTTGCTCTGATCGTGCAGCTGGTGTCCTGCATGAGCTGTTCAGAGGATGAGCGCTCTTCTCTTCAGCTTCTGAAGGGTTCCCATGCCTATAACATAGCAGGACACGTTTTTTTCACCTGAACGTTCAAGCAGGCACTTCAGAAGTTCACAAGTAAGTACGAACAGCAGGCAAAACTTTTCCCCAGAGGCTTTTTAAAGAGTGGTCAGAAAGGCTTCTGGATGCACCTAATGATATCAGGTGGTGAAGCACACTGCAACATGACTACTCTCTGCAAAGGCTGCCTTGCACCTGTTCTGGCCGCCTCTGTGGAAGTTCCTTCCTAAATGGATCATACTTCAGTTCTGGTGTCTTTAGCTGAAAATCCTTCTCATAAAACTAACGCTGAATCCCGTGGCATGAACTTAGCAAAGGCTTAAAGCCTCCACTTCGGTAGCCTGCAGGTGTGCACTGTAACTGCATTTGAGTTTGGAGCAGATGACAACTGGAAAGCACAAAGTGCACGTTTTGGCTGAGCTTAAGTAGGCAGATCAAGCCCTTTGGTTCGGTTCTTCTGTACTTGCTGGGAAAAAATATCCAGCTTTAGATGCTTGTGAGCTTGTTTAACCTGTTATTAAGCTATTCTGTAAACGTAAGCCTTTCATTCTGGACTCTAGTTTAATAATGCTGACTACTGAAGTTCTTCAAAGTCTAAAGAAAGACTGCCTCACACTTTCTGGAAGAAAAAAAAGAGAAGACTCTGGTAGCTGCATGAAATCAGAGGTTTAAGAGGTAGCTTAGCAGGCAACATAGCACTAATAAAATACTTTTTCCCTAAAAAATAAAAAAGTAATTCCTCAGCATTTACAGGCTGAAACATACTGTTTCAGCAGTGGAATATTAATGAATCAGTAATGCCAGACTCTGTTTTATTCAGCCAACTTCTGTAACGCTGGTGTACTTTATTGTTTATTCAAACTGCAGACTTCTCCAGCATTACAGGTTGATAAAATTTCTGTGAAAAGAAACTTCTGTCTGGGAAAAGCTATGGCTGGCCAAAGGAAGCGCTCTTTTTGCTTAGCCAGTTGGCTCAAAGGCCAGGCACTTTAAATCTTACATAATTTTACTTGGTCTGCACATTAAGGTGGGGAAATAGTGTTTCAGTTATAGGCACTGTAATCCAGCTGTGTGTCTTTTGGGTCATTATGTTCATCAGATGCCCAAAGTGACCTCTGAAAGCAGTTTCCCCGCAGCATTTCTATAAAATAAAAACTTAGCTCATCTTCTTAATGAATGATGCAGCTGTTATTTTACTCCTGGCCTGGCTTAAGGGACACTGCCTCCCAAGAAAAGCACTGAGAAGCTGAAAAATGGCAAATGTGCAGCCTCAGAGTTTCTCCCCCAGTTCTTATGGACTGTCCTAACATCTGGTCACATACTACTCTTTTGGGGACCCTCCTGGATGGTAAACAGGAGCCTGTTCTCAACAACTCGAGTCTCAGGACTCTTGTTTATTCCCATTCAGTGCATTCTTCCTTGCATTACTCGTTCCTCTCTGTTTAAGCAGGTTCTTTACCAATTCTGGACTGCCTGAAGGATGTCATAGAGAGGAGTGAAAGCATGGGAGAAAAGATGTCAGTCTGCAGGTGTGCATCTGCCAGTGCCACTGCAGGCTCTTGAAGGTGAGAGAAGCATCTGCAAGGTAAATCCTGCCCAGACTCCCTGCATCTGCAAGGGAAGTCCTCCCTTGACTCGATGGCCCCCAGGAAAACATGCTCCATGCATCTGGTGTGTGGCTACAGAAAGGCTCTGTGAAACCTCTGGTGTGAGAGCCTTAGAAGTTGGTGAGATCTGAGCGTTTTTGTGTACAGTTAATCACAGCAGGTAACTGTCAGCAAGAGTCCTCTCCCCAGCTTTCGTGTAAGTGGTGATAACAATGTGTTTAGCACACACAAATTGTCTTTTTAAGTTCTTTTTTTTCTTGGAAATAATCTAATTTGAAATTTGTCACAACATGAAGGCCAAGACTGATACTAATTTTTGGAAGTTTCAAGTTGAACTACTAAAGCTTGATGAATTAAAACAAAAAGGCTTTATTATAGAAGATATTTGGTGAATCTCAGCTTGTTTTGTATATCAGTGTCCTGCCAGCTACCATAGCACCTTTTAGATGTCATCAGGTAATTGAAAACTGAAGAAGTGCCACGTAGGATCTTTGTAATGGCTGTTGATATTGTTCATTTCCCAAGCATCTTTGGTTGGGCATTGGATGTGGCTCATCTTTACAGCCAGGTGGCCAGGTGTCTGGAATGATCGTTTAATTGAAATACGTAGGGGTTAAAGGAGACAAAAATAGGTGATGATTGTGATGGCTTTCCAAGTTCAGTTCTAAGGCTGAGAACTTGCCGTGTTTCATTTTGAAGTGGATGTTCTAGGGGGAAGAAAATAACTGCGAAAGAAGACACGTAGCTATAAGGCATTTCTGTCACTGAGAGTATCCACCAGTGCAAAAAGGTATTAGCACGTGCACCCTGGGCAGGACAAGAAGACAGGGAGGAAGATTTCTATGACCTTTGTTTACCTCATGTCCATTCATTCTGTCATATGAAATGGAGCAGAATGGGCTAGTTGTATTGGTATAAAACAAACAGATCAAAGGGGAGAGAAACTGTAATACTTAACTTCCTGGATTTTAGGGCTTTTTAATATAGCTCAGAAGTTAAATTTTATGTAACACCCTTCCTTTGAATTCTTCATCCCTAAAGTGTAAAGGTATGCTATGGAAACTTGCCAGGCGCGAGTTGCAATCTATTAAAATATCAACAAATATTCACCATAATTAGCCAACCCTACAAGTAAAATCAGCTCAAATTACCCCTTCCCTAAAAACACTGGTCTCCAGTATATGCATCTCATGGTGCTTTCCCTTCTTCTACAAGCTCCTGGATTCTGACGTTCATGCTTAGTATGAATGTGCCATTTATTTCACTTTTTTGACGCTGGACTTCCAAGAAGAAGAGATGGGTCAAGATATTTTGTGCACGCAGCTTTTTGTGCTGGTTTACTTAGTTGAAGTCTGTTAAATTCCTACTCTGGTTGCAGTCATACTTGTAAAAAAATGTTTGCTTCAGCAGAGCCTGCCTGGGTAAATAACCAATGCCCTGGCTCACTTACAGAATGAGTGGATTCCTGGTTTTTGTGCAGTGCCTTAGCAGTGGAGCGGGATAAAATAATTTCTTAGTGAGTAGATGATGCAGAAATAGGCTAATAGTAGTTGTGGAGAGTGTTTACTGGTATTTAAAAAAAAAAACAAACAAGTAGAAATCTGCAAACCCTCCTTCCCACTTCTGCACTCCCGTAGCCGGTCTCACCGTAGAAGGCAGCAAGGAAAAAACCAGCACAAGTGAAAATGAATCGGTAGTAATTCAGCAGAAGAGCACTGCATTCCCCTCGTTTACACGCTGGGAGCTTCGCTAGCCTGGGTGTTGTTATCTTTGCAGTGTTCTTGCAGCAGAGAAAATAGGTTAACTCATGCTGATTCCCCAGATTATTGCCTTTGCTTTTTGAAGGCTGGTTTCATAAAGCTGGCTGATCGCAGAATGACAGCCTGAGACACACATGGATTTTGACTGCTTTTTCTCTTGATACTGCCTGTTGAGTGAGCAGCCACCACAGAGGACGCCCACTGTTTCTGACCAGGGCTCTGGTATCCCGGGCTGGACAGTAGCGAAGTTTCGCAGCTTGAAGGAGGCTGAGCTATCCGTACGTTTCTTCTGGAGAAGATAATACATCCTTTGTAAAACTTCTACCTTCCAACAGGCCAGGCAGCTTTGGGGCTCTTCTCCACAGCTCTTTTAAAGATCTTTTAATCAATACAGTTTCCCTTTCTCACTGAAATTACATTTACTGTATTTTTAGTATGTTCTGATGGAGCGAAAGGTGTTACTTACATCCAATTTTCCATATAACCACTTCTGATGACTGTCCCTTTCAAGTCTTTTCAGCCTATCCATCCTGAATTAACTTTTTTGTAAGGAAAGGCCTTTCGTGGTTTATAAATTTTAATACAGGATGCTAGCTGCCAGAAAGTTTTGGAATGCAACCAAAGATTTTAACCAGTCTACCCAGCAGATGAAATGAGGTACAGCTCCTGCTGCACCTGGAGACAGTACTTCTTTCATTGCTCTGTTTCAGAGTTATGACACCTCTGCTTTAGCCTCAGAAAGTCAGGAATTTTCCTTTAAACAGGCTTCCTGGAAATAGAGTTTTAGGCTATTAATGGGTAATTTATCACACAGTGTTTTTCAGCCTTAAGAAACTCTGGGTTTTGAGGTTTGTTTTGTTTTTGGTATAGTAAATTGGGGACAGCTAAGCAAAGGTGAGACTCTTGATGTGATATCTTGACAGCAGGAGATGATGATAGTGGAGACCAGCCCTCAGTGAAAGAACATCATGTGCTTTGATGGTGAAGTGCTTTGAACTCCAGCTTCAGCTGTTAAGCAGACAGATGCTGATTATGGCAGCTTTTTTATGTGCAGAGCAGTTCTTACCCAAGGAAAGACATTAACAGTGGGATGCCAAGTGTGAGTGAGTCGTGCTTGACCTGGATAAATGCTGCACCATGCAACTTGCAGTGGATTACCTCTCCTGTGCAAATGCTTTTCCACATGAAAGAAGTCTGCAGAGCTCCAGGGTATGAGGAGTATCACCCCCAGAACATAGATAGTGTCTTCCATTATCATTTTCTTCTTCAAAGATCAAGATATTTTCTATGGAGAGATATACAGCTCAATTAACATTATTTTTTTTTCATGCAAGAAGTGGTCATATGAACACTTACAGAGAGGCTCGAAATTTGAAGGTGGTAAGATATCTAAAAGGCCAGCACACAACATCTGCAGATTGATCACTGAACTGTAACCAGGATCTCTCTGTAGTTTGTTTCAGGGACTTGCTCTCATCGTTTGTCACTAGGGCATCTCCAGGATACTTAGTTACCAGGGTCATGATAGTAAAGGAAGTCAGAATTCATAATTAATTAACAGGTCATAGAGCAGTTGTATGCAGAGAGCCCTGTGGAGCAGTAAATTCCCTAGTCCTACCTCATGAAGTTCAGTGCCAGACTTTTCTTGCTGTGTGCTCCTGCCCTGTATAAAGCTGTTTCCTTTGCTGACCTTAAGCAGAGTTCCAGACCAGTGTTCTGGGCAGACCCCAGGGGAGCCATGAAGGTATATCACTTATGACACAGTATGTCACTTAATCTTCGCCGTACGGTTATTTCAGCCCCCATGGTGAGAGAGTCCAGCGTGACTGCTGATTGTAGAAACGTATCAGTTTGGATAAACTCCCTGATCCATGTTGAAGTATCTTTTTTGGTTGGGAAGGGTGAGAGGGAGGAGGGAAAGGGGAAGAGAATGGCTTTTCTGTTCTACCATCATGGACGTCTGTGAACTTTCAGTAAACAGCATGACTTTCTGAATCTGGTTCATAGCTTTCGTGCTGGGTTTCTAATCACGTTCAGAGCTGAGAGGCTGTAAGCTCACGTTGTTTCTCAGGGAGCTGTGGCTGTGTGCTAGAGAAAGAGCAGACATGCTTTAGCTCTCACTTGTGCACTGCTGCGTATGGTACTTCGCTTTGTGACTAGCATATAGCAGTCCTTTAATATTTTAGATAGTGGCTCTCCTGTTCCCGGAAGTCTGAAGTTGTTTCTACTTTGAGGCTTATTGAGATTTGAATCTTACTGAGATTTCTACAGAAATATTCTGTAAATGATATAAAGGTCTTCTTCAAATAATTTGCAAGTGATTAGAGGCGGCAGCCGCCTTTGCTAGGGATGTCTACAGTTTATGACCACTATCTGAATGAGGAACAATGCAAAGACATGATTTATCTGTAAAACACAATTGATCATTCAGATATAAAAGATATTTTTGGAACTTCTCTGCTAGGTTCTATGGCCAGTCCAGCCACAAAATGTGCATCTCTATGGCAAATCAGAGAACAAAATCTGCGTCTCTCTTGATCAGAGTTTCAGAAAAAGGTGTTGGGTGTTGGGATTTTTTTGCTGGTTTGTAAAAGAGACAGCATTTGAATGAAGAATTTGAACTAGAACTTCATGAAAATACATTCTCTGCTCTTTCTTAGTTTATGATTGAGTTTTCTTTAAGCAGATAAATACAGATCAACGGTGGGATAAAAGCTTAAGACAAGGAGGTAGTCAAGATTTCTGGAGAAAAATCATTATGTTCAAAGGAAAGCCGAATCTTACCTTGTTTTCTGGGAGATACAGGTAACATGTTGATTTGTGCCATGTTCACAAAGGAATTTGTTATGTATCCACAGACACACAGAGAATATCTTCAATTTCTTTTCATGTAGGAAGGCAACTTCTTCAGAAAAATATTCAAGAAAAATTTTCCCCTTTTTTCTCAATACTGATCACTTCTAGAAAATGGTAATATATTTTTGTGTGCAATATAGCTATATACTTGTCAGGCTACTGAGAGGGAGATGCAATAACAAACTTAAAATACATGAAAGGTAGCTGCAAAGGAGAAGAGAATAAACTGTTCTTGTCATCCATGGATAGGACAAGAATAAAGTGACTTCAATTGCACCAAGGAAAATTTAGATTATGCTTTAGGAAAACTCTAACAAAGAAAATTGTCAGCACTGTGCCAGGTTGCTTAGAGAAGCTGTGGAAGCTCCAGCACTGGGAGTTTTTAAGAATAAGCTCAGTGTACGAGTCAAGTTTTCATACAAGTTCAAGAACTTTGTGTGCTCCACGTTGTCTTTTACCTGCATAAAGACAGATGACTTTCCTCCAGATCTTCCCACTATTTTAGTAATAAATGTGCAGGAAGATTCAGTATGGACAGAACTTAAAATACATCATGCCCTATCCACTCTTACCTAGATTGCATAATATTTCATATAATGCATCTCTGAGTGATGGAGGGAGGTTGTTTTATAACGTCTTTTTTATGAAAGGTGGAGGTCACAGCGGCGCGGTCTGAATTACCACTTGTAAGTCAGAGCTAATTGTTCTCATTTCCCCCTTAATATATACCCCATCCAAGCCTGATCCTTGCCGGGACATAGGTATAGAAATGTCAGCAGGACATATGCTGCTCGCACGTATGAGCGAGCAATGGCTGGAATGTGGAGCGTGCGTCATACACGTGCTGCAAGCCCATGCATGGCAGGCGGCCCCATGCTATTTCTGGGGGTGAAACACCCCGAGCCTCCACAGCAGTCAAATATCAAACCAGACTTGGGAGCTTTGGAGACATCTTATCTAGAATGGCTCGAGATTGATGACCGTGGTACTGTGTTCTCCAGAAAAGGTTTAGTGATAGCAGTCTTCCACCTAATGCAGCATGTCCCCATACACGGCTTACAGCCCGAGGAAGTTGGAAGAAGACTCTACAACTCAAACATTTCCACTTGTGCTCTTGTTTACAATGTTTGATGCCAGCAGCCATAAAGTTACGAGGCGCTCTGTCTGGGTCTTTAATGGTTGGGAAGTATGAAGAGCTGAACTGAAGTAAATTGAAAAGACTCAGGCTAAAAAAGCGGGGAGGGGGAGGAAAACTCTTCTTAACGTGGGTCCAGGAGAAGAAGATAAAGGTAAGGCAGGGCAGTTAACATCTCAGCACTACGATCAGATGACCAAGAGTTGATGAAAACTGAGTGAACAAATTTTTCAAACAGAAAGCAGGCTTTTTTTGCACCGATATCTTGTCATGTGAAATTAAAAAAAGCAAGTATTACCTCTTTTTGCTGATTAGAGACTGTTCAGATGGTTTGGGCTGTGATGATTTTTTAAAATATGTTTTTCTCTAATACCTGTGAGACTGATGTCTAAATGCTGTGTAACTGGAGGTCCTCCTGTCCTTCTCAGGCTTTGGGTCAGAACGTGCTGAAAGCTTGGTCTGGGCATCTCTGAACCAGAGACTTGCTGTGCAGAAGGAGGCAGCTGACAGAGCTGCGGTAGCAAACGGACTTGCCTGTGATAATTTCCTGGTGCTAACCAGCTTTCCATATTTGTGTGCGCAGAGAAAATATCCCTGACCACAGTCTGAGTTCAAGAGAGAAAGCAAAAGGAGGACTTCACTTCTCTGGTCTGTCCAGTCTTCACCTTTAGCCCCTTTATGTATGTCTGCACAAAGCGTGGAGTTTTATCGCATCTCTTACAAACTCGTATCATGTCTGCAGACAGGTTAAAAATGTGAAAGTCACAGTAGCAGTAACTTACCCATTGCTACTTTGTTGCTATTTTTTCTGATTTTTAGGTGCCTCTGTACTTTGAAAATTACACACGCTGCTTCAAGGCCTTTTTCGGTTGAACTTGAAATAAAAAAGAATTAAGGGTTGATTTTTTTTTTTTATATCAAAGCCACTTAAAGTAATTCAACATCCACAGAGCAGCAATTCTATGGAAGAAATAAAACTCTTTTGGTAGATTATTAAATACTGTCCGTTTTCACAGTTGATTAGTGCTATATTATGTAGTGCTGGTATTTGTTACTCTTGTGAGCAAAAATTCCCAGGGTTCAGCGCCAGCCTTTGGGCTGACACTGTCACCGCCACGGGGCAGTGGCCTGGTGTTAATATTCTGAAATGTAATGTTAGGCATGTGGGGAATTGTGTCATCTTCAAAACTAGTGGAATTGTTTTCTGTCTACAGTATCTTGGTTGGTTGTTTCTTTATTTTCAATTCATGAAGAGTCACCGTTGCTGTAGCTTGTAGGGCTACGAGGATGGTGAGGGGACTGGAACATCTCTCCT
>Ga0065711_1051269_pt1 | contig 10451 bp, 4 predicted proteins | sample Hoacrofraction12_FD_59098 | JGI IMG/M metagenome (GOLD analysis project Ga0065711, IMG submission 59098) | Hoatzin crop microbial communities from Cojedes, Venezuela - Epithelial fraction 12 v2 (version 2) | ecosystem: Host-associated > Birds > Digestive system > Esophagus > Crop | place...
TTAGCCCCCCCCCCCCCCCCCCCTTTTTTTTCCCCCAAATTTAGCAAGTTCATCTTAAAATTAGTGAATTTTTTTCTTTCTACTACTACGGTGGAGATGATGTTCCAGAATCCTGCTTTGATATTTTGAAGTCTTATTTTAATTCCAGCCTAAATATATTCTTGGGCATTTTATTTTGTGTCTGTATTGTTCTTTATTTGAATAGCCTTCCCTTTCCCTCTTTTTATCCCCTGATATTATATTCTCTTCTTTTACTTGTTCACACCAAGATATTTCCAGTAAGACAGCCTTCTTCATCCCCTTTATTGTCCTAGCTGCACCTCTTTGTACCTGGTCCCATTTGAATCTATTTTTCTTGAACATGTTCGACCAGGCCTTATCACTACATGTTATGAAGGCATTAATGCATTGCTTTCTCTGCATTGCAGGATCCTATGCCTTCTTCCATTAAAGTCTGATCTATATCAATCATATGACAGATACATCTGCTTCTTTTTCCTTCTTTGCATTTTCCTCATGCTTACAGGAATTTCTTTTGGTCCCTAAGATCATCGCTTTGCATTATTCACTAAGAAATTTCATCCTATTTCTGTTACTGCAGTCCTCGAGCTCATGAAGGTGTTCCTGCACGATACTCCAGTCCTATTCTGTATCAGTAGTACCTTCCAGTTTTGTGTTGTCAGCAGATTTCATTAGCTCATTTACTCCCTATTTTTTGTGCCAAGGTCATTAGTGAGAAGATTAAATAAGATTGTTCCCAGGGTGAATCTAGGAAACTCCATTAATAATTCCCCTTTCTCCTGACAGAAGACTTCACTTCAGTCAGTTTCTTATAAGCTTTACTGTTCATATATTAGTCTTGATTTTGATCTGAATTGATGTTATACAAAATACATTCTGGAGTCCAGCAAGATTAGGTCTAGTGTCTATTTCTATAAAGAACAGGCAATCTTTTTAGCAAATAAATATATCAAACAAATCTAGAATAATTTATCAATGACAAGTGAGTATTTTTATCCCACTTCCATATCCCTTTTTATCTTTTATTATGTTTCCTTTACAAATGTGTCATAAAATCCTGATCATTATTCAGCTCAGACATACATGCTTTGGCAGCTGCCTAGTTCCCATATTCCCCTGCTTGAATGTATCTAAAAATTAATATTAAGAGATCGGTATCTCACTTCTATCCTTAATGAATTAACCCCCAAATATTTGGTACATCATTCAAAATAAAAATGCTAAGAATTAGAACAAATTAAGTGATTTTCTAAAATTCTATTAATATTTATAAAACAGTGTCTCAGAAATGTACAAAAGAGGTGAAATATGAAAACACTGGAACAGCTATAAATTTTATTGTGAGTGGCATTCACAAATTCTATAAGCATCATTTAGCCAACTTGCGACTATGAGGCATGCTGTTATCTTGCTGTAGAGGCCTACATGATAGCCTCGTTAGCCGATGTGAATCAATAGCTGGCAGCACTTCAGAGCAAGCTGTGACGTTGCACGTCCTTAAAATAAATTTCAGCATTGGTGTGTTTTAGATTCAGAACCAGATGTGAACTGCAGGTGACCCCAAGAGGAGGGGGTCAGAAGAATTGCTAGAATGCTAGGGGGGACCTTGAGCTGAAAATGTGTAGATTTGACAAAGAGTCTTATGGAACCTGATTGAACCTTACTTGCTCTTGTTATTTGCTTTAGCTCATCACAAAGATTATGCATGTCTCACACTATCACATCTCAAGCAGCCAAAACATTTTATGATTCACATGGAAGTCAGAGCGCCGTGTACCTTGGGGCATTGGTTCAGAATCGTTGCAGAGGGAAAAGCATCGCCTAATGAATCACCAGGATGACACTTTTTGCTGTCCTTTCCCATAAGCTTGTCCCACAGTTAGCGACTTGGTGTAACTCAATTCTGTTGTGCTTGCAGGATTTGATGATATAGTATTGTAGCACTACAGCACACTGGGGTGTTTTGTGGAGTACCTTCTCACACAAAGTACTCACGATTAAGCAACAGTCTTAGTTGTTGGTGGCTCAGAGCTGATTTTGTGACTGTATGACTGGGAGACAGGATTGCATGAAGTCCAGAGCTGACAGGCCAGCCGAGGCTGGAGGGGGAATCCATTGCCAGGATGTATCGCTGGAACTCCTCAGTCTTCAGTGCTATACCTGGGTGATTATACAGACATGTAAAATAAGAAAGACAGCAAATAACTCTTTTTCTATGAGATATGAAAGGCAAAATTTAATCTAAAGCTTTCATTTGGTGCATTTGCAATTGGGATTTACACTGGTGCCTACCTTTGTCCTGAAGCACTGATTCTCTGGGTGGGGAGATTTCAAAGTGCAAATTCCAAGAATAGCATTGCCTTAAATGGTGGAAAATGAGCTGCATTGCAGGCCTGGTAATTCTGAAGGTTTTGTTCAGCCACTTAGTCATAGCTGCTCCCTCAAGTGAGAAATAACAAAAGAAATTTTTTTGGGAAGGTGGAACTAGAGCAAAATATAATGGTCTGAAACTGTATGGGTCCTTTGTGTTTTATAAAAGAAACAGAGGTAAAAGATTTCCTGTTGTAGAGTGTTATCAAATGGCTGGAGCCAATAAATTGTACGTAATGATCCTGACTTCATGTAATCAGCAAAGCTCCATTGACTTTAATGGAAAAACATTGATTTGCACTAGCTGAAGAGCCGAGTGGAAGGAGGTACATTCCTGACCGTCTTACTCATATGGGTAATCTCCCTGAAATAATTCTCAAAAATAAAGATTATTAAGGGCCTGTGTTTCTTTTGTAGTTTCATTGTGCAGGTCCTTATACCTTCAATGCCGAAGCTGTTGTTAACAGCCCTAGTGCACAAAGTGCAAGGAGCCCACTCCAGAGGAGGGTCTGAATTAATTCCTTTTTTGACCTGGCGTGGATGAGGATGCCTCACCAGTCCCGATGCACAGCTGCCTGCTCAGCTCCTGGTGTGTATTTCTCTGTGAACTTGTACACTGTGTGCCACAGGGGCAGGGAGCTAACAGGGAGGCCTGGGAACTCAGCAACAGTGAACAGGACACTGGAGACCCTGCCTTTTGCATGGAGTCAAACACTGCCTTGACCAAAGAATTTTTGGGGCTGATGTTATTCCACGTATCAGCAGGATTTGGCCCTACATGTCACAGTTGCTGTGATCATTGTGGACAGATAGCCAATACCACAGCTGACCTTCCCAAACCCTAACTAATGTCCTGGATTTTTTTTTTGTACCTTGGGAATGAGAGAGCTTGATCCCAGTGGGAGGACTGGAAGCATTTTCTAGGCTGGTTCCCATTGCTCAGTTCCCGCTTGCAGAGCCACCCATGTGGGCCCGCATTCCCTTTGGCCATGTGTAAAATTCTCAGTGAGGCCGGTTCACCTGTTCACCATCAGATCCACCCACACAGATGCAAAATCCGTAAGTCAAAAGGCATGGATGTGGAAAAAAAGAGAAAGACAAAGTCAAAGCACCAGGGTTTTCCTTTCGTCTGCCCACCATCTATTGACCAGCTGGGACAAAAAGCATCCATCACACTGCTCGGTCCTTCTCTGAGGACCTGATCCCATAACAGTGCTCAGGTCTTCTCTGACGAGCTGATCCTGGACCTGCTTATGAACATCACAGTAGATCTCTTTCTGACCGCACACAGTACAGGTCAGTGTCTCAAATAGCGAACGGTTCAGTTCCCCACATTGCAACACAAGGCTTGTTTGCTCTCATACAAAATTGCAATTCTAATTTCTGCCTACAAAGATGTAATGTCTCATAGTATCATATTATCTTTGCCTTGACCACTGGACTATTGCAACTCAGTAAAGTGCTAATGGAGATCCAAATGCTATTCCATTAGCCTTCATTCCAGATTATAGCCTGGCCTGGTCAACATCACAAAGTTGTGCTGATGGACAAGTGCTTTTGTTCTCTGTAGCTGCACACACTTTGCGCAGACCTCCATTGCGATGCAAGCTATCCCAGCTGAATTTGTGCTGAGACAGGCTCAGTGCGTTTGACCGATGGCATGTCCTGTCAATCAGCGAAATAAAACACCATAGCAGGAGCCACAGGAATTTTTCCTGGTGTGCCCACTGGGTTTTCACAGCAGGGTACTTTATTGTAATGTACCTGTGGGCTCATCTTTGCTGAAATGCAGGTTCAAATAATCCATTAGTAACGCCACAAGAGGTTTCCTGATGGGTTTAAGCCAATCTAGAAGTGCACTGCGCTACCCTTCATCCTCTCCCGGTGTTCCTATCGTGCTGGCACAAGTGAGCTGACTGGAAACTGATACAGTCAAGTCAAGCTGTCTGAGGAGATGTTAACTCAAAAGCAGACAGCTGGAAGTAAAACTGCAGTGAAGCCTAACAGCGCATGCTCTGTGTGGCTGCATCTTAACCCATGGCTCTTGTTGCAAAAGGCTATCCAACACAATTTAAAATTAACAGACATCTGCATCTCCATAGCTGTTAAGTCAGGAAAAGAGAACCAAGAGGGTGATAAGCTTGGCCAGTCAATGTCTACGTGGCCTGCTTTATTTTTTTTTCTAACTACCCCTCAAGTCATTCCTAAGGCCTCTGGCTCTGAAGATACAATATAGAAAGGAACACATTTGGATGCAGCATAGAATTTTTTTTTTTTTTGGCTGGACGACTGGGCAAGCAGGCATTTGAGACTGTGAATGAAACACAGGGTATGTCTTAGGGTGGCTGCTCCCACACAGCTGTGCTGTAATATGAGTGTCACAACAGATTCACCCGGAGATGGTAGCAGCTTTGGTTTTGAGTCAGACATCATCATGTTTGAAGAGCTGGCCCTGGCCATTAAATAATGCCTGCCTCAGCTGATTGTTGTTTTAATGCTGGTTGATGGCATCTATCAAGAGGTCATCACATTCTCTCATGCTGCAGGTGATGCTCTAATACTACTGGGTGGAGGAATAGAAGACTGAATGTAAGACCAAGAGTAAGAAGAGGCAAAAACAGAATGAGCTGGGACTGATTACAGAGAGGACCTGAAGGCTTGTGAGTGAGGGGAGAGGTGTCATTTTGCGATGAGCTGGCGAGAACAGACAGTCATCCTCAGGCAAGACCAAAGGAAATCTCTAACAAAGAGAGAGGAAGAGAGAGGTTGGAAGGGGAATGAGAAATTAGAAAGGAAAAATGCTAGATATTAAAAAAGAGGGAAAAATAATCAAAAAGCAAACAAAAAAAGAATTAGGGGAAAAGGAAATAAGGTAACAGGGAGCAAAAGACAAAGAATAATGACTAACAGTCCCCAACAATAGGTATCTACTGAATGAGGCAGAAAGTGTCATTCAGTCTGTCCTGGCAAAATAAGGAGCATTGTGCAGTCCTTCCTGATACCCTTTATTGTACCAGTGACAAGACATGACAAGAGCTGCTTTGTCCGCCCAGCCTGGTGCTGCCCTGCTGGGGCAGAACTGGCCTTTGAGGAATGATGTGTATGAGGTCAGCGTTAGCAGATCTGCTTTTATCCTGTTTGGTCACACTTTCGTCAACAAGGCCTTATTTATACTGAGGTTTTTTTCTGAATCTATTTTACTATTCCCTCATCTTGATGAGAATCATCAGTGCTAGCCCTGATGAAAGCACTAATGTAAATGGCCTTCTGGTATTTCTACCTGAGACTCGTCAACATATGTGAAAAGAGTAATAAAACTGTGGCTTCGAAGAAGTCTCCCGTAGTGCTCCTACCGTCGCAGTTACTGATTGATAGAGTTAAGACTCTGCTGTGAGGCTGCTATCCCAAAGCATTCCTATTGCCCTCTGCAAATCGGAGATTAAACCAGGCAGCTCTAAAATTAAAAAGATGAGAAGCAACATGGGAAAAGAATCTCCCTAGTCTCAGCTGTGATGTCAACAAAAAAGATTTTCTGTTGCTGTTATAATAATAAATTCTGTTACAATAGCTTAAAGAATTTTGTGCCAATAGTGGGTGCAAGTAAAACCTTTAGTCTGGTGCAAAGGTGAGGCCAGAAATTCTGGCTTTCGCTTAAAGACATATTAAGAATTGAGAAGAATGATAAAGAAGGATTGTCTCAGAATATTCTCTGAAGTGCTCCATGTTTCAGCTGGTTTATAAAGGAGAAGGGACTGGAGTTTAGGAAAAGAGATGAGTTCAATGGCTTTAAATCCCGAGTAGCCATCTGAAATGCTGATCAGTCTGTGATTTTATTTATAAACATTTCTAGGCATCCCTGTGTGCCAGGGAAGGAGAGAGCTTCTTTATAGGCTCTTTCCTAGACAATCCTGTAGGAGCTGCGGGAGATGCAGTCTCCTTGTGCACCCATTTGCAATGAAGTATTTGTGCAGAGCAACGATTGGCTACAATCTGTTATAGAAATATGATGATTAGGTTAATAACAGTATGCAATCCAAAGAAGAAAAAACCTTCAAAAGGTTCAGAGCTCAGAATAAGTGATTTTTTTCCTCTTTTTATGGGATAACATACTCTTCCCCTTACAGCTTTTCAACATTAGTTCATTGCACTGGTGAAAAATGAGGCTTTAGATAGTTCAACTTTCTGCATCAGTGTAGCTGTATGAGGGCATTAAGTCATTCATGGCAGACAAAGACAGAATGTGTCTATAATGCTATGCAAATGAATTTTAAAAAGGCAAAAAGAAAAAAAAAATCTGATTCTTTTCTCAGGAAGAAGTGTGCTGAATTGCATTACAATGTATATGCATACATATAGTCAGCATCTGGCACAAGGAGGCCAGGATGTTTAAAACTGCAGAGTGAGCCTTTTCAGGGTCCCTGCAGTCTGAATAAAAACCCACACATCCTTGCTATTTGCATATGGCCCCATTATGCTTTGGAATTCACAGAAGTCTATTCCACACTGAGAAACAGATTTTTTTTTTTCCCTGATGGATATTATTGTTCTTCAGAGTGGCTAGATGTTACTAGGCACATACTGTACTAAGCTCTATTTTGCTTTGTTCTCTAGAATATTAGACATTTCTTCCCTCTCTGTTCTTTTAATCCTACAACTCACATCCTCTTTGTGTTCCTAAAGGAATATGATCAGTCTGATAGTAATTTTTTACTGTAAAGTGATCTATCTCCATAACAGTTAAAAAGCCTCTATTGCTAACTGAGCTTTTTAGACTGGTTTTATAATAAGATTTTGAAGCCTTTTTCTCCTTCAGCCTTAATCTTCTGAAAATGTTACATTTAAAAGCTCTAGTTTTCCACAGAAATAAAAGGTAAATATTGATTCATCTTTTTAAAATGTAATTATCTGCTCTGCCACAAAAAAGCTTTGCAATATAGCTTTAATGATATGGTTCCTTAGTACAGTTTCAGTTAGCAGCAGCAGAGAAAATTAAATGAAGTATGCAAGGCAATAAAACATTTTCATCTCAAAGGTGAAATGAAAGGAGGACGCAGTCTGGCACTGAGATACAGGAAAGCTGGTCCTAATCACCATAGTTTGTCTGTAAGATGTATTTGAGCTCCACGTGAGCAACACATGAGGTTGCTTGAAGGAAACTGAGAGTAATTAGATTTAGAGAGGGAAGTCGAGAGACTTCTCAAAACAGAAAAATGCACAAAGAATAGTTCTTCACACTTTTTAAAAAATAAACATCAGCTGATGAAGTATCAGAACTACAGCACTTGCATACATCAAACCCTTGCATTCATTGAATCACTCCATGACTCCAGGTAGTACTGTATGACATGATGCCATGGAGTGGAAAGCCTTTAGATCTCTGCAGAGATTCCCTGATAAAAGCCACATATTTATTAAATTGTGTGGCTTCTAGGGTTTCGAGGGATATCACACTAAACACAAAGGAAACGGTGTTGGTTGGGTAAGCCTCGGCCGAAAAGCATTCCTAAAAATATGCATATAGCACCACCTACTGACACTATGAGTCTTTGCAGGGGAATGTTTGTAAAAAGTGTAACTTATGCGTTACAATACTGCAGCAATTTTCCCCTAATTGGCACAGGATCGGTCCCTCTTTTTACTTATGGCTCTGTAAACTCAGCATAATGATGATCCTTGTCTCAAGAGTTTAGCAGCTAAAAATCAGACAAAGTAAAACACGGTAGCCAAAAAAATGAGGAAAAAAGGGAGGAAAAATGAGACAAAAAATGAGTAGCTGAGTGAGTCAGAGCGTGTCCTGGAGCAAAAGTGAGAAGCTGTTGGTAAATGGAATAATTTCTCAAGATGCCATTTGAGAGGCCCAAGACACTCCTTTCTTCTGGCTTCAAACTCCTGCATCCTCCTCCAGGCCATCCATACAGCTTACCAGAGTCAATGCAACTCACCTGTCAAAACAGTTTTCCCTTCCTTTATCCCCTGTAATTTTTCTGCTGGTGAGACAGGCTGACTGGAGTCAGGGCCCACTGAAGACCAGAGCTGGTGTAAAGTAGACAGCCAGGTGTGTGGAGGAGGGGAGGAATGTGATGGTACCGAAGGGCTGCCAGATTGCCTCAGTGACAACACATAATTTCACTCTTGCTGGGCTATTCATTGACCTGGTTTATTATTGTTATGTAGACACAGAGGGGAGTGTGCTAACAGCCGAGGTGGAAACTCCTTGAGCGGCGTGAGCTCAGCTGTCACAGGAAACTGACCGTGGTCCTCCAGCCTCAGAGCAGGCTTGTTAAGAGTCCTGACAGAGGAGTGCTGAGAAGAGGTAGTGCTCTTCTCCCACCTCCTACCTCGGATGCCCCCACGGCATGTATGATCTCGCTCAGCCGCTGAAGCAGAAGCAGTGTGCAGCAAGCATCACTCTGCCAGCAGGGAGGAGCATGGGGACAAAAGTATGGCACGATGTGGAGCTTGGATAGGTTCATCAGGGCAGGATGAAAGATTATTATCACAGCTACTATTGCTGCTTAGCAGTTTTGGTATCGTTTGGTACAGAGCACCTTCAGAGCCACAGTACTGCTGTTGTTTTGGAATATGTCCCTCCGCGCCATCCAAAACATGACTGAACTTCTGAATCAGAGACATTGGAAAGCCATATAAATGTATTTTTTTGTAGATGCACCTGAGATGGTCATCCCGCCAGACTCACGCCGGTCAGCTGGACTACTTAGCTGTCCCCTGGAAGTAGGAATTGTCTCTTTATTATTTGTGAAGCCTTTTCTCAACTCCTTGACTTGTGTTCTTTGGTCCTACGAAAATGTATTAACAATAAATAATAAACGTCAAAAAAAAGCATGCTCATTCTGTCACTGATTTTAGTTTTTCCAGAAAAATAGCTGTTTGCTAGGTGGAGTGGTAGTACGGTACTGAGCCCAGACTGGGCACAGAACAGGACGCCAATGCATGCAGCTGAACCCCCAGAAATTTCCTGTGTGACTTTGTCTTTACCCCTTCAGCGTGACAAGGTCGTGTTTAAACAGAGGTCACACACTCTTTCTCAGGATCTTGTAAAATATTTTTACTTCTCTTGACCCGAGTAGTAAGTCAGTACTTTGGATGATGTTGCATCTGTCTGTATGAAGACAGAAACAGACTGCGCACATGAAAATTGTTTAAAGAACAGCTTTTTAAATTATTTACAAAATGCATATTCAAAGGCCTCTTTCCGCAGCTGTTCTCAGAACAATTTCTAAGCGACAATTTCCGTTTCTGAATTCCAAAGCACGCTTCTAAGCAGGACAGAGCTCGGAAAGCTTTCCCTTGACTTCTCTTGAGGCTGCGTGAGTAGCATTTCTCGAGGTGCAGTTTCCTGACCGGCTTAGTCCCATCTAAATCCACGGTGCTGCTGTGGCGAGCGGTGGTCCTGTCCCACTAGCACTTGTGTAACGACGGGCTCGGCTGGATTACGGAGCCGACTGAGACGGAAGCGAATCATTTGTTGCAGGATTAATTTGCCGCTGGATCGATGCCCTCATCTGCCCAACAGTAGGCCGGTGGGAGCACCAACCTCCACACCTGCCGCCGCCGCTCAGCAACGGCACACACGGAACCTCGGTTTATGATGATCATAGCCCCCCCCCGCCTCCCCGAGGCTGTTTCTTGGCTGTTCTAGCTCTGATTCACAGCAAAATGCAGTTCCAGGCATAGACTCCCGGCCCTCCACGCTTGCACTCGGTTCAGTCTGCGGATGCTGGTGGTTTCCACCGCCGTAGAACAAAGGGGCATTTAACGGCTCCGCTTCTAGGCCCGAACGAAGGGCCGTCACCGACCCGAGCCACGTAACGGCCCATAAATCAGAGGCGCATTATGAACCGCTCCATTTCTAGCGCTGTGCAACGGCGCAGTCTCACACATGCGCTTGTAACACGCGTACGGTGAAGGGCTGCTGCGGCAGCCGCCTCCGGCAGCACCGGCGGGACGCAGGGCAGGGCAGGCGGGAGGCCGCGGCCGGGCGAGCTCCGCCCGCAGGCTCACTCTCCGCGGCTCTGCGCGCCGGCTCCCGGCGGGCCGAG
>Ga0065711_1051270_pt1 | contig 10451 bp, 11 predicted proteins | sample Hoacrofraction12_FD_59098 | JGI IMG/M metagenome (GOLD analysis project Ga0065711, IMG submission 59098) | Hoatzin crop microbial communities from Cojedes, Venezuela - Epithelial fraction 12 v2 (version 2) | ecosystem: Host-associated > Birds > Digestive system > Esophagus > Crop | place...
CCCCGCCGAGACTCTGGGCTGCCCGCCGGCTGGGGGGCCGACCGGCGCGCTACGGCTCCCGGGCAGGCCCGGCGACGGTCGCCCGCCTTCTGCCTGACGGGAGTTGTAGTTCCTGTGGGGGTGCCCCTCTCGGCGCTGGCTTCGGGGAGGGGGCGGGCCGAGGGGCTCCCGGTGGGCTTCAGAGCGGCCCCGCTTGTGCTGCGGTGGGCAGGCTGGGCTGGTGCGGCAGAGCTGTCCCGCGGGGAGGGTTAGCAGCAGCGTGGCTCGGTTTATCCCGCGCTTGCCGCTGGCTGGAGACGAGCCACCAGAAAACCTCAAACACGCACCTTCGTAAACGCGGATTTAATCTGGGAGGACGACAACGTTATCCAGACCCTGGGCTGCGCCTGCTGGGCGTCACCGCCGCGCCCGGGGCTGCAGCGGCCTTTCGAAGGCGCTCCCCTGCCCGGGGAACGGAACCGGTGCCCGCGGGATAGCGGCGTATGGCTCCCCAGCGTAGGCCCCGTCTGGGCTCCCGGTCAGCTGCGCCAGCCTCGGGGTAGGCTTCGTTCGGGTTGCGGCTCTGTTAGACCCCTCAGAGACGTGAAGGTTCCCTCTCTGCGGTGGTCTGACCACCGCTCTTCGCTGGCCTCCCTTTTAGAGGGTTGCGACACGTCCGAGGTAAGGCGGGCTGGTTGGTTGAGTTCTCCAGGGTGGCCTGGACCGTCTGCCTGCGCCAGCCGTCGTATCATTCTCCCTCCTTTTATCTTGGAGCCCCTCGTATTTGGATTTGCACTGGCGTGTTTCCATAACGCTGTAAGGTATGAATTTAAGGAAGCAGTTGAATTCAGCAAATTGAATTCAAGAAGGGGAAAGTTCAGCGGCCCCAAGCTCTCTGCTGACACTGCCTGTGACCGCTAAGTGTCTATGCAGTTTGGCGCACCTGCCCCACCCCAGGCACCAGCACGATTCCCACATCAGCTCTGGAGAGGCCCAGGACAGGGGTGGTGTTTAGGTGTTAGACCAGCTGAGAAGGTCTGTGGGAGGTGAATGGCAGAGTAATCCAGGCCAATTTCATGCTGGATAAAGTGTATTTGTTTGCCTGTTGGAACCATTTCCATTAAACTTAATGGCTAAAGGTGCCATTTAATGGATTTTTTCTTCAGATTTTGTGAAGTGTGTCATAAGCATGCTTCGCTTGCGTATAAAACAAGTGTTTTTATTTGCATGGCCAGTTACATTTTGCTAGGGAAATGCAGCAAGAGAATAAATGACCTAACTCAGGTCGATACTCACACTTGTCCCTTCATGATTAGAATGATTTCATGATTAGAACCATTCTTTAAGAAGCCAAAACCTGAAAAGGTTAGATTGTGACAACATAAACTATTAGAATGACTCTGTTAGAAAAATCATTGGTTGCAAATAAAAATCTGCTGCAGAGCTGGTTGTGTGACACCAAAAACTTCACAAATAGCATTTGCAGGACGCTCTTGTTAAAGGAGCTTACAACACGGTACAGCTGAAGTCATCAGCACCAAAAATTAATTTTGAGATTCTAAGCTCAATGGCTTGTCTTAGCTCTGATGTCTGTACTGCACCAGAACTTCACTAGGTCTCCTGAGTGTTACTACAATCCAAATAATAAGCTTTGTGTTTTTTCCTTTTGTTTTTCTACTGTGTTTGGAGCTTCCAGAACAATGCATTCTACTATAGCAGGGACAGCACATGTGAGGAAAGGAATGGTGAACAAAGAGATGAAAAGACAAATAATTATAAAAACATGAAAGGGGAGAAAGATCTCATTCTTGACAGAATCCTCTTGTACTAGGTGGAGAGGAATGATGACTCTAGTTTTTCTTTTTGCATGTCTAATAAATACAGAATCATAGGACTGTAGAATCATTAAGGTTGGAAAAGACCTCTAATATCATTAAGTCCAACCGTCAACCGTCAACCCAACACCACCATGCCTGCTGTGCCATGTCCTAAAGTGCACCTCCAGGGATGGTGACTCCACCACTTCCCTGGACAGCCTTTTCCAATGTTTCACAACTCTTTCAGTGAAGAAATTTTTCCTAGTATCCAACCTAAACCTCCCATGATGCAACTTGAGGCCATTGCCTCTTGTCCTATTGCATTTACTTGGCAGAAGAGACCAACACCTGCCTCACTGCAACCTCCTTTCAGGTAGTTGTAGAGAGCAATGAGGTCTGCCCTCAGCCTCCTCTTCTCCAGACTAAACAGCCCCAGCTCCCTCAGCCGATCCTCAGAAGACTTGTGCTCTAGACCCTTCACCAGCCTCCTTGCTCTTCTCTGGACAAGCTTATCTTCTGTATGCTTGTACACATTAACTCTGGAAGGCGGTGACATAGTCCTCGGATTCTTTTGTCAGTGATGTGAGCAACTGCAATTTTTGCAGTCTTTTTCTAGTGTCATGCTGCCAGTGGTCTGGCATCACACAAAGATTAACAGCAGTAATTCATAAATGCAAAGTTTAGTAGTATTAAAACAGACAGTGTGACATAAAACTCAAGCTTCCTCTTTTTTTCTTATGTTAGGGAAGCGGTATCTGCTAACAGAAGATGATATAAAGTTACAAGAATTTCAGCAAATGAAGGTGGCTATTAGAAATGAAGTTCGTGGCAATAAAGGTATTAGTATTTATTTCATAATCACCATTCTCAATTTTAGTGTGAGTCCTAGGAAGCAAGATGGTCAAAGTCATGATACTATGACACCAAATGACCCCATTTAAAGCAACACTTAAGTCTTCCTCTTGCAATTTTTTTTGTAGCTAAAATTCTTGGAAGATCTGAGGCTTTGTAGAATGAAACAATATTAGTTATGCAGTGATGGGAAATGTGGAGAAGCTTTCAAGTATGCAAGGTGTTCATGTGAGACCTGAAATGTTTGTGTCCTTGCTTTTCCAACTTTGTCAGACAGAAAGTTGTCTAATAGAAAATACTGTTTCAGTCTACAAATCTTGCTTCAAATATATCAACAGAGAAAGTTAATACAAAGCCTAATAGCTACTTAACTATCCAGAGAAGGCCTATGCCAGTAATTCTGTTTTAGTCTGCTCTGTAAATTTAGTTAGCATATGCTTTTAGATTTTTTTCCTTTTATCTAATGTAAGTTCTTGGTTGTACATACAATTCCAGGTGACCTATGCATACTCAGAATATGAAAAACAAATTCAGGTTTTCCAAGCTGGTGAAGGAGAAAGGTCCGTGGATTTTTTCTGATGGAGATTTTGTCGTGCTGTTTGAAGTGTATACAAATTCCTTTCTTTAAGAAACTTCAATATAAACATAAATCTGCCCTTAATATTTGAAAGATGTTAGGTAAAACTTAATTTCCTGTGCCTGTTTAATCATGTGCAGCAGGTATTCTAGTGATACAAATTGACAAATGTTCCAAAGGATGTAGTTAAGTTTTTTGCATGGCAAGGGAGAGACAAATAATCAAATTTAGTTTTATGTGAACCAGTCTTCTGGGACAGAGAGGGAGGTAAGGTCAAAGTGACAGTTTTTCTGTATTAAGTAAAGTAGAATTAATCAAGCAGTGGCAAGTCATAATGTTATTATATTTTGCTGTGATGATGTCGTACTCATACTGGGGAATATTCATCCTGTACTGGCGATAGATACATAGAATTTATTGCTGTGGGTGAATTGACTCTTGCTAAAACAGGTTTGCAGAAGCGAAATATTTGTGTTTACAGGCCGAAGTTGACCTTTTTTGTTTTGTACAAAGAGAAGCCTCTGGGAACTGATGAAAACAATGTGCTAAGCACCTATTTGTGTGTGTGTGTGCATGATTACTGTACTCAGTGTTTAGTCTAATACTTGAAAGATGAAAAAAAGTAATTAAGGCTCGTAGTAAACTTGGTTTAGAAATGGAAAAAGCAGCGATGACTATTGTGTTACACACAATATATAATTGCTATATTTATTATAGTTGTAATGCAACTATTAACCCTAATAGTTTTACTATTAACTACAGGATTAAAGAATTACCTACATTAATTATAAGAACTATTATCTGTTCTTTACAAATACAGTTCGGGTCCCAGGTGTTTGTTAAGTTTCTGCATACCTTTGAACACATCACAACCGTTATATGTGCATACTCATATATATATACACTATTCTGACTTTACAGGATTCAGTTCTGCATCTCAGTCTTGAGTAGGGACTTGTATTTGCGTGCAGCAACAGATAGGCATCCAGTAGCTGAAGATGTTGTTCTCCTGGGTGCTCACTTTGCGTCTCTGGTGTAGGTTCCTAGCTTGGAAACAGCAGTGACCCTGCAGCTGCTACAGAAAAGCTTAATTCCCTGTTCAAGACGGGGGGGCAGCACCATTAGAGGAATGGGGCTGCCAGGTGGTACGTTTGATTTTAGCCTCGTGTGTGCCTGAATCAGAGCCTTGAGAATGGCAACTGAAGGACCCATCTTTGTGCTTGCTTTGTCGTAGGACAATGCGCTGGATAGACAAACCTCTTTTTTTGTGGGGGAAAGGGAAGCAACTCTTAAGTTTATGGCTATGTAGAGAAATACATAGATTGTGCATGAGACTGTGTTCACATCAGTTGTGAAGGAATTTAAATCTTCTATACGAACAGTGTTGAGTAGAAGTTCTTATGCTTGTTTGAATGCTGAGTGGGATTGGTTTTGTTTGCTTGCTTGCTTTTTAAAAAAGGAACGTAAGGCAGAAAATGTCACTTAGAATACTTCCTTCCTCTTTAAAATCTTTGTGTTACCTGATATATTCCACAACATGCACAATGAGATTAAGTTCACAATAAGCGTCCTCTTGGTTTTCCAAGTCTGACATGACTTCATGGGGACACCTAGACATGCTTGTCTGTAAGAAGCTATATGCATTTTTCTTGGTGAAAGAAGCAAGCTTTCAGCTTCACTGAATCTCCGTGCTTCAGCTACCAAGTATGCAACACAGGTAATGGAATTGTCTGTAGACTGCTGATACAATGTGTTTCATTTTAAGATCCGTATTTTAAAAATATTAAAGAAAAATTAAAGAAAAATGGAATGATTCTCAGAAATGAATTTAAAAATTTACTGCATTTATGTCAGACTTCATCTGATGTGGAACTAGCCAGAAAAGTTATTTACAGGTATTTTTAACAATCCAGGTAACACTCTTTTCTCTTTTTGCTTTTTTGCTTTTATTAGATCATCTCAGGTTATGTCTGCAGTTGAGGGCTTGCCCTAATTCAGTGGCTATATGCATAGCTAATCCCTTAAACTAAGGCTGTATTTTCATTTACTTTGGATCTTTCAATCCTTCAGAGACTCTCCAATCAAAGGAGAGTCAAACTACGGGAGCAAAGTGGTGTCCTACTGTATGCAAAATGAATGGTGAGCCACATAGAAACGTCATCTCTCAGCTGAAAGGTAGTGCTGTGTTCAGTGACATTTTCCAGCCAAGACACGCCTGGTTAGAGACTGATCTGGAGCCAGCAGTGCAGGTCAGGAGGTTTTGTGAATGAATGCCTTCACAGCAATTACAGTATAGGAGCTATAAAGATAAATGTGAAACACTTTGGTGTTATCTTTTTATTTATTTTTTAGTGTAGAAGAGCTGAGATATTTTAGCAGGCACTACCTTTAAAATAAACTGCTGCAACTTCCTGTGCTATTGCTCTGTGAATTGAAAGTAGCTGGGAATTTTCATGGCATTCTATTACTAATCCAAGGCAGGTTACTTTGCTGGAAATAGAAGAGATTACGTATAACTAGTTAATTTATTAGTTTCATCAAAAAAATATTTTTTCTATAAAATTAATCTCTTGTTATCTAAATAACAAGAGCTTAATTTGTCATTGGCTGGTGAAGTTAAAGAAGTGTGCCTCTGTCACTGCACATACAGATCTTGCTGTCTATTTAAGCTGTTTTCCCGTAACAAATTCCATGCCCTGTGTGATTAACTTTTTTTAATCTTTCCAAAAGGTACCATGAACAGAACAGCATCGCAGCCTTACACAATTTTAAATTTGGGCCCCTCTTTATGAGGCTATGTTATGAGCTGGACCTTGAAAGACCTGCAGTAGAACTTATCAAAGATCAGGTAATTCCCCTATGCATTTTGAAAACATTGTTATTATTATTAGTCCAATGTGAATAATTATTATGCTATGCATGAGCTCATAGACTTGAAGTATATGTGTTACAATAGCAAGGATGTCTATGACATTAATTAGGGATGCCGGATACATGTTTTTTATTTTAAAAATAGCAAAACAGTAACTAAAAGAAAATTAAATGCCAGTTTGACTGAGAACTTTATTATTGTACTTCTGTGTAAATGCATCATTCGAAAAAATTATTGATTCAGAAATAATTCTTCTGTTGCATGTTTTCCTGCATCCTGTGTTGCATTAGATCATTCTTGGAGATGAATATTTCTGAGTTTTTATGTAGTAGTCCCCTAAAATCCCTTGGGTTATTTGCACCAACAGATTTATCATGTTACTCCGTACTTCTAACTCCCTCTGAACTCTGTAGAGGTGATACGATATTCATCAGCTCAGGAACTTGGCCATTTTAGTGCTGAAGAAACTTAAGGACTTGTTTTTGAACACCAGTAAAATGCTATGTGTGCTATTATGACAACTTGTTAATCATGCCCAGGGTATAATAAATTAAAAAGATTCTGTGCATGAATGTTGTGTCTCCAGAAATCTCTGGTAGCCAGTGGAAAGTCATCTCTATGATGTTAACTTGTGAAGGCATGAGATGTGACTAGTCAGAAATGGGAGAAGTCGTGCTTGGGCTGTTACTCTTAAATTATGCACGTGTAAGAGTTTTCGTGGTTTTCGTTTTGATTTGGCTTTTTTTGTTTGAGATCTCTGTCATTGAGAGAAGTCCTGCAGTCCTTGCAGAGCTTAGTAATTGAAGGATAGTAACGTACGGTACTGCTTCTTCAGACTCTGCTGCAGAAATTTAGACTTAATACCTCTGGCATTTTATTTGGCTGTTCCCAACAAGCAGTGTGATTGAAGTGGAATGTAAAATATACTTGCTCTTTCTTCTGCTACTCTGCTTGTCATCACTCAAGCCCTTGTGCTGATCTGTTCATCATTTCATACTGTGATTAGCAAAACCTTTCAGTTTCGTGGTGGTAGTACTTTACCCCAAAGATACTGTTAATCAGCTGCAAGCTCTATTTCTGCTGAGAATTTCAAGTTGCTGTTAGTGACTTCTGCTTGTGTTAACTTAGAAGTCATCATCTGTCATTAAAAAAAATATTATAATGGGAATCTCTGGGAAATTTCTATTAAATTTTAGTGAGCTTTTGACCATATTGAGTCACTGGTATTTTAGAGGTTGCTTAGCAGAGGGACAAACAAGAAACCCAGAGAGCTAAATGTTGAACTTGTGAAGATAGGGCCTATTCCAGCAGGAAGACCTGCTGAATGTTGTGCGGAGTAAGAATGCTCACTGTCCTAACTTCTTTTACACTTGCTCTGTTTGTATTTTTCTTCTCCAGAATTTGCATGGTTTTTTCTCAGAGAGTACATCATTCCATATTTTGATGACTATGTTGTTTAAAAAGGGCCATTTTGAAAGTAAGTACTGTGTTTGCTAAGGCAAATGCATTTTTAGGAGGATGCTTCACACTGTAGGGTTGTGTGTGTATATATAAATGTATATTTTTTAAAGAACATTGCTGATTGGTTAATGGTTTTGGAAGGCCAAGCATGGAAATCAGTGTAGATGTGAAGGAGCTGCACTGTAGTGTGTAATAAAAATGGAAGACTGTATTTGTTTCATACTTCCAATGGTATTCTTACCATTCTCAGTTGCACAGAATTATGATTATCCAGGGGAGCTTGTTTCCTAAACCCTCTTCTCGGAAGGCTTAAGTTCTCTTTGGTTTGTAATGTCCCATAGCTTTTTGTTTTCTCTATTCAAAGTTTGGTTTACGTGATTTTTAGAACAGTAAGTTCTTTAACAATTTTTTTTAGCAGTCCTGCGTTTGTGTCAGGGCAGGGAAGAGTACCCTTTTTTCTTTGACAACAAAACCAGACCATAGTCTTCTCTTGGTTTGTCCTGCTAGTGTGCCCATACAGGGTGACTACTGGAATATTTAAGTCAAATGCTTCAAATCCGTTTGGCCCATTGTGAGGATAAGGGGGAATCATCTGACCTGATTGAAAAGACTTTCCATGAGAAATCTTAAATTGATGATGGAGTAAGCTTTTAATCCCTTTATATGAAATTTGTTGAACATGCAGCGCTTGGTCTCTTGACGTTTGGCAAATCTAAGTCCAGTGGTTGTCCTAAAAGTTGAGACTGAGCCACTATAAAAATAACCAGATCGGTGCCTGAATGCACAGTGTTGCAGTGTAGTGGAGCATGTGTCTTACTGAGGAGCTATTAGATAGTTTGCCTGAAATGGTGGGAACTTTCATCATGTGTTTAAAGGCTTGCTTTCTGGGCGGTTAAGAAGAATGAGAGTAGCTTTGTCAAGCATCTAGAATTTAGTTTTAGATTTGTATAAAAATAATAGAGCAGTAAGGCCAGGTGCTAATGTAGATTGAAAACCTCCTTGCTGGAAGAGATATTTACATCCAACTGACCCTAAGTTAAACTTTATGAAATGTATTAATTTTTTTAAAAATAATAGATTTCAGTTTAAATGCTTATTTTGAAACAGACTTACTGAGCTCATACCATGTTGATTTTTTTTTTCCACTTGCTGAATGTACGGCCTTAAATATGTGAAGTGAGTAACACTAGTGTATTTTTGATAGGTGCTTTGGAAGTTCTGGCAGAAATGAAAAAACAGGGTATACCTTTCAACAAAGAAACCTGTCTACTTGCATTTGCAATATGCTACAAACTGGTAAGTGTTTTCAATTTACATGATGAAAAAGTTTTTGAAATGCCTTATCTATGTCTTTCTTTTTTTGGATTTTAAAATTTCCATATGCTCCCAGTCATGATTTCTTATCTAGTGCAAATTTTTTAGATGTATTTAAGTCCTAAATGGCTTCATTATGCATGATATGGTAGCTTCCCATACAAACTAATGTCACAAAGCAAATCTCTAAAAAATTGCATGGACATAAGCCCTAAGGAACACATTTGATACAGCCTTTGATTAGCTGATAGTATTCTTTCTCTGGGATCTGTGCATCTGTTCAGTCTATAGTCTGTGCTTGAACCTCAATATTGGTTTTATAGTCTGGCTTGCTTAGGAGACAGTGTGATATGTTCTGTTTGTCAGACATCTCCCACCCGTTTCTCCCCTCCTCCTCCAAGTAACCTTGAACCATTTCCGTAATTGCACCAAATTTGACAAGCATTAGAGTACTCAAAGGTAATCTGTTCCTACATGCCTGATGAAAATGAGCAGCTGCATGGAGAAAAGAAACCTAAACGAATGCCTTCAGTGAGAGGCAGGCTGCCCCTTGAGCTGAACTGTATTTTAAGCTCAGAGGAAAAGAGCATGAACACAGTAAGAAACTAGGCTGCATAGGTTCTGTGAGTGTTTGCTTGGAACTGTTTCCCTTTTGTAGGAAAGTGAGACTCCCAAACTTTTTTGATTTCATCTTCCTCTCCAGGTTTGAATCAGTTTTGCAGTTTGAAATATTAACATAGGCCCTTGTCAAACTCGGTAGGAAACTCTTCTTCAATTTCACCATGTTTTTAGGAAGAAAGACACTAGCTGAGCACAAATTATAGCACTAGACTGACTTTCTTGGGTTTCTCAGATAACCATATAATGAAACTGAGTGCATACGTGGTAAAATGGAATTGGCCTAAAATGGTAGCTCCACAGTAATTTAGCGGTGGTTCTGAAATTCTCAGTTCTAATGACTCGGGACTGCCTTTAGGTCAGGGGAAATCACAGAATCACAGAACGGTAGGGGTTGGAAGGGACCTCTGTGGGTCATCTAGTCCAACCCTCCTGCCAAAGCAGGGTCACCTACGGCAAGCTGCACAGGACCTTGTCCAGGCGGGTCTTGAATATCTCCAGAGAAGGAGACTCCACAGCCTCCCTGGGCAGCCTGTTCCACTGCTCCGTCACCCTCAGAGGGAAGAAGTTCTTCCTCATGTTCAGATGGAACTTCCTCGTTGCCCCTTGTCCTGTCGCTGGGCACCACTGAAAAGAGTTTGGCCCCATCCTCCTGACACCTACCCTTCACATATTTGTAAGCATATATTAGGTCCCCTCACAGCCTTCTCTTCTTCAGGCTGAACAAGCCCAGCTCCCTCAGACTCTCCTCATAGAAGAGATGCTCCAGTCCCCTCACCATCCTCGTAGCCCTCTGCTGGACTCTCTCCAGTAGCTCCTCATCTTTCTTAAAGTGGGGAGCCCAGAACTGGACACAGTACTCCAGATGGGGCCTCACCAGGGCAGTGTAGAGGGGAAGGAGAACCTCCCTCGACCTGCTGGCCACACTCCTCCTAATGCATCCCAGGATCCCATTGGCCTT
>Ga0065711_1051271_pt1 | contig 10451 bp, 7 predicted proteins | sample Hoacrofraction12_FD_59098 | JGI IMG/M metagenome (GOLD analysis project Ga0065711, IMG submission 59098) | Hoatzin crop microbial communities from Cojedes, Venezuela - Epithelial fraction 12 v2 (version 2) | ecosystem: Host-associated > Birds > Digestive system > Esophagus > Crop | place...
CGGAACCCAGCGTGACGTCACATGGTATGGAATACCGGGCTCTGTTTGGCCAGGTGGGGTCAGCCCCCACCCCCCGGCTGTGCCCCTTCCTGGAGTCCGGTGAATATTAACCCTGTCCTGGCCAAACCCAGGACAGGAATAATTTCTGAAAGTAGCTGAGCAGGTGTATGCCTTCGCTGGAAATGAAGGCGTTGCCTAGAAGTGGATGTGAATAGTCTGATCCAGATTTTTCACTGTAGCCATTCTTACATTGAGATGACAATCAAAATTCACTTCAGTACCTGATTTGTTTTAGTGTGAGCAGCTGATAGAAATGAAAAGAGAAAGGTATAATTGACAAGCATTTTTTTCCATTATGTGAACCGCAGAATTCACTGCAGCTTTCCTCACCCACTGCTTCTGGTTTTGTTCTGCTCAGGACACTTGACTTCAGGACTAAACTTATGCCATTGCAGTATCTCAACATGCACAAACCCATAAATGTTTGGCACTTTGTGACTAAAGAAATACTTGAGTCACGTGAAAGCCTAATGCTAAGACTGGCAGTAGTTTACTATCTTAAGCTATTCATCAGGTCACATGCCATGTTTCATGCTTTGATGTTCTGCGTTTATTTCCTGAGTGTAATCCTTATTAAAGGACTGGGGCTAAAAACTAATTTTGTAATTCTTCCTTCTCATCTTCTCAAAACTTCAGTTCTCCTGAGTGAGATGCCTTTGATGTGTACGCAGCCTTTCTTTCCCTTGCACTTCATTTTAAGCCTGGCTTATCTCTGGACAGCCTCTTATCTCCCTTTTTAAAAATTCAGCTTTACGTTTATGAAGATACCAATAAAAATGTAACACTTCTGCTTTCAATGCCAGCATAGTTTTGCCTGTTCCTGTGCCAGATGCCAGCAGTGATTCTATTGTGCAGGTTGTCAGTTGGTCAAGGAGAAAAATATGAGAAGATGAGGCTGCTGGTACAATTTCCAGCCACATCCTTTGTGCAGGAACTGAGTGATAAAATTGTGGTTAAGTTCTTGATGACACTTGAGCCTCAAGGGACTAAGCTTTGAATGGAGCCATCTCATCTCAGCAGTTCATCCTTCCAATCACTTTACATCACTGATAAGTGTAAGTTTCTTTGTTTTGCAGCTTTAATTCCCCTTTGAACTGCAATAGGAAAAATGTTTAAATACACATGGAAAGAACTGTTGACTAACACAAGGTTTGTACACTCAGCTTGGAGTGATGCATTTTGTTAGCAGATTGTGTGTTTGAAACAATAAATTTAGTTTCTCCTATGTATTTTTCTTAAATTTTAGCTTTTTCTTACATTTTTTCTTAAATGTCTTGATTTTTTTCTTAAAGGTATTTGTTATAGCAATGACTAGTGATCTACTCTCCTCTCTGAACATTCTCTGCCTCCTAAATGAGGAACTAATTCCAGAATGTTTTCTTGTGTAGCTGTCAAAGAAAAGCTGGTGATAACATTTACTTTCAAGAAATGTTTAAGCAGCTGCAAAATACCTTTCTCCCAGGATGAGATGTCCCCATCCTATGTATCTAGCCTGTTGTTCTTGGGCTTACAACATTTTATGCTTATTAAATGTGCTATTAAGTTTACTCCATGGCTTACCTAGTTGGTCCTGGCCCCATTTTATTGTTTGCCTGGCCTTTCCACTATTTATTCCTTTCTCAAGTCTTGGCAACCTTGAGCTTTGTCTTCAACCTTTTTGCTGTCCCTTCATGTCTTTACTGAGTAGATAAATTACTGCTGTACAAATATTTCCAGGAGGGATAAGCTGCATGCAGCATGTCTTGTCCCAGCTTATCATACCTGAACCCTGAACAATAATGCATGACATTGTATTAATCTCGTATTTCTGACAGCAAATTGCATCTATATTACTGTTCTCTGAATCCACTTTTCCCAAAGGATTCCTAGACAACACAGATGCTGGTAATTAAGTGTTGATATTTACATGTCTTCATCTAGGTTAATAAAACAGATACATTCTAGGCAAAAGGTTTTATAACTACAGCTGTGACCCTAGAGTGTATGAAATTGCTTTTGAGGCAAATCAGTTGAGTTGGAGCCTCTAGTTTAAAACTCAGTAAATGATTAAGTAGACAAAGCAAACTTAGTAACTGGCTATATATTATCTGAACTTCGAACAGTATTTCAAGAAATTCACTTACATTTTAATGAAAAGCATGGGAAATAAAACTGAAGAGCTGCAAGCTTTGTCATAACTTTCAGCTTGCCACTCACTTTTTTTCCCCATAAAAGATTTATTAGCTATGTTAAACTGAAGAGCTGCTACAGTATAAATTATTTCATATTGGGATGAACATTATTGGTGTAAGGGAAGGTATGCCAGACTGAACTCTGAAAAAGACCTAGAATAGCTCATAAGCAGTAGAGCACTGAAAATCTTCTTTGCTGTAGTGTTACCTGAAATAAAAAGTAACTCCCAAAACACACAAAGTACATTTAGAGAGGAGACATTGTCTTATTCTGCACAGGGTGTGAGGTGGAAGATTTCCACAAAGCAAGGACACATACAATCACATTGCATATTTATACAATAAAATATGTTAAAAAAAAAAAATGTTAGTACCACCTATTAGCCATACCTTCCTATGATTGGTCAGTGCCCTTCTCCCCTCAGTTTAAAGACGCAGTGCTCCTAAAATTCACTAGGCATGCTCAGTGGGTGAGGGTCTTTGCCTGGGCTGGGGTCTCCAGCTCAGGGGCTGTGATTTTTAGTTTTGTAATGATGGTAGTTCAACTAAAGATACATGAATTCTCAGTTCTGCTCCCAAGTTTGCAGTATACATGAAGCATTCTGATTAACTGTCCTTCTCTCAAGGTCCAGTTGCTCCAGCAGGTCCTTGGTTAAAGCTATCAAGTGTTTGTTCTTCTGATTAGAGATGATTTAATGCCCTCCACTTGTCAACAATATCCTGGGTTGAATAAGTCTGTAACCATCAGGTGTTCCTTGTCTGGAACACTGGCTGCTACTCAGGTACTTTTTCAGGAGTTAGTAACTGTCCTTAAATTATAACCTTGTTCTTAACTGTTAGCTTGCCTTATTAAAATATATCCAAATGTTAGTCCCCAAGATAACAACAGTACTAGACTTTCCCATGATTTTTCTCTGAGAATGGCATACAGTGGCTCCATGCCCCACTCCTACACCTGCCAAGTGGGAATGTATCGCTGCAGTACACTGAGATGTTGGGCTGTTACCCAAGAAGCCTGCCGAGGCTGGGGTTTTGCTGTACCCTTCATCTCCTGTTGCAGGGCTGCTGGCACCTTACATGGGCACAGCAGGTGCTTCTGTAGCTGTCACCCCCCTGGCATTGCCCCAGGAGGCCCGGGGACCTGCTGGTGTGCTTGGCTGGGCTTCTGTGATGAGCAAACTTTTTGCCTTAATGACTAGATCATGTGCAGATGCTTGTAGTCGGGCAAGAGGATGAAGGCCCTGGTGCTGGGGAGCAGGCAGGCATGTCTGCAGTGCTGTCTTGACAAGTAATGGCCTTGTGTAGCACCTAGGTTCTTTGCTAAGCCATCCCCTAACAAGTCAGAAAATTATGTCGTTGTTCTTCAACAGTGTTGTTATTTTAATTGTGAATCTTTCTCCCTCTGTGGGACAGCCGGCCACTGACGCAGCGAAGGCAGTGCTGTCCATGGAACTTGTGAAGAGTTACAGCAGGAGGAGACCCTGCCGTGTGAGTTGGGGGGTGCACGGCCAAGTCTGAGATAACTACCTTTGTACCGATTGTAATCAATCAGCGCACCCCTCGCAGCACTGCAGATAAGGAGGGGAACTGTAGAGTTCAGATAAGCTCTACATTTGCTACAGGTAACCACACTGCCTTACTCCTTGCCATTCAGGCTTGTTTCGAAAGTACTAGGAATTACCTAGTAAGCTGGTGTACAGAACACTGTGTTCCTGGTCTGAAGAATGCTTGGAGGAGTAGAGAGATAAACTTTTTTTTAAATGCTAACAGTCTCCCTGTTGCCTTCATCTTCACAGGAGGATTTTTTGTTTCATCTATGCCATACAGCAGTCGCATTTCTCTGTGGATAATGTGATTAAATCACAGGCCTCTTTTAGTAAACCAGAAGTATAAAATTAGAAAGAGACTGCTTCCAAAATGATCCAAACAGTGGTTACTACATTCACCTGGAATGTGGGAGAATCTAATTCAGCTCTGTTCCAATAAATATTTAATTGTTTATACAAAATAGAAAGCTTAAGCAAGAGACGTGAGTCTTAACCTCGGAGTGAGTAGCTAAGGGATCTGGCAATTGCTGGTCATGGGAGAAGTTGCATTTGAACAGAGCAAGAATCTAAAGGTAAGTAAAATTTGAAACTAAATCAAATGTGAATGGTTTGCTCCCAGTGCCACTGGCTGGTCTGAAGTCTGGTTCTCTGCTTTCAGATGTCCTCTCTTCTGCTCCGGTTCCCTCACCCTTGGAGGGGCAGGGGATCTGTGCAGGAACAGAGAATCCTCCCCACCCCCAGCTGTTTCTCTGGAATTGCACACTTAAATTGCCATTATTTCACAAATATCCTAGTCAGAATATGTTCAGGCAGGTATGCCTTACCTCGGCACTTGATCTGCAAGCAATTTGGAAATGCTTTGCGTAAAAGAAATTTAGGATCTACAAGATCATTTGTGGAATGCCTCTGAGAATTTACGTTGCTGTCTTTAAGGTTTCTTTCCTGCTGTTTTTGCCAGAGAAGCGTCAGAATAGAGCATGGGCCCTGAGATCATAGCTTCTTCCTGGGGGGAGGGAGGGGCAGTGAGGGGCACGGTGATAAAGCTCAGCTCAACAAAATTAACTTGGAGCAAAGAAAAAAAGTTACTGCAGAACTACCATAACTCAATTAGAGGAGCAATCAATGCTGTAAGGTACCTGTTTCTTATTTGGAAATAAAGGAGGGCTGAAGTAAGTCTGGTTTCTGCCCTTTAATATGTGAGATTAGATAAGATGGCGTCTGTGTGTTATCAAAGTGATAATTCGGTACTACGCTGTAGCAGGTGCCAGCAGCAGCATGTTATTGTGTGTCAGAGAAGATTTTTTCTTCCCCGTGCAAAGGAATTTTGCCAGCTGACTGGAGGGTTTTTTAGAGTAATGTTTTGCATCATCTGCTGAAACTGCTTAACAGGCTTTTGTTTGCAAGCATAGATTTTATGGGTAATATGCAAAATGGTGAGGGTTAATACAAAATGAAACTGGCAGGTTTTCATGTGTTGCAGGCTGGATATAGCTTCTCTATAGTGCAATTTGAAGGAACGTCACGCAATTGTTTTTGTTTTGCTCCATTTATTTACTAATAAAGCAAATGCACCATTTACAGAATTTCTGAGAATGAGAATTTTTTCAGCGTGTTTGCTTTGAAACTGTTATTGGATAAAAAGTTTTTTTAGTAATAATGTAAGCCATTGTATTTACCATGCTGGTGGCAAGTGGAGTTGAGAGATCAATGTTCTGACACGTTAAATTTTAAAGCAAATGTTATTCTGGATGAGCTAGCTATTTTCCAAGAGGAGAGCTGCCTTGCTTTCAAGGGTAGATTATGGCTGCTTTAAAACTTTTTAGTGTATCTGGAAATCCACTTTTTAGAGTCATATTTGAACCAGTTAAGGCAGGATAAGGAGCAATGCAGATAGAAGGTAGTGATCAATGCCTACAGGAAGGTAAGGAGACCAAGAGTTAGCTGACCTCATTTTTAAACCAGTTCATAGCGGTGCGTCTTCCACTGCTAGAAAGCTAGCAGCACATCCCATCCTATCCTTGTTTCTGGTTAGGTGCAGGTGTGGTTATGTCAGAAGGAGTTTTATAGCCTGCAATTGCTGTTGCAAAGACTGAAAACCGGGGAGCCTGAGCTGCAGGCTGAGGAGCTGGCTTAGGGAACGCTCTGCCCGGTTCCCTGAGCTTGACTCTCACTGCGGAGAGAACTGATGACAGCGCAGATGTAGGAAGGTTCCTTGGCTGATGGCTGTGGGCAATCCCATGTGCAATTACAGCTCCTGGTGAATTGGCTGGCAGCCCTTTATTTTCACTTTGTAACGTACCTGTAGGCAGGGTAGCTGCAGCAGTTCAGCTATTACTAACTGCTTCAACAGCCAGTGCCCTAGACTGATCGTGTTAGGTCACAGAGATCTCTGCCGCACGGCTACATTGTCATAGGCATCTGAGCTAGCAGTTCTAAAGCTGCAGATGTGCTCTGTGGGAAGATGCCAAAATGACTGTAAATAGAGGGAATTGTTGCCATTAAACGTGGATGTCACGGCTGAAGAGGTTAGAGCTGTTTCTAGGTGCACCTCTGCCTCTGTTACGGCAGGATCTGCATAAAATATTTTGCTTAGGCGTTTTAGTGCTATTTGGCTCCAAACTGCACTTTTAACAATATCCCTTTAATTTCAACCTTCCATATTCATTTAGAAAAACCTTACCAGAGAGGATAATTATTCCAAATTGGAATTTTGTAATAAAAGGCCAAAGCTTCAGCTAGAGCTACATCGAAAACAATTACAAATGTGATTGCCCTGGCCTCTCTCTCTCAGAGAGAGCAGCTGAATTAACAGGGTTAGGTTGTTATTTCAGTGTATCCATTTATGCATGGACATTCCATTACAATAATTTTTATTCTGTCTTTTTGGCCATGTACACCAGGCTTACTCTCGCTGTTTGCTGAATAGTAGTTAAGTGATACAGTAAATTAATCCCTTTGACTTTTTAAATTGCAATTTCTTTCAAATCAATAAAGAATTTGCCAAAAAACCCCACACAGATGAATATCAATTTTTGTTTTTTCCCATTAGGTATATGAAGAACTTGTATTTTTACTCCTAATGACAAATCAATTTCAACATTTCAATGCAAGGTAACTTTGATCATTCCTACTGTTTAAGGATGTTACTTTCCTGTTTTCAGTCTAAACATCATCTGTGTTTATCTGACTGAGAGTAATTTGAACAAACCAATTATTATTTTGTTAGTGCTATATAGAATTTTCTGTGTCTGCATTGCTATATTAGTGGGAAAACTTGTCTGAGACTAATGTTATGGGGAAATTATAGCAAATGTATAGAGGAAATGATCTTTCACTCTGATAAATATATATTATAGCACATAAAATGCTGTGATGGGAACCTTGAGGAGACCAATAATATGCATAAAGGCCCTTTGTTATGGTAAAATTCACCATTTCTCTTCCCAACCTAATTCCAGAAATAGCTAATGTGGAAAGCATTCTCAGAATCCTTCTTGTATTATGTTTCATTGATGTTTGGATTCTTCTTGGAATAGAATTCTATTAGAGGCTGGACAGCCAGCTTAATTTAAGCTGTATCTTGTAACAGGGAAACATACTCGTGAAGATGTATTGCTTGCCCCGAACCTCTGGAAAAGGTTTTATATAAACATTTTTTGTATAAACTTATTTGTATAAACTTTTCATATAAAGCAACACTAACAATTGCTGAAAACTGTCAAAGCTTCCTTGACATTTTTTCTTTTGTTTTGGATAAAGTACTAAATAATGTATCATTAGTTTTGAAATTATAAAGCCCCTAATTATTGTGGATTTTCCGAAGAAGGGAAGAATGCAGGTCTTTCCTCTGAAATGCTGTAATTCTGGACCCAGGTTTGTAAGCCTAAGAAGCCATAGAAACTCCAGGGGTTGTGACTTTAAAAGACATGACTACCCAGTATTAGATTTCACTCATAACTTGGGTTCTAATTAAGTTTGTTCAAACCTGCATGTTTAGCAACACTTAGGCATTGCATTCGGGGCACTCTGTAGGAAAAAAAAGTTGTGCAGCAGCCCAGGAGGTAAAGCAAGAACACGTGTTTGCATAGTAGGACCCAGACAAAGTCTCACAACTTCTGAATTCTGAACAGCAGATATTTTCTCCAGCTGAATAAAACCATGTGTGTATGCATGCCCACGCCCTTGTTGGAAATTCTGCATGTATTGCGAGTATAAATCTGCTTAATTTAAGGGGGAAAAAAAAAAAAAGAGATGGGCATTGCATGGCTCAGTGCTCTTTTTGATAGGAGAGGTGGATGGAGAAAGAACTAGCAATAGTTCTTATATGGAGAACAAACTTTTAGGTGAAACTTGCTGCTGGATTTGCCTTAACTCCTGCTCTAATGTTTTTGCACTGGAGCATGGCACAGACAAGAAAAAGTGGTAAAATACAGGCTACTGAAGACTGGGCTTCTCCCTCACTATGAAAGACAGAAATGCTGGCATTATTAGGTTAAATTATTGTTAAACCTGAAAAAAATAATGAATTCTTGTTTTGAATATGTCATGTTTGTTTACATTTAAGGGCTACTAGTAACTAAGAATTTTCAAGTAGTGCACACTTATTTTAAAATAGTACGCATGAAATAGTACATAGATACAGTCACAAAATTGTTTTGTGAACTTTATGATATTTTCTTTTGAAATTGTTTTAAGACAACTTCTTCACTTAAATAGTATAGACCAATTTTATTTTTAAAATAACAGATAAAAAGATCTGATTCCCTTCCTCTCTAATTATTGTTAATAATAACAAAATAATAAAATGTTCCTTTGCTTCCAGATTCAGTTTTGCACTACCACTGATGTCTTGCAAAATTATCTCCCTTTTCTCTGCAGTGTACATCAATATAAGAAAGAAACTTGCTTGACAGAAATCAATGTTGTTGGAGCAAGGAATTCTTTTGAGGTAATACTGTGCAAACCTCTCTGAAACCAGCGCTAATCTAGGACAGGACAAAGTTACCATATTTCTGTGTTGGTTGAAGATTACTGTGTCAGGATGAATGCAGAAATTGCCTTTGTAAATCTGTTGGTGTAGTAGTTGTGTTTGTAGCAAAAAGGAGTGTAAGGTTCTGTGTAGATCCATGTTGTGTTATTACTTCTACTGAACAAACGCAATTGAGGTACATCTCATCCTTCCTGAGGTAGCACTATCACAGAATTGCTGACTGAATTTTTGTCAAATAATCCTTCTAGCATGTTTCATGAATTGTTGTCTATTTTTCATCTTTATGAAACACAGTTTGTCCTAAAATATATGATAAACTTGGTTCATATGGGATCATACTGTAGAAGTGATCATAAGCCTGGTAGTTCAGAAACTGATGAAAGAAATTCAGTCTTATATGCAACATAAAAAAAAGTAAAAGGAGAAAGTTGAAGTTTCTGATTTCCATAATGTACACCTTCATTCTGTGAAGATCAAGTAAAAGTAGTAGGGTAGATGCCAGGAATTAACTGCAGGATATATGGTCTGAAGTGTGCATGCAGCTGGATTAAATGATCATGAATCAGGCCTGGAAATCTATTCTTTTTTTTGTGTAATTATTGGTACCATTGGTGTACATAGTATTCACAGCTGCATGTATTTTTAAGACTTATTTACATGCATATTAGTAGTTTTCTTCCTCTCTCCCAAGCTGTTCTGTTCTTTTTAGTGCTAGTTTTTAATGTCTTTTTTTCCTTGCAAAATGCTAAAATAGCCACTAGAGTTAGATAAAACAGCAAGAAGAACCAAATAGAAGCCTGTTGTTAAATAAATGGAAATGACAGAGTAAAAGAGCAGTTCTTTTCCCATCCTGACTTGGTGGCCCCTAGAGATCAGTATAAGTGAACATTTCAGATGAAGCAAAACACACAGACCCATGCTTAAGTGATATAACAAAATCAGTAGGCAGCAGATGAAAATTACTCTGTTTCCAAAAAAATAACTAGTAGATGTTTCAGAGTGTCAGTGATGACGGGTATTATGTAGCAGGTAAAACTTCTTCAGAAAAGGGGCTTTCAAATAAATTTTCCAAGTGGGACATGTTTACTTGCATTAATCTCAGGGTGTGAATATGTTGATTATCAGTGATAATTTCCTCCACCCTACTGACGTGACTGACCCATTCCAGTCTGTTCTGCAAATGATGAAGTCTAGTTAGTTATTCACCAAATGCAGTCAGGGTAAGACATAATACTGCCAGATCTGCACAGTGAAATTTCTCAGCCTAATTTTGATCTTGGGTACTCAAGGTAGTCCTATAGTGTGTAGTCTTACACTTTGTTTTATAACTAATGGTTTATTTTTTTAAGATCGGGAAGTGTGGGCTAGATGAGTGGTAGGTGAAGTGGATTGAGAACTGGCTGATTGGCAGAACTCAGAAGGTTGTCATCAGCAGCGCTGAGTCCTGTAACTGGTGGGGTTCCCCAGGGGTCAGTACTGGGCCCGGTCCTGTTCAACGTATTCATCAATGACCTGGATGAAGAGTTAGAATGTACCCTCAGCAAGTTTGCTGATGACACCAAACTGAGAGGTGTGGTGGATACACCGGCAGGCTGTGCTGCCATTCAGCGTGACCTGGACAGGCTGGAAAGTTGGGCAGAGAGGAACCTGATGAGGTTCAACAAAGGCAAATGCAGGGTCCTG
>Ga0065711_1012962_pt1 | contig 10450 bp, 5 predicted proteins | sample Hoacrofraction12_FD_59098 | JGI IMG/M metagenome (GOLD analysis project Ga0065711, IMG submission 59098) | Hoatzin crop microbial communities from Cojedes, Venezuela - Epithelial fraction 12 v2 (version 2) | ecosystem: Host-associated > Birds > Digestive system > Esophagus > Crop | place...
GTTAGAGGTGGAGATGTGCTGTCAGGATTCCTGCGCCGATGTCGGTGGATGTTGATGGTCTGACCAGTAACGTGTGCTGGACCAACCACTCCGTCAAACTGAGCTTAATGTAACCATGGTGTGTATTTGAAGTTAGAAAGGCTGGAAGAACTGGGTTCTTAATGCACCTCTGAGTCTCTCTCTTCCCTTGTGGACCAATTCGTGCTTTCTCTGAACTCTTACAGAGCACCAGTAACGGCAGGTTGTTAGCCGGGGTTGTAGAAGTGAATTTTGCCTACCTAATGAATTGGTGAAAGTGTTTTTATTATGTTCTGTAACTTTTCAGTTGGTGAGCAGCAAGCCTTCATTAGGCGTTAGACCATCTTTTTTATTATAAGTAAAATATCCAGTTTATGTTATACAACATTGCTTTCCTGCTTTACTTCCGAGAGAAAATAGCAAACTAGCTGTTGGTTTTGGTTTGGGAGCAGATTTGGCCAGCATAACTTTAAAAGAAATATTTAAATTCTATGAAGTTAGTAGAATTTAACCATATGCAAGCTTTACCTGCTTTCAGGAAAAGGTTGGTGTGAAGTCAGTGATGGATTCAGACTGCAGGCTCTCCTAGTTCTGTCAGAGGTTTGAGCTCTTCGTAAGACTGATGGTGTTTCTGGTTTCATCTGGTTTATGTCCTGTGTTTGAACCTTGGCCATTCACTACTTTGCTGTCTCCTCAGTGTGCATCAGAGGAAAAGGAATGAAGAAACAGTATGCTTGTGTCTTGTCATGCTTCATTGATTTGAAATAATTTTTCCCACTAGTGGTGTATTTAATATTTAGTTTTCGTCCTGTCCATGGTAATGCTTTCAAGTGAGAGTAATAAAACTTTGGGAACGCGTGCGTGCCTGTCCGGTGACTTGACACCATTTTCTGTGCTGTGTTTGAACTCCGGCTTAAGCAGGCTGTGTAGGTTGCAAGCCAGATCCACTGGGCTAATTATGTATCCGACACCAGGTTTTTTTGTTGTGCTCTTACATCAGGTACAAATTGTTTCTCAAACTGACGTTACTCAGTGCCTGTTACAGATTGTTGTTATTCCTGATGTACTTTTAGATTTCTGTTTATGTAGTGACCAGTTACTTTGTCAAACTGGTTTAGGTTCCTCATCTTAGGAACATTACAAAACTCATTATGAAAGCCAGATCCAAAGCTCAGCCGATGGATGAATTCCTTGTGTTGAGACTCAAACTGGGTGGTAACTGAAGCTGTGGCTTGGGTGAGAACTGCTGGTAGATGTAGTCTGGAAAAAGACCTGCGATAATACTGGTGAAAAAAAGCAAAAGGACTGGAATAGTCGTTGAATGCAGCATTGAGGAGCAAACCTGCCAGACAAGTGCCATTATCATTTTTTAAATGGGCATGTAAGCTAGATGTCTCGTTAGATTAAATGGTTATGGATGTCCATTCAGCTGTGGAAAAGATGGTTATTTCTAGTTAGAGCATTGCCTTCCCTTTCTAGTGCTGAGCTCGCTAATATCGCTGGTGCTTGTGTCACCTGAGGATCAGAAAGCTAAACTACACATCATCTGCAACTATTTTGGGGAGATTGTTTGAAAGCTGGACCGAGCTTTCAGTCCAGGTCTGTTACAACCATAATTGTAATACGGAAACTCAATCACCCCAGAGTTCTGAGAGCCAGCTTTGAAGTGGCTGGTATCAAATTTTTTCAAGATCTGCTTAAATTAAAAAGAAAACACCAAAAAACAAACTAAACTTGAGTACGTAAGCACCATTGGTTTTTAATGAGACTTGAACTTCTAGGTGCTGAAGTCAGTTGTGAGTCTGGAAATTAGGCTCCAGGGATGCTGAGTTCTTTGGAGGTACGCATTGACCTAGCTTCTGTTTAGACATTTGATTCCACATAGTGTTGCTTTGAGAATAAAAGCATTGGAAAATGCATTTTCTGAAGGGCCTGGTATTTAAAATAGAGCCATTCTTAAAAAAAAAAAGACAGACTGCTTGCTTGAAAAATCATCTTCCTCCATCCGTGCCTCCTCAACCCCGTAAGAACTGGAAAGCTTTGAAAACTTCTGTTGAAGGATGGGTGCGCCTTGCCCATCTAGAGAAGAAGCTGCTACCATAGTAAAGAGTTTCCTTCTCATTGCTTGCCAACATATTCAACTCTTCCCATGTCTTCTCTCAGTTACTTGAGAGACCAATGCCCGTTTGCCCCTCGTGATTTCAGAGACTGCCTTGCTGAAACCGTTCTGGGACGTGCGTGTAAAGGCAAGGGGCTGGTGTACAAGTTTAGTATTCTGCTTTAGTCCTCACGTGGTTTACTTTTTCATTCCTCTGGTATCTTGAAGGCTTTCTTAACCTATTATTGCCGAGGAACGGGCAACAAAGGCTTCACTTAGCAAAGAATTCTTGGAGAAGAAGGAAACAGTAATGCTAGAAGTGTGACATTGCTGAATTAAGCACTGCATTCAATTTTCTTGGACTAAATCTATTAATATGGTAGTTTATAAAGTTAATTTTAATGTCAAAATTGATGTGAAGATATGAATTTGATGTTAATGAAGTATGGGCGTCTGTAGGTATGTTTAATGTATTTTTAATTACCAGGAATAATTTGAACATTTAACAATTGTTAGTTGCTAAAGTAAAGGCAAATAAAATAATAGCAAAGTTTCTCCACTGCAAGTGTGTAGATTTAAATATTATTTCAGTTAAAAACCAAATTTTGTCATCATATTTATTTGTCCTTGATGGTTTGGTTGCTTTCTCATATCACAAAGTCAGTAGTTGTTTGGTTCAGTTGGGCGTAATTGTCATCTGCTGAAGATCTGAGAAATCGAGTTCCTGACAACCTGGCTGAACCCCTGCACGGTCGCACGAGTCGTGGCAGACCTCCTTCCTGCCGATACACGGGCTGGAGCCCCGGGCGAAGGGAAACGCTGAAGACAAACCTGCCGCTTGTTTAAACCATCTTTCACAGCAGAGGGTTTTGCGTTTTGGGTGGTGTGTGCATCCCATCCACAACGGACAATCAGGGCATGTCAATAAAGAAGGTGGGAGATATTTAGGTTCTCTTTCCACCAAAGAGTTACATAGCTTTGGGCAAAACTCTTTACCTCCTTGACTTACCCTGCGGTTGAAATGGGGCTAATAAGGCTTATAATTTGTGTGCTTAGTAGGCAAATTGGCAAAGTAAAGCATGCTTAAAAAATGGCCAGTGAGCTTGGAAAGCTATTTTCCCTGTTAAATCTGAGGAAGAAAAGAAGAAAGCATCCAGATGCGATCGTCGGACTGCATCTCCGCAAACCGCGTGGGGTACGTAGAAATGCGACTCCTACGTCTTCTCTCTTCAGAAAGTCTTTTTGCCACAAGAAGAAGAACGGCCGCAGACTCAGCAGGCTGCAGGAGGGTGAGATAGCATGCTTGCAGCCTTTCTTTGCGGCATAATTGCAGCCTCAATGAACCTTGAATTCAGCCTAATTAACATAACTGGAACCACTGCAATCACGCTGCCGTTCAATTGAGGTTTTGAACGTTCCGGTGAAGTATCGCGGTTCAGCCGTTTATTGGTGAGATGCTGCAGAGAACTGTCCACTTGCTTTCTTGCTGCTGTCGTGATGTATGTTTATGGTTTCGGGATAACGAGGGAACTTCAGAAATGGGAGATCGTTGGCTTACTGGTTCCATTGCTGAATCTACAAATAATTCTGTATTACTTTCTGTAAAAAGTAATGAAACCGTTTAGTACGCCATAAAACTCAGAGAAAACGTACTAAATTTCCGAGTTAGAAACAGGTTCTGAATTGTAATGGACAACGAATGGCAAAGAATTTTGGGACTATTTTGAGTTAAGGACTGCATCCCCAGAATTTTAAAAATAGTGTGTTCTGTTACTCTTTGTAAACGCTGTACCTAGGAGAAAATTTTTTTTTTAGGAAAGCATGGATTTTTTTAATGTGCTGCTCTGTAAAACAATTTTTTTTTTATTGTTGCTGTTGGTTGTGCGACAGTAAAATCAGGAAGCTGCAGAAGTAGATCAGGTACCTCTGGTCTTGGCAACAGGGCGAAGTAACCAGCTCTGCTGGACAGAGGAGTCGAGGCACTGGTGAGAACAGCAATAGCTGGTAGCTACCAGGGGTGGGAGTAGGAGGCTTCCTGCATCTCTCCTGGCCGTTGGGCAAGAGGTCCTCAATGGTGGCGCTGAAGCCACTTTGAAATGATGCACAACCAGGAGTTACTTCGGCCATTTGTGCCACAACCGAGCTGGAAAGCTTAGGAATCACTGCCTGGTTGTGTGCTCTTGAAGAACGGCAGACAGCAGAGAGTAAGCCTTTTTCACGTAGCTGATTTTATGCAGCTACGGTCGTGGTGTTTCACCGCTTTCAGTGAAAATCTGTTCAAGATCAGTGAAATAGCTGGCTTTTTTTTAAATTAATTTGCAAAAATATAGGAAAAAAAAAGATTTCTTAAGAAAATAAATACACAGGTTTTGCATTAGGAGCTGAAAATGTCAAGCTGGAAGTTGCTCGTAGCTACTACAGGAATGACGCTGTAGATTCCTGCTCATAAAATCTCCCATGTATGTATTTATATATATACACACACACGTATGTGATAGGTGTATGTCTATGTACACAGATAAAGAACAGCCTGAGCTTCTGAAACACAGTTCTGCTTTTTCTGAAGGACAGTCATGTTGAGAATATTTGCTTCCATGATACAAGTGGATTCCACTGGAAGTGAGGTACCGTAGGTGACGGATGGTGGTAAGCAGGTTGTTGATGGAGGGAGCAGGAGTACAGAAGTGGTATGGCTGGTATTTAATGCTGCTGTGAGGGCCAGTTGTTTGAAAACTGGTTGCACTGCAGGTGTTTGTAGTTGTTTTTTACACCAAGGTGGTTTGTAAGACAGTGGTCTTATCTGGAGGCAATGAACGATGTGTATGACTAGGGTATCATTTGAGAGGGTGGGCTGTTCTAGATAACTGCTTGATAGAAAGCCTTTTTGAACCTCATGTGGTCTGATAATCCCTTACCAGTGTGTATTCTGGAAGGGCTCCAGTGTCACAGGTTGGATGGGTAAATCGTAGAATCACAGAGTCATTTAGGTTGGAAAAGCTCTTCAGGATCATGGAGTCCAGCCGTGGTTTGAGGGCAGGTGCTGCTGGAAGAAGGAGACACAGTAATTGCAGGAAAATATTCCAAGGTGTGGGGTTTTGTTTTTTCCTGTTTTGAGGATGGTTTTCCTTGGGTGTAACTTGAGCCCTTTTCATTCACGTGGCTGACTGAGAAAATTCTATATTCACATTGACTCCAGATGCTAGATTGCCATTTGTTCATTGCTTTTTTCCCCCTGATGATGTTAACTCAGAAAATTAGTTACACCTTTCACTCTGAGTGTCTCAGTATAAATTTAACACAGAAGAGCTGCAGACCTTCTGAAGTAGCCACCTCAGTCATCTGTTGTTTCCTTCTGTGTCCTGATGTGACCTTCTGTCAGCCTCTGAGATCGTACGAAACTCCTTCCTATGTTTCTGCTGGAGTGACAGTAGGATTTATTACTGACCTTTCGACTCTTTTCTCTGTAAGATGCTTAGAGTCTGCTGAGAGGTGGGCATGTTCTTCAGCCTCCTTTTGCTACTTCTGATGCAAAAACTACATTGTTTTTCCCAGTAATCTTACTCGTTAAAGTTCACTGCCTGTGACCATCTGATGCATGTGTAACAAGCAGCACTTCTGCTCTGCTGGTTGGATGTTCAGGGTCGGATTGTGGGGTGGACTCGTGTACTGCAAGGATCTGCAGGGCCTCAGAGGCTCACAGAACTCTGGTTTGTGCCTGGAATTTATTTAATATGAGTAACAAGATCTTACAGACTTAAATGCTTTGTAAGACGCATTCTTTTTTTTGTAGGGTCGTGTCTGAGAAGGAGTTCAGCTTGGTGTTGCCTGTATTCAAGGCTGCTCATAGAAATGTGGGTCCAGCAATACGGTGAGATACTTTTCAAGCAGGCAGTTAAATGTGTGTATGTAACCTAAATGAATGTCAGTGGTCAAACTGACCTCGGTGCCAGTGAGACTTCTTCTGTCCTTGTGTTGAAGGTGGGAGGTGATCTGGGAGCATCGCGGAAGAGCTGCGGGGAGAAGTCGGAGCATGGTGGTTGGAGCAGAAGGACCTGCTAATGAGTTGTTTCTCTTTTTTAGTGAACTGTTGGGTTGCTGGTCTAGTTTTTTGCAAGCTGTAGCTTAAAATTAACAGAGAATTATACTGAAGAGTACCCGATGTAGGCTATCCCCTTCTAGTTGTGCATTAATCGGTGATGAACGTCCTGTGTGTAACTCGGAGTAACACCAGACTACATGTTGTGTTGTTATTGAGTAAGAAAGTGAAGAACCCTGACCTTCTTTAACAGTGACTCTCCTTCACTCCAGCCTGTGACCAAGCCGCAGCGGCTGCAGGATGGTGTGGCAAGCTCGCTGTCATAATTCTGGGTTTTGGGTGTTGGTTCGTCCTTCTCTTCTCAGAAGGCTTAATACACGTTGTAGCCCCTCCAGTTGAACGTTTGCTAAAGGTGAGGTCAAGCAGAGGGCTGGCGGCGGTTGAGGAAGAGCTGGAGGAAGCGCAGAGAATAGCTGAAGTGGTGGGTTCCTGGAAGAGCGAGCCTGTGATTCATCTGTTTGGAAATGGAGGAGGAGAAAGCAGTGCCAATTAAATATCACGCAAGATTGCGATAAGCATCTGAGCTGTGGGGAGAGATCACAGTCTTTCAGCACCTTTATTCCCTGCAGCTGCAATATGTGAACTCAGGAAGACGACTGAACGTTGATACTTTAAAAGTTCAATAGTCACGTTTGTTATTGAGTGCAGTTACTGCGAATTGACAGAAGAAAATGTTTTTGAGAGGAGTTTCCAAGTAGAGATCATATTCCCAGTTTAGCGTGCAGCAGAACCAGCGCATTTGAATGGCTGTCAGGTCTGGTAGAAGGAGAGAAGAACTGCTCGGTGGGAAAATATTGCAGAGGAAATAATCAGTCTCCTTCAGAACCAGTATTTTTATTTTTTTTATTGTTCGTAGGTGCAAATTCGAAAGCGACTCAGACCACATGTCAGAAGTAATAGGAGTGTTTGGTATTTTAAATCTAATTGCACTATTTCCACAGAAACGCTTGTGCATATTCCTGGCTGCTTTTTAAACATTTATATATACTTTTCTGCCTTTTATACAAATTCATGAAATAAAGTCCTTGAAGACACTGAGAAATTCAAGCCCCGCCTGGACGCGGTCCTGTGCAGCCTGCTGTAGGTGACCCTGCTTTGGCAGGGGTTTGGACGAGATGACCCACAGAGGTCCCTTCCAGCCCTGAACATTCTGTGATTCTGTGAAATTTAAGTTCGTCATTCTCATTGAAATAAATTGATCAAAAAATGTTAAGGAAATACATCTGTAGACAAATACAGACCTTTTCTCTGCTGTTTGGAGATCTATTCAGGCGGTTTTGAGTGTGGAGTGGTTGCTAACTTTCACCTTTGGTATCTATCACAGTGTTGTTACGATATTTATTTTTTTAAAGAGTCATTACTAGGCACTGAACAGGTAACTTAAGGGATATTTTAAGGAGAAGCATATAGAAAAAAAAAACAAAACAAAATTGTTCATGAAGGCTTTGCTCCATGTACCTCATGGAGGTAACTTTATCAGAAATAAAAAACAGGGAAAGCCATGGGTAAATGGGAAAAAAATGATTGAAAACTAAGGGGATGGTGATGATCAGCTGAAAACAGGGAGCTGAAATTCTGTTATTTTGGGGACTGTGACCTAATGCAGTGGCGGGTGAGCAGACCCCAGCCATCGTGGTTCCTACTGCCTTTTATGACCCTGTGCAACCATGTCAACCACGCGGTCGTGCTTAAGTAGGTCACGTTGATACCAGGTCTCTGCTTCATCCATGGGTGCAGTAGATCGTGCTGGTACCAGGTGTCTTCTTCATGGGTGCTGTAAGTGACGTTGATACCAAGTCTCTTCTTCATCCATGGGTGCTGTAGGCTGTCATCTGCCCTTGTCTTGAGCCTCAACAGCACCCCTCGTCCTGATGTCTTCGTGCCTTTAGCCTCTGAGACACCAGCCCCAAGGCCTTTGGCTGCAGCAGTCTCTGCCCCCCGCCAGTTTCTCAAGGTCCAAAGGAGCACGTCCCCTGTTAAAAAAACAACAACAGAATAGCACTTTGATTAATTTTAAGGTGATTGCCTCTTAAAAGACTCTGAAAACTAGTTTTCAGTTAACAATCTAGTTTACATAAAAGGCATGTTGATGAACACAGTCCATCACTGTTTGCTCAGTCCCATTATTCTCCTGTAGTTCGTAGGCAGAAGCTAAGATTTCCAGTGATGTCACTGTTTACCAAAATCCGAGGTACTCAGAGGTTAATATTTTTGTTACTTTCTGGTGAGAGTTTCATCTCCTGTTTTCTTCACAAAGGAAAAGGAGGAAGGTGCTTTTAGAAAGCACCCAAAGGTACAGGTGATCCGTCAAGAATTAGCTGAAAGCTCTTGTGAGAGCTAGAGATTTCCCTAACGCCGTTGTGGCATGTGACGCCTCTGAATGTCTGCAGCCAGATATTTTCCTATTCACATTCAGAACTATTTTCAGTGTCAAATACTGCTGGTTGACAAATTTGTTATTTGAGTTGCCCATCATGCTGTGAGCCCTTCTCCTGCAATCTGCCAGGCGTGCTCAAACCCCTTTTTTAGCCACTGTGGTAAGAAAGTGCTCAGCATTTCCCATGCCCTATGCAACAGTCTTGCTGTATGCCCAGGAAGAGCGTGATAAAGCACAAATGTGTACTGTAACTAGGACGTGATGCCTTCCTGCAGTAATGACACATTTGATTTGGAGAGGAAGAGGGGGAAAAAGGGTCTGGGTAGTGGAGACAGTAGGAAAAGATGTGCAAGATGAAATGCTGGTTTTAGTACAAAAAAGTTTCTGAGCACCAAAGGTGATACAGCAGCGTAAAGACGTTAAAGCAGCGTTGGGGTGTTTATGCTTATTCACGCTAGTACTGGTGGAACACCTCTTGAATTAATCATATGTCCCTCTTTTTATATATATACACATATATTTATATATATATATGGCCTCTTTATATATATATGATCATATACCTTACCTTCAAATCAGAGCCAATTATATTATAATAGCTAATTAAACTCAAATTGTGGAGGGGATTTTTTTGCTTGAAATTGGTTCTATTAAAAAAAACTGGTTTACTGTAAGAATTCTGACAAATAATCCAAAATTGATGCTTGATTGAAGCTAAAGAACAATGTATTGCTTTTTCAAAATTGTGTTGGGAATACTACCCTTCTGTTTGAAGGACCTGCTAAAAATATTCCAGTAGTTATTAATGGTAACTTGAGTGAGCTGGAGGTATGTACGTATTTGGTACCAGAAATTAAAAAAAAAACCCTCTGATTTTATACTAGTGGGGCTTAAAGGTCACCTGATTGTGACACATTTGATGTGGAATATCAAATTGTCTATCTAGACTTCTCCTAGAGGTTGTAGCTACATCTTTCCAGTCTGTAGGCATGTTCTACTATGAATATACATAAAATATTTTTATTAAGCTATTCAGCAGTATAATTTTAAGCCTTCTCCGCTTGGTGAAATATTTTTTTCCTTTATGCATTAGCATGAGTAAAATGCCTACAAGAAGCTGAAGTTAAAATCTATGTCTTGAGCCCACTTTGGCTGAAGTGTCACAGTGGGTTGGGTTTTCTATTAGTGAAGGACCGCAGAACATGAAAGTCCAGCTCTGTGCTGGGGCTGCGATTAGATCTGAATGCAAGGAAAAGCAACAAAGGTCCACAAAATATCTGAAATCTGCAAATACTTCCTGTACTTAACCTACACTTTCGTTGCGTGACTGTAAAGAACAGCAAATCTTTGTTCTTTCCCCCTCAGTTCCCATTCAGTCAGTTCAGAGACATGGGAGAAAGGTTCTGGGGAGCAAACTCGTTATCAGCCTTGCTGCAGTTTCCATCTGACTCTGTCAAAGGCAAGTACATCAAAACCATGAGCTTACAGCCACTTTTAAACATCAAAAAAAGTTTGGTAAAAAATATTTTATATATATACACACAGCCTGATATATAGAATCATAGAATGGTTTGGGTTGGAAGCGACCTTGAAGATCATCTGGTTCCAGCCCCCCTGCCATGAGCAGGGACATCTTCCAGCAGACCAAGTTGCTCAGAGCTCCATCCAACCTGGTCTTGAACCCTGCCAGGGAGGGGGCAGCCACAGCTTCTCTGGGCAACCTGTTCCAGTGTTTAACCACCCTCAGAGTGAAGAATTTCTTCCTAATATCTAATCTAAATCTGCCCTCTTTTAGTTTAGAGCCATTCCCCCTTGTCCTATCACTACACACCCTTGTGAAAAGCCCCTCTCCATCCTTCCT
>Ga0065711_1051238_pt1 | contig 10450 bp, 14 predicted proteins | sample Hoacrofraction12_FD_59098 | JGI IMG/M metagenome (GOLD analysis project Ga0065711, IMG submission 59098) | Hoatzin crop microbial communities from Cojedes, Venezuela - Epithelial fraction 12 v2 (version 2) | ecosystem: Host-associated > Birds > Digestive system > Esophagus > Crop | place...
GGGCTGCTCCCGGGCACCCTAGGGCTGCAGGGCTGCTCCTGGGCACCCCATGGCTGCAGAGCTGCAGGGCTGCTCCCAGGCACCCCATGGCTGCAGGGCTGTTCCCGGGCACCCCATGGCTGCAGGGCTGCTCCCGGGCACCCCAGGGCTGCAGGGCTGCTCCTGGGCACCCCACGGCTGCAGGGCTGCTCCCGGGCACCCCAGGGCTGCAGGGCTGCTCCTGGGCACCCCATGGCTGCAGGGGTGCTGCTGGGCACCCCACGGCTGCAGGGCTGCTCCTGGGCACCCCACTGCCGTAATGCTGCAGGGCTGCTCCCGGGCACCCCAGTGCTGCAGGGGTGCTGCTGGGCACCCCATGGCTGCAGGGCTGCTCCCGGGCACCCCAGGGCTGCAGAGCTGCAGGGCTGCTCCTGGGCACCCCAGTGCTGCAGGGCTGCTCCCGGGCACCCCAGTGCTGCAGGGCTGCAACCTGCACCCGGCCATTGCCGGCTGCACAGGGGTTGAGCCCCGCTGTGCGACCTGGCAGCGTCATCCCCTGCGCAGCCCTCACCGGCCCAACACACAGCCGCTGTGAGCTGGGAACAGCAGGGGACAGCGAGGCCGCGGCAAGCAGTGCGCTGGGAACGTGCTGGCACAGCTCTGCCAAGGGGCAGCAATGGGAACTGGGTTGGGGTCCCCTCTGGGGGGCCTGTGCCTCTCCTGGGGAGAGGCAGCCTCATTGCCCCAGGCAAGGAGGGGCTGCTGGGGCTGCAGTGCTCCAGCATCACCCGCTCAGGGACCAAGAGGGTCCCCAAGCACCTGAGCCCAAAGAGCAGGTCACTCCCCAGCATGGCACGGTGCCTTGCCTCAGTTTCCCAGGCACCAGGAGGCGAGGACAGGAGGCATGCAGAGCACTGCCCCAAGGGGAAAACAAGCAACGCTGAGAGACCCTCCGAGGCTGCTCCGCTGCTGTGCACCCGCCTGAAGTGATGGCAGTGGTAGCGCTGGGAGCAGAGCACCCAGGTCTGAACCAGGGCTGGGATCCACAGCCCAACATCCCCTCGGGTGGCACAAAACCCATCCACAAAGGGGGATGCCCCTACTTGATCGAAGGGAAGGGCGTTTTTCCACTGCTGGGTCCCAGCATCCCTTACTGGGCTGCATCACATCTCCCCTCAGCTGTCAGAGCATCTCAACCAGTGACACAGGGTCCCAGTTCCCAGCAGCAAGTGGGAGCTTCCAAGCAACTACAGGGACTACAGGGGCCAAGGTGAGGTTGGGCCAAGGCCGAATTGCTAGCGCAGGCTTTGCCCCTCTGCAGAGGGCTGTGGTGAGGTCCTGATCCTGCGTCTGAGGACCAGGAGCCAGGCACATGACCCTGGAGTCTGCCAAGAGCCCTCTCCCCGTGCCGGGCGGCTGGGGATGAAACACCCCAGGCTGGGACCGAGGAGCAGGGGAGGAGCAGGACGTGCTGCAGCCCCGTCCGGGAGCTGGAGCGGGTGAGGTGGGGAAGGGAAGCGGTGACACGGCTGCTCTGGGGGTGTCGTGGGGAGCTGCCCAACCCCAATGGGCACGCTGGGGAACAGGCAAGATCAGAGACAGCAAGAAAGCTGCAGGCTCGTGTGCTTTCACGTGGTCTCGGGGCAGACTTGTTTTCAACCTGCCTGAGACAAGGGTGGGTTCAGGCCTCAGCTCCAGGGCTGCAGCTCTGCTTTGCATTCCTCCATGCCAGCAGCGAGGCCTCCATCTGTTCTTCCGTGCTCCCAGCCCAGCACAGCAGAAACCGCATGACGCTATCTGCTCGCTCGTGACTTCCACCAGCTCCTCAAGAGCCCCTGGCAGGGAGACAAGAGGAACGGGCCAGATGCTGAACTAGCATAAGGCAGGGAAGAAAACCCAGCCTGCAGGATCTAAAAGCGGTGAGGTTAGTCTGCAGAGTCCATTTTTTCATCCTCAAGTCCTCTTGCTCCCAGCAGTGAGGCTCCTCCGAAGAGGAAGCCGAGAGGCTGGCATGAGGCTGGGGTCCTCTGATTTCAACCCAAAAAAAGGTCATTTTGCCCAGATGGGGTTGGATCAGGACTCCCTCTTGGGGCAGGAAGAGGCGGTGGCACCATGTGTGGCCCCACAGCCCGTTTTCCCCTGGGAAACTGCAAAACCCTGAGCTTCATTGCAGCTCCGAGAAGCTCAGAAAGAGCCAGAACCTGGTGCAGGACAGATGCCCATGTCAGCCCTCGGCCAGCTCAAACCTTCCAGGCTGTGACGCAGAGCCGGAGCCCCACCACCACGGCCCAGTGAGGGCATTGCAAACCTTCCCGCATCCCAACATCCAAACAGTCCCAATCAGCTGGGTCCAGGAGCCGGGCTGTTATTTTTTTGCTTTATCAGGATCTTGCTGAGATTGGCTGTGTTCCCGGCGAGCGGGTCATGTTTGCGCAGCGGTTTGTGAATGCAGATCGTTATGTAAGTGCTGGGGGGGGGCTCCGGGGGGCTCGGCTGGCCGTGCCTCCCCCGTGCGCCCGCGCGTGGCACGCTGCCCGCCTGCCCACCCTGCTGCGAGCAGGGCGATGAGCGCGCGCACCCCGGTGCGCCCGCGGGAGCTGCGTTACTGTCCTGGCTCTCCATCGAGGCGCAGGGGTGTGCGTGCGCGCGGTGGCCGGTGGGTGTGGAGGGCTGTGCCGTGGGGTGAGCTGTGGGGTGAGCTGTGGGGCTGAGCCGTGGGGCTGAGCCGTGGGGTGAGCTGTGGGGCTGAGCCGTGCGGCTGAGCCGTGGGGTGAGCCATGGGGTGAGCTGCGGGGCTGCGCAGCGGGGTGAGCCGCGGGTCTGAGCTGTGGGGTGAGCTGTGGGGTGAGCTGTGGGCTGAGCCATGGGGTGAGCTGTGGGGCTGCGCAGCGGGGTGAGCCGTGGGTCTGAGCTGTGCACCCCGGCAGCGTGCCCCGCGCGCCCCGCGTGCGCATCCAGCAGCAGCGCTCGCCCTGCGCGTGCTCCCGACGAGGCGCTGCTCTCGCCGCTGCCAAGAGCGGCTGTGCCTGCTCCAGTGACCCAGCTCCTGAAGGCCACTGGATGGAGGCGGGCTTGCATCCCAGCCGCCTGTTTTTGTTATGGATTGTCCTTGTCACCGCTCAGAGAGAACGCTGCGTCCCCAGTATCCAGGGGCAGGACAGGACCTGCTGCCTCTTCTGACGCTTTTTGCCCCAGCTCTGTCTCTCCCCAGCGGAGAACGTGCAGGCTCCGAGTGCCGCGCTGCCTGTCCTTGCCTCTGCCTGCGTGCGCAAGACACAACGCTGGGAGCTGGGGCCGAGAGGAGAAAGTGGCCTCTCCTCTGTTCCCAGCCATCTGCTGCTGCGAACAAACCACACATTCCCCCTTGCTCTTGCCCCCAGCTCCACCCGAAGACGGGGTTCCCTGCACAGCATCAGGCCCCAGCACATGCCCTTTCCCGGGGAGTGCTCCCAGCTGGACCCTTGGCGAGTGCATCCCTGGCAAGGGTCCGGCTCCCACCGTGCCTGGATCCAGCACCCACCAGCCTCGGGCCTGCAGGGACGTGGGGAGGGACGGGGGAGCCTGGTCTGCCACCAGTGTCCGAGCACGCGGCGGTGCTGGCACAGCTGTCGCATGGGGCACGGGGGGAGCAGCCGGGTGCAAAACGGTACGAGCAGCCCTGGGGTTCGAGCAGCTGTGACACTGGCTGGACTCTGTAACTACAGCAGTTGTAAAACCCCAATTAATCATTTTTATTCACTCTGTGGGCGAGACGTGGAGCAGGCGATAGGTGGGTGCCCTGCCGAGGCAGTCCTAGATGATGGCACTTGGGCACGAGGGAGCCCTGGGGGAAACCTGTGAACTGGGAATTGTTTCTACCATGTGGGAAAACCTGGCTTTGGGGGATGGCCAGTCTTTTTTGCACAGAAGCAAAGGAAACCTTCCTTCCTCCTCCACCACCTCCTCTGTGAGGCCACAGCAAGGATGCTATCAGCAGGGACACACAGGCTTTCCAAATGTCCTTTACACCCCTCCTTCATCAGCACGGTCCTGTCCCTTGGGGACACTTTGTGGAAAGCCACATGCAGGGCAGAGCTGACCCAGGCAGCCTAGAGGAACCTGGCAAGGGTCACCCAGTGCCCCTAGGAAGGAAGCAAACAGGAGCAGCATCACTGCAAAGCAAGTCCTTGGGACAGGGCCCGGACCAACGAAGGGCTCACCCCAACCTGCCCCACGTGCTTGGAAAGGGAAAGCTAACGGGTAGCTCATCACCAGGACACGAGAACGACCCCGTGATGAGATGGGGTGGTTGGGTCGCCTTGGGGATGGTGGCATCCCAGCCCAGCCCTGGGTGCCACCATGCCCCAGGCGACCCCACCACCCCTTGCCTTGACTTGTGCCTAGGACAGCCCTTGCATGGTGGGGTTTATAGGGCCAGACGGGGCAGCTGGGACACCACCAAGTCAGTCTTTGCCTTGCTGGGGACAGCCCCTCAGCGGGGTCAGACACTCTTGCCGGAGAGGAGTGGAAAATTCCTCTCACTGGTCGGGCACTCCCTGCAGCCCGAGCACATCAGCTGTCGTCTTGGCGTACCCCAGAGTGTTTATCAACACCATTTCGCAAGGGCCACAGCACATGGCTTGGCAGTGGCATGCAAGCTGCTTGGGCAACATGCTCTGCTGAAAGCCGGTGCTCTTGGGAAACAATTCTGCAGCCTGCCCCAGGCAGTGAGTCACTGCTGGGAGTCCCCTGCATCGTCACCGAAGCGGCCATCAGCACCTGACAGCCATCAGCATTTTCTCCTCCTTTCTGGCCTCCTGAATTCAAGGCACCAAGCTCTGAGCTTCGCTGCTGGCCCTGTCTCAGTCCTGCAGACCCCTTCTCCCCATTCCTTGCAGGGCTGGCTAACACGCAGGGCTGGTCCCTCTTCCTAGGAACCCATCACCCAACTACCAGCGAAAAGATGGGAGAGTTTAGCACCGACCCCACCAGTTTCTTCCAGCCTCCCTGCCTGCCCAACCCTGGCTGTGTTATTAGGCTGTTAAACTCTGCACGCTGGGATGCTCCACCTCACACAGCTCTCCCAGCACGGCCTTTGCATGCATGCAGATGCAGGATAGTGCCAGTCTCCAAGGCACTGTTCATCTCTCGGGTCCACAGAGCTGAACCCGGGTCCAGTATCCATCCCCCGGTCACATCTGCATCCAGAGCTCCCTGTAAACCCCTGAACATCTCTCCTTGGCTGTGGTTTCACCTTGACATGACCTCAATACGCTGGTCTCCCCTTGCCCAAGGCGTGCTGCTCCTTCCCACAGGGGAAACGGCTGGGGGGGAGTTACCCCACTCCCTCCAAGGGGTTTGGAGGTATCAGCAGGAGCAACACCATGGCTATGATGAGGGCACATCTGCCTGCAGGCTGCCGTGCAGGCATGGACCGGGCGGCTGCATGATGCTTGAGAGATGACAGAGGCCAGCAGGGCCAGCCTGTCCCCAGTTACCACCAGATGTGCAGAACTGGCACAAAACGTCCCCTCGGGCAGGGAGGGAAGCGGGTGCATCCCGCACAAGGCTGGCTGGGCAGGACAGCAGACACAGAGCTGCAGGCAGCCCAGCCCTGGAGACCAGTGCTAGCCCTGCCATTGCCCCAGCGGGCACTGGAAATGCCCCACTCCACCCCACAGTGTTGTACGCGGTCACGACGAGCAGGTGGTCACCAGGAGGGTGTGGAGCAGGCACAGCATCAGGAACGGTGTTTGGCACCACCAGAGACACCCTGTAGCCCAGGAAATTTCTTAGCTGTTCCTGAAATCGCGAGCTGCACCCCAAAGCCCTGCTCAAGCGGGAAAGGGGTAGTGGGTTCATCGGGTGGGTGCCAACCCCCCCGAGGTAAAGAAACAAAGTATGCCCCCCCCCCAGCCCCTCAAAGGGGCCAGCAGCTCCCCTTGGCACCAAGGGGTTGCAGGGCAGCCATCTTCCCCAGCAGCCAAAGCTCCTCGCAGCAGAGCTGGAGGTGCAGGGACCGAGGGCGGGGGTTCCTGGAGTGGGGACCGTGCTGAGAAGGCCAGCGGGCTGCTAAAGTTAGCGTCACGCAGACCTTCCCCCAGATCTCCTGGCAGCTGGGTCTTGCACCCTGGCGCAGCTGGAGCGTGGTGGAGAGCGTTCTTCGTGCAAGCCAGCCAAGATGTTCGTCGGAGCAGAGGCATGCATAAACATTTTGTTTAATCAAGGACTCCAGGCGGACACAGTGTACTCTGGCTCCGTGCAGCGGGAACAGCTGCGGCCCTGCGGCAGGGGCCGGGACACGGGACACGACGGAGGCGGTGGCAGAGTCACCTCCCGCGGCACCGACCCGGCCCCGGGGCGCTCGGTGCCATCGCCGCCACGGCAGCGGGCACCGGGAGCCGGGAGCGCCCGTGTTCCCCGTCCCACAGCTCTGCTCTGGGGGGAAGCCATCCGGCCGCCGTGCCGTGCACGATGGGATTTGGCCCAGCCCGTCTGCAGTCAGGCTGCGACGGAGACGGCGCTGGGAGAGCTTCGGCTGCAAAACCCACGGCTGCTCTGCCCGTGGCAGCGTTTTACCGAGAGCCCTGCAGCACCGGCTCAGTCCCGGGGAGCATCTCCACAAAGAGGGCTCCCGCAGCAGGCAGGGAGGCAGGGGAATGCCGGTTGCCACCACCTTGCCCCACAGCAACCGCCTGCCCCTTCACCGGGCAGAGCTGCACCCATCCCAAGCCTCAACCAGACTGTGAGCAGCTGGCACCAGCCATGCCTGGCCGCCAGGACCCCGCTGCTCTGGCCGGGTGGGTCATTGCGGGGTTTTCCTGCGGGAACCGCATTGTCCGCAGGTGTCCGGGGGTCCTGCCATGGCCCATGCAAGCGGCAAGCTGGACAAGCCAGCAGCCTGGCAGGGAGCAAGAGCTCACTGCAGGAGAAGACAAGGACTTGGGGAGCCAAGGGATGGATGCCTGTTTCCGAGAACTGTTAGCAGCAGTTAAATAAACAATGCAGTGAATAAATTAAACATCGCCTTGTCTCAGTTGTGGCTTGCTCCTGTTTTTATTTCCAAGAAGAAAAGCAGCCCAACACATGCCACCGTGCTCAGCCACCACTCAGCTCCCCCGGGGTGCAGCTCCCAGTGAGGGCTGTGGGGAGCCGAGCGAGCCAGCAGATGCAGCCCCCCGCTTCTGCAGCAGTCCCCGGTGAGACAAAGCTCAAACCCAGCCCCTGCTCCTTCAGACAGAGTCTCAGGGGGAAAAAAAGCCACTTTCTATATCTCTTAACTGGAACTGGAAACGATATCCCTGTGCCCGCAGCTCCAGCAGCCCGGAGCCCAGTGACAGCCAAGCCCCCCTCGCACTGGCAGCAGGGCCACCAGTGACCAGGGGCTGCACCGTCCCCACCGGGACCGACAGCAGTCCGGTGCCAGACAGGGCGGTCAAAGCGCTCCCAACATCGCCATAAAGCACGGGGTGTTGGTGGCAAAACTTCTCCACCTCGTGGGGACTGCAAGGCAAGCACGGGCACCCGCTCGCACCCGCAGCTTTAGCAGAGGGGGACAGCTTCCCAAACCACCTCCGGGAGCAAACGTGCCTTGCTGTGCAGCGCCAGGACCTGCGACTGCTGCTTGAGGACAAGGCAAGCTCAGCAGCCTCTCTCTCCAAAGCCTGGGTGCTACAGCCCGGGTCCTCAGCCTCTAAGTGTCCCTTCCCTCTTCCCCCGCCCCAGCGCTGTTCTACACAAAAGCCACTTTTCTTCTGAAGCTTTATTTTAAGGGTAAGTTTTAAATTATTCATTTTGCAAAGGAAAGAATTGTGCTGCCAGGCTCTTTTCTTTTAGTTTCCTGAAAGGTATTTTTCCTGCGTTGAGGAAAATAATCCAGACTGGCTTTGGTGAGCTGGGTGAAGGCATCCAGAACACGGCACTGTCGATCAGCATACGCCTTTCTGCTTCCCAGCAGCCTCAAGCTCTGCTGCTGAGCCTGTTTCATGGTTTCCTGCCCAATTAGTGGTTACAACACGCGTACACACAGCGAGCAGAACCGCTCCAAATTTCCGTACGCTCTTGCTAATCTCTCGTGTTTTCTTAAGCCTTTGGTAATAATGAAACGACTGGGGATAACAACAGGCATAAATTCCAGGAGCACAAGACCCTGAATCATATTTCTCTTCTAACCAGCTGGTGCACCTTAGGATAAAGCAGTGGGACAGGTTTGGATGCGTGAGCTTTGTTGCGCGCTGCCAACCGCCTTGCTCTTGGCTGCTTATTTCTTAATCAGATTGAAAATAACCAGCTGCTTAGTGCGCATACGGGGTGGTGTTTGCTTCTTTGGTTGGTTCTGGTAATTGAGAAGCAGTCTTAACCATTTTGACCTTAGGCTGGTTGGTTCTGGTAATTGAGAAGCAGTCTTAACCATTTTGACCTTAGGCTTCCAGATCTTAGCACTTTATTTCTAGAGCACCTTCTTCATTTATTTCTGTTTTTCCTGGAAACGAAGCTCCACTGAGCTACCATGAACTATGGTGGCTGTTCGTTTGGTTCAGCTCCCACAAAGCTCACCATCTCGACCTAACGAGCAGCAGCACGAGCTGCTGCCTGGGGCAGCGCTGGTAGCCAACGGGATCAGTGGGGATGAGGGGAGCTCGTGCCAAGTACGTGGCAGCTGATGGGGTACGAATTTCAAAGCTCTGGTCTTGAAAGTTGAAAGACAAAGATTAGGGGAGACACTTCCCATGGCAAACAAGGTGCCAAAGCTGGGCTAAGACCTCTGCTAGAGCTGCTGAGCAGCAAAGCAAGGAGAGGCCCAGGACAGAATTGATTTGCTCATACCCGTCTCTCCCAACATTTGGGCAGAACTTGAGGGGGGAAAAATGGCAAATCCACCAAGAAACTAAGGAAAAAAATGACAAAAGCAGTGCTGGGATTACATTCAGGAGGCACAGCCCTCCTGGCCTCCTTTCAGCGGACACAGTTTACCGTTCTGCTCTGGAAGAAACCTGTGGGACAGCTGCCTTCCGCAGGCCCCTCCTGAGCTCCTTGTCACCCCCAGCTCCAGAGCCAGCGAACTGAAGAAGCAGCTGCCAACGCTGCCAGAGGATTTCACAAGCCAGGTTTTAACAAGTCCTGACTTAGAGTTTCTTCTAAGCAGCTGACTTTGGGGCTCTGCTGAGCCACGATTGCACAGAGATGCAAGTGTGAGAAAAGGTTAGGGCACGCGCACAAACCCTTCCAACCTGTACCCGTTGTAATCTGAGGGTGCGCAGGTGCTGAGGTGTTGTGGGGGAAAGGGCAAAGGCTACCTGAGGATCCAGAGAAGGCGCAGGTGTTCCAGCAGTGTCAGAGACGTGGAAAAGGCAGCTTTTAACCCGCCCTTGCGCTGCCAGCCGCATGCACGCTGGCCTGCCCGAGGAAGCGCCGGGCGCAGCACTGCTCCTAACCTGTCCCCGAGCTGGCTGCCGTGGGCCGACCTGCGGCGGAAAAGGCAGAACACGCGTGATTAACATCAGCAAGGGACAAATGTTTCCCCTGTCCGTATGGGACCGCAGGAGTCCCACACTTCTACAGCTGGAGGGGCCTTTCCATGCCCCGCAGAGGTGCCTGGTGACCAAACCCACCACCGGAACAAGAAGCTTTCTGTGTGCTCCTGGGGCAAAGGAGCCCAACTCCAAGCAGGGAAAGCAGCTTTGCACTTCCTTCTCTCCTCCTCCAGCTGCATTAGGCAGGGGAAAAAACGTCTGTAGTCAAGAGTTGTAAGAAAACAGCTATTATCAAGATGGCTTTGCTTTTAAGTCAGCTTAGGTTTATATGGGACAGAGGTCAGGCCAATATCATCCCAGGGTGTGCACGCTGCAGATTATTTTTACAAATGTTGACTTGTTGACTTTGCGGTCATAAAAGATTTTCACAAGAAACGTGTCCCCTCACCTCCCTGGCTCTTCACCAATAATTTTATTGCCAACTGTGTGCACGGCAAGCGACGTAATAAGGCCAGCTCAGATGCTGCTTAAATAATTGCTTTAAAAGACATGATTTTTTCCGCCAGCATTATCAATTCTTGTAACTTTTGTCTTGAGGGCTGAGGATTATCCAGTGCTCTTCCGGTTCTTGCAATCAAGCGACTGAAAAACCTCAGCGCTTGTCTGAAAATCAGTACGTGAGCGTTTGTCTTGTACGAGGGGAAGAGCCGGAGGGTGAAGCTCAGTGTTACCACGGGAAGGAAACCATAATCAGACGGCAGCTTTAAGCCGATCAGCGCGGAGGTGCCGTGGGTTGGAAGGGCCCGCAGGCAGAGCGCCGGCGCTGGAGCCAGGCCTTGTGGCCAGGCGTTTGGATGCGGACGGGCAGCCGCTGCCGGGAAGGGAGGCGGGAAGGGAGGCCTCTCCCCGCAGCCCCGGCGCGGGACGCTCCGCCAGCAGCCCGCAGGCCTTGCGGGGGCGCCCAGCGGTGTCGCGGCCCGGCCCCCGCCCTCCAGGCCCCTGCCCCAGCCCGCACGCGG
>Ga0065711_1051272_pt1 | contig 10450 bp, 20 predicted proteins | sample Hoacrofraction12_FD_59098 | JGI IMG/M metagenome (GOLD analysis project Ga0065711, IMG submission 59098) | Hoatzin crop microbial communities from Cojedes, Venezuela - Epithelial fraction 12 v2 (version 2) | ecosystem: Host-associated > Birds > Digestive system > Esophagus > Crop | place...
ATATACAGTCGGAGGCGCATCTACGGAAGTGTGCGAATTAAGGACCTCAAATTCGTCCGGCTTTAGTGCTTTTTCTGCAAGATGCAAAAGCACATCGCTGTCCTTTCCACCCGAATAGCAAACGATAAGTGGTTCTCCGTAAAACTCTTTTGACATCTTCGCCGCGAGTTTTAGCGTTTCTATTGAGTGGTTTTCTAATTCTTCTAAATTCAAAGCCATCCTCCTTTCCTTGTTAGTACAAAAGTATGAATGCAATCGCACCAATAATCACGAGCGTCCAATTTACGTCTTCGAATGCCTCTAAAAACGGCTCAAGCACAGTTTTTTCTCCTTTACCTACAAAAGTGACACAATGTCACAACGATAGACAGTCCCTTTCCACCACGATGCGATCCACTTAACAATCGGTTCTGCGCTTGTTTTGATGCCACCGATTATCTTTGCGAGATAGTCTTGTACATTCGTCCAATCTGTTCCTCTTGTGAGCATGTAGACCACAAGCACGAACAAGGATATTCTCAGAAACCATCTGATCCACCAAAGGAATTTGCACCGTCCAAGATGTCCCTTAAGCACCCATAAGCCCATCTTTGTCCCTTTGCTTTTATTGCAGTGGTCGCAAGCTGCCACAAGATTTCTTTCGTCGTTTACCGACTTATAGCCCTTGCGTTTCAACTTTTTTTGCAATCTCAGATTTGATGCCACGGGAGCCACTGGATAAATGTGATCTACGGTTAACTTTCTTCTTGGTAGAAGCCTTCCACAGTAAGCGCAAAAATATTTATTACCCGTAGCCGGCTTGTACGTTTCAAAAAAAGTCTCTCTATAATCAGAACTCCTTTGAACATAATCATCAGCGTACTTAAATTTAAGCCCCCAACGATAGCATAAATATCTAAGATCCTCCGCTTCACCTTGACTTAATGAGCCTGTATAGGTTTCATCATCTTTCTTCCAAAGTCCTCTGGCGTGAAGTTTCTTCTTGTAGAAATTGGCATTATTTCTACCGTTGCTTACACTCACCTTTCGATATGACATCAAACACCACCTGTCTTTTCGTAAAGCAAAGAACAGCCTACAAGAAAAGCAATCACTCCTGTAAATCCAATGGCCCCAAGAATGTGAAGCACAATCTTAAAAATCCCGTAATTGCGAATTTTCTTAGGCGCATAATCAGCATTAAGGGCTGTCTTGTTCATGAAAAACCTCCTTAAAAATATGTGAACGCACTTAATGCTATGCTTTGCTACACTAAGTGCAAAAGCTCCCAGTAGGACTTGAACCTACAACCTACTGATTACAAATCAGTTGCTCTGCCTATTGAGCTATGGGAGCTGATGGCTCTAAATTTGAGGTTTTAGAGCCTTACGAATTAACATGGGTCTCAAACTTAAAGCCTCCCTTGTTTGGCTGGCACTAAGTTTTAGAGCCTTACGAATTAACATGGGTCTCAAACCTTGGCTCATTTTGTTTTTTAAGATTAAAAGTTTTAGAGCCTTACGAATTAACATGGGTCTCAAACGACCACATCTACAAGGTAGACAACATGTAAGTTTTAGAGCCTTACGAATTAACATGGGTCTCAATTCTTCCGGCGAGGTTTTAGAGCCTTACGAATTGAACAATCAACCACATCACCTCCCTGCTTATTTGACTTATATATTTATTATACCATATAATGCATATACTAACAACCTTTTTGAGGCAAAAAATAAGAGGTGAACAGTATCACCTCGCACATCTTTTCTCCTAATCTAACGACCAATTTCCCTATTTTTCATTCCATTTTAGGAATATCAAACTTGTTTTTTGCATATTTTTCTTCGTATATATGCACAAAAGCGCCGCCTGTGCATCAGAAAACTATAACACACAGACGACGCTTTTGACTTACTTGGCCACTCTGTCCTCCTCGTAGAGAGGAGAAACAGAAAATAATACATGATATTCGTCCTTCGTGCCAACACGAAAACGAAAGTACAAACCGCTTCCAGCCTGCGGCTTATTAACGTAACGATCCCCTTCGGTATCGTTTAAATGCGCTTCGTAAAGCGCCCACGCATGCTCATCAAGAGCATGCAATGCCTCGTCTTCAGTTTCGTACCAAGTGTTTTCTACCTCGCAGTGCGGAAGGTAGATGCCGTTTTTGTGGTCATAGGCATACGTAGTGGTAATGGACAAAACAAATCCTTTCTTCATAGCAAATCTCCTTTTTTAAAATAAAAAACGTCCTGTCTCTAGCCAACAATTTGACTTCAAATACAGGACTTTGTAATATTAATGCGAATTCTACGAACGGGGTTTAATTCCTTTCGTTCACCCTCGCATTTATATTTGTATTATACCCCCCTGATAATTTTTGTCAACAGAAAAAAGGGAGCTTCAAAAATTCAAGCTCCCTTAATTGTATTCAGAACGTCTGTATAAGTCATCCCATCAAAAAGGTTATTGGTAGCAAAATTAATCTTTTTACCATCCACAATAAAAATGAACTCGTCAAATCTTTCTTCGACTATGGGACAATCAAAACGAGCAATCATTCGATCAATCACATAGTCTGGAACCTCATGGTCAGTGCGTTCGTGACTTCTTTCTCTGACTACCGATTCCTCGGCCATAAAAAAGACACACACCCTTTTGACATCAGAAACCCCATCTACGCTTTCAATTGATTCTTTTCTCGCCCATCGCTCAACTCCTGTGGAATCAATGATTACATCTTTCCCTGCAGTTATATATTTCCTTGCTCGATCGTATATGATGCGAAATATTTCTTTTGGGTTTCCTTGTGTCGATTCAGAGCCAAAGAGTTCTGCTCGGACAGCATCGGACGAGAGCCATATTACTCCGTCCGACGCCATCTCTTTTGACCACGTACTCTTACCGGTACCCGGAAGGCCAACAGTAATATAAAGTTTTGGCATGTTAATTGTCCACCTTTACTCTCACAACCTTATAAGTGTTGGTTTCCTTTCTGTTGTAAGCAAGTACGCGCATGCCGTTTTCTAAAGGCTTTGCCGCAATCTTGCATTTGCAATGAAGCGTAAACTTAGAAATCGATTCCGACATTCTTCTTAACGCTTCTTCATAAGTGTCAATTTTGAACATCTTTCTGAAAAGTTCTCTTTCTTCAGCGATATTCACAGACATGAACAAATTGACATATCCTTCTTTATCGGGTTCTGTTTTAACGATATTAAATTCCTTGAAGTGATTGCGACGATTTCTATCATTGAATCTAAACTGTTCTACATCTCCCGCTAAAACTGTATCGATAGAATCTAACTCCCACGTTTCTTCCATAGTGGCAAACGGAGGTACGTCAAACCCGTCAAGTTCTTTCTCGATATAATCATAAGCTTCCGAAATGGTGTCAAAAGTCGCAAACTTTTCTGAAATGAAGTCGTCATATCCTTCTTCACGGTTAAATCTATGCGGATAGATATTATCCACATCAATAGTTCTGACTACAATAACGTTATTTCCATCCTTGTCCGAATATATATTCATTTTAAATCTCCTCTTCTCTTCTAAAAAATGTTTTGGTGGCACACTTTCGAGTGCACTATATCACAATTATTTACTTTAGTAACCTTTCAATCGTATCAGCCATTTCCTCAAACGAACAGAGATTGTTCCAACCTCCATGAAAGTCTTTCTCGTTTTTGGCGGTTCGACACAGAACGGCTTGCGGATTTTCAATGTCGACAGGGTTTCGTCTATCCCAAGTATAGGAAACAAAGACGTACTTTCCATCTCTCTTTACGAAACCGCAGCAATCGTAGTGGTTGCGATCCCAGCCAATGATTTCGGTATTCGGTACTGCTCTCTTCAAGTAGTTCTTGAATTTCCGAGCAAACGACTTGAAGTCATCAGAACATTTCGTATGCCAATCTTCAAAACGATGGCCGTCGTATTCTTTCAGAAACTTATCCATTTCAAAATCCTCCTAAATCTATTTTTACGCCTTAATCTTAAGGGGCCACTTTCGTGACCCCTCTTAGTATTACTGAGAAACCTTTACGAGAATGTTGCCAGCCTCGTATTCGAATTCTCTTCGACGATCAAGGTCAAAGCGTTGTGCATACTCCGTAATCGTATTGATGAGTCCCCAATACGTTACGTCATACGTATTATACATAAGGGAATAGAATTCCTTCACATTCTCCTCTTCCTTAACCTTCAACGTCTTCAAGAATGCGTCCACATCGTTCTTCTTAACGACACCTTCTTTTGCTGCCTTCACCCATTCTTCCGCCTGTTCCGTTAAAACTGGCACCTTTTCAATCGAAGAAATCATGCCTTCACGAAATTCTTCAGCGGTGATGCCGACATGCTTTTGCTGAAAAATCGTTCCTCCAGCTTTTGAAATCATCAGTCCATTCGTGCAAACTAAGCGATAAATCCCAAAAGTGACGGAAAGCTTTCTCCGACCGACATCAGAACTGTCCACAGTCAACATTGGAAACAGTTCTTCCCCTTCGATGTTCATCTTGTCCTTACCACAAAAGCGAAGGTGCAAGATTTCATCGGAGAGAAAGTATCCTCTTACGTCATAAGCTTCTAACGGAAAGCTGCTTTTCTTAATCGTTTCGAGGATATTTGCGCTATCAAAAACTGAATACTTCTTCGTTACGAGCGCTCTCAAATGATCGTCCGTAATGCGAAACTTCATCGACGTAGGCTTATCGTTCCATGAATCGATATTCGCCTTCGCCAGCTTTCCTCTTCCGTTTTCAATACATCTTTCAATGTACTGTGCCGGAACACGAAGTTTAGCGCCAAGCTGGCCAAGTGACCATTCGGTCATTTCGTACATCGTGTTGCCTCCGTCTAAACTAACGGAACCATTTTCGGAAAAGTACATTTGATTAAGCGGCATAACGACGTCTTTAGACATCTCTTTAATAGAAATTGCCTGTTCCATTACATCGTCAATCGTGCAAATGGCATTTGATATGCGTTCAATTTTGTTCTTTTTAATCATAAAAAATCCTCCTAAAATTTAAAACGCCCAAAACGATTCACTAAATGCAGCGTGTTTTGGACGTTAAGGTTAATATCGATCAGCAAGTGTGTTAATCACCCTCTCGATATATTCGTATTATACCATTCTTCTTTTAAATAGTCAATACAAAAAAAGAGCAAAGCATTTGCTCTGCTCCTTTTTCCCCTTAAAAGTGATAGTCGAGACATGCTCCTACATAGTAGCAGACTCCTTCTTTAGCACTTCGAACGAAGTTGTTCCACTCTGCCGGATATCGACCGTTTTGAATTACATACAGGCCAAAATGGTCAGCGTAATTCGCTTTGGCTTGGTAAAAATCAAGGTCCGTGTCATTCACAAATTCTTCAAGCGACCATTTAGCACAATTCTCGATTGCCGTTTTCCACGCCAAGTAGTCGCTTTCAAGCGCCTTTGTTTTGTCTTTAATTATAAAGCACTCATTTTCTTCGTCTATCTCAAAGGCTTTGGGCATCTTCTTTAAAGCCTCAAAGAAGGACTTAACAGCAACTTCCCTCGCTTCGGCTTCCATTTCGCAAACATAATCTGCGACATCTCCAATAAACAGAGATGCTTCCCCATCGCCGTAAAAGAAGTCCTCTTCAACGTAAGCTTCCTTTCTCACCGGCTTCTTCTCAATTTGAATAATCTTACTATGCATTACAGGCCCTCCTTGTTGTTTTCTTTTAAAAATCTGTTAACCGCTTCTTTTAACTCTCTGTAATCACAGGGTTCTTCATCCGCATGAACGTGGTCCAAATAACAGGTTTCATCATTATTCTTCAAGAACTTTGAAAGTTTTCCACACAATTCCTTTGAGATATTATTGGCTGCTACCTCCCCAATGCATGATTCAATGACATACAGCATACAATCCTCGTTTAAATCCCATGCATAATCGTAAAAGCCGAGTTTCATGAGATTATTGGCAGTATAATCGTAATTTGTTCCCCATCCGGCATCATAAAAAGTGACGTCTGATCCACTTTCGTGAGTAACCAAAGCCTTGGAAACATCACACAAGATTTGACATCCGGGTTCTTCTTCTGAATAATCAAATTCCATTTCAAACCACATCCCCTTGAACCTTACTTTTTCGTTATCCGTCATTTCATCAGAAAGCCAACGGTAGAAACTCTTAATATTGTTGCCATACTCCCAACGTCCAGAACCATCAAAGCTACTTTCAAAGCATAATGGCCCATCTTCCTCGTAGTTATAGACCATTTTGGAATCGTATTCTTCAAACAGTTCAGTTAGATACCAGAAATGTGTTGCGTACTTTACGATCATTTCGTAAAGAAATCTTAAATCATCCTCCGTCTTCGCTTTCAAGAAGACCTTTCCATAAGCAGTGCTTATATTTGCCATTTTGCTCTCCTTTCGAATCGTTGCAATTTTGGTGGCACCCTTTTGAGTGCCACCGTGTCACAAACCATTGAATTCAATCGTACCAGCCAGAACCACCGTGAGCCAAATCGAACATCATTTTCTCGTATTCTTCGACATCTCTTCTTCTAGCCTCGTACCATTCATCTTCTGTATCCAATATCTCCGCTTCATAATCTTCCGGTAGATCATCGATAAATGTTTCTGCTTCTTCCTTTGTAGCAAAGGATTTAGAATAAGCGCAACCACCATATTTGTTATAGGACACTTCGTATCTTTCCATGATTTTCTCCTTTTTATTTTTTCTTAACGCAGGGTTACAGTTACTTTCCCACCTTTTTGCAGGTTAACTGGACGTTCAATCACGGCTTCCGCCATTTCCTTACATGCGATACATCTCTGCATCAGTTTATTAGCGTATCCGTCTTCGTCACCAAATCTTTTCAGTTCTGTGAGTGCCTCTGTAAATTTCCACTGAAGATAATCAATCATCTTTTGTTCAATCTCCTCTAATGCGTCACTAATAACATAACTATCAACAAGATAGCCATATTTATCACTAAGGTAGTTGGCAACATCGTTAGCATTTGTGGGAATTTCGACTTCGTTGGGAAGACCGACAAACTCGTGGCAAAACCACCGATGTTTCTCGTCAGAAAGTGAATTGCAATAATCTGTAAACTCGTTTTCCGACATGGTACTAAATGCATCATACGAAAGATCAAGGTTAGGCCCAAGTTCTCGCCCCCAACAGCCTTCATCAAGTCCGCTCATATAATCCTTAATGTCATCGGCTATCTCATCTCCATCAATACCCCATACGATATTCGTAGCAAACTGTCTCATTTTTATCTCCTTTCACTCAAAGCTATAGTCCCATGCATCATCTGCGAACGTTGCTTCTCCATCAAGTTCTTCAATTTTAACGTCAGATACTATGGTTAATGCATGATCTACAAAAATATATCCGTCCCTGATTTGACACAGAAATCTCTCCGAATCATCGTCAGTTGACCGACAATCATACACATAAATGCCATTAGGTACGGTGTCTCGATTAATGCGAACATTTGAATACTCGCATTCGTACTCATTTCCTTTAGGCGTAAAAACAGTAATATATCCGTCTCTTTTATACTTAGAAAACGGTATCGTCATAATTTACATTCTCCCTTTTCTATAGTCCCATAGATTTTTAAACGTCTGTTCCGTTTCAAAAACACCAATCAGTTCCCCGTTGATGTTCCACACCTTTCTATATCTGCGTGCGATTTTCTCTGCCGCGGATTTAGAAGATGCTTCAATCTTGAGTACATCCGTAGGTTGATCGGTAAAATACGCATACCACGTTCTTTCTTTCACCATTTTATGTTCCTCCTTATTTAGATAACCAATTGATTGCATATACATCAGCGACCATTAATGCCCCAACACCAAGTCCAATCGCTGTCAGTTTAGGCTGACGAACAAACTGTAGGATGATGTTATCTCCGGCAAGAGCCAAAGGATCGACTTTGGCAATCATCACCGTAATAGCAATGTCTACAATGGCACCAATTACGAACAGCACCATTAGCACTACAATGAGTGCTTTTTTCTTTTTCTCATTCATGTCAAGCGCCTCCTTATTGAAGATATCGCAGGTCTAATTTATAGCCGCCACAGCGAGGATCCCATCCTCTACTCGTTTTGAATTGAAACAAGATATTATTGGCAGCTTGTTTGCGGCTAACCGCCCAAGTATTTCCTTTGAAGTTATCAACATATTTTTCAAAGTGGTAAACCGGGCCCTCATATTTGAAGTATTGCTTCTCTTTTGTCTGCATATTATTTCCCTCCATAATGCAAAAGCGACCAACCAGCCTTGGTATATCCAAGTTAACCAGTCAGTCGCTTTGCTTAATTTCTAACGTAAAAGACGAATGAACCATACAGGCTCACTCGTCATCCTCGCTAGTTGTTTTTATTATACCATTTACTTCGTCATAAGTCAACTAAAAAGAGAAGGCCCACATGGGGCCTTAAATTATCTGCAATTTTTTGCTAACTGATTTAAGATTCTAGACTCATAATTTTCGTAGTCTCTTGTGAACGTCGTGAGATGGCTTTGAATTCGGCTGGAACCGTAAAACTCATAAGAGTTTTCGAAGTAGAAGCCTCTATATACATTCCATGCAGCAAGGCCAACACTAGGAACTAAAAGACCGGGAGTTAAAAACACCAAGTCGAAGCCATCATTAGATTCGTGCCTATATCCAATTCCATAATTATTGGCATATTCAACGAATCCAAACCCACCCTTTTCTGCCTTGTAGTTTTCAAGGTCAACATAGCGTTTGTTTTCAATACAAAATCCAATGAGATTCAAAAGATCGTCGATTCTGTCCTTATATTTTTCCTCGATGTCTTGAACCTTTGTCTCGATGGTTTTACGGTTGTTACTTTCGTTAGCAACCTCTCTCGCCACGTAATCCATTACTTTCTTTTTACATGTTGCGATATCCATGTTCTTATCCTCCAAATTATTTTTAGGCACAGTTGTTTCTTACCCTATCGCACATTCCATCAACACACAAAACTGCGTCATCGATATAGATTGGAATTGAATTTTCCTGAAGGTCGTATAATTGATATACGACCTTTTCGTAGAAAGAATCTGCGTCACAATTTAAGTTTTTCGTTTTGAAATACTCGTTGTAGATATATTCCACGATGCCATCATAGCTTTCTGCCATCGTGTTGGAATACTCTACATATGACAACTTTTTGTTCAAGTCAAATCCCTCAAGCTTTCATGTAAATGCCAAGGCCGTCTTTGGTTAAATGATAAATTGTATTATTGACTCGGTATGTCTTTGGTTGTTTTTTATTTTCTCTTTTTACTGTTTTTAATAATGGAGTGTAATCTACATATGGATTTCGTTTTACCGCACCCCATATGTTCACACTTGACGGAATAACAAGCACATCATCTCCCAGTTTATCTATGATTTTATCTGTCATTCCTTTATAAAAGATACTTGCACCTCCCATCCATGCACTACGATTTACTGTAATCATGTATCCACCTACAGCCGGAATCAAAAATCCCGGGTGATTTTTCTCCATCTTATTTAGAATTTCGATTGGCGGAACGTTTTTCATTTCCGGTTCCTCTTCCGCAAGCACAATTCGAATAAGTCCCTGATCGTTCTCTTCAAATAAAATGAGATGCAAATCCAACAGGTCAACATGAATTAATTGATCTAATACATCTTTAACCAGTTGTTTGTTTCCATTGCCAACAGTCGTAAGATCTCCACATAGTCTGTAAAAGAACTTTCTTTCATTATCCATTCATCATCTCTCCCTTGATAAATTTTAAGTCGGACAAGCTTTCAAGAACGACCTCACAAAGAGATAGCAAATCTCTTTGATCATTTATTTCAATTCCATCTTCTATCAAGTCGTCCCTAAACTTTCTTACGAATATTTCATGCTTTTCAAACTCTCCATTAATAAGTTCATTATGCACCGCATCTATCCATTTTGAAATTCCGTTTGAATTGTCAATACAATCACGAAAGTGGTACGGATCGTACCACTCTGCGATTTCGACAATAAGATAGGCTAATGCTCGATTAACCCAATCACTCATTGTCTGCTCCCCTTTCTTCGCTCTTTCCTTCAAATAAACTTGATATTTCTTCGTTTGTCATGAAGAGTATATCTTCTGTTCCGTTGTTCCTTTTCCTGCTCATCGCCTGTTCCCATTTGATAGCCATTACTTCTTGACGAATTTTGTCAGACCAAAGCAGTGATATCATCGCTACAATCGCCATAACAATAATAATGGTAATTGCTGTTTCTTTAGATAATTCCGGATTTGTTAAAACGAGAAATTCCTCAAATCCCATCACTCCGACAGCAATTAAGGCGGTGATCAGTAAAATCTTTTCCTTTAGTTCTTTTCTTCTGACCATTCGAACTCCTCCTTTTTACAATACTCAAAATATCCAATGTGGGCCTCAAAATCGAAATCGTTAGGCAGATAGATTTTTGTCTTTGCTTTCATCT
>Ga0065711_1051273_pt1 | contig 10450 bp, 6 predicted proteins | sample Hoacrofraction12_FD_59098 | JGI IMG/M metagenome (GOLD analysis project Ga0065711, IMG submission 59098) | Hoatzin crop microbial communities from Cojedes, Venezuela - Epithelial fraction 12 v2 (version 2) | ecosystem: Host-associated > Birds > Digestive system > Esophagus > Crop | place...
AGATGCTCCAGTCCCCTCACCATCCTCGTAGCCCTCCGCTGGACTCTCTCCAGTAGCTCTTCATCTTTCTTGACCTGGGGAGCCCAGAACTGGACACAGTACTCCAGATGGGGCCTCACTAGAGCCGAGTAGAGGGGAAGGAGAACCTCCCTCGACTTGCTGGCCATATTCCTCTTAATGCATCCCAGGATCCCACTGGCCTTCCACTGGCCTTCTTGGCAGCCAGGGCACACTGCTGGCTCATGGTCAACCTGTTGTCCACCAGCACTCCCAGGTCCCTCTCCACAGAGCTACACTGCAGCAGTCTGCCCCAAGCCTGTACTGGTGCATGGGGTTGTTCCTGCCCAGGTGCAGGACCCTGCACTTGCCCTTGCTGTATTTCATCAGGTTCCTCTGCTTCCAGCTCTCCAGCATGTCCAGGTCACACTGAATGGCAGCACAGCCTTCTGGTGTATCAGCCACTCCTCCCAGTTTTGTGTCATCCGCAAACTTGCTGAGGGTACACTCTAACTCTTCACCAAGGTCATTGATGAAGAAGTTGAACAAGACTGGGCCCAGTACTGACCCCTGGGGAACACCGCTAGTTACCGGCCTCCAACTAGACTCAGTGCCGCTGATGACAACCCTGTGAGCTCTGCTATTCAGCCAGTTCTCAATCCACCTCACTGACCACTCATCCAGCCCATGCTTCCTCAGCTTCCCTAGGAGGATGTAATGGGAGACAGTGTCAAAAGCCTTGCTGAAGTTGAGGTAGACAACAGCCACTGCTCTCCCCTCCTCTACCCAGAGAAGGTGGAAGGCTGTGTTTCCTTAGCAAACCAGACTAAGAGGCATGTCCTCATTTCAGCTTTGCTTTTTGCATTGCAAATTTGGAGCTTTGCTCCAAGAAGTCCTTATTGCATTTGCAATATCCAGTGTGCTGTCCTGAACCTTAGGGAATTTTTCTTCTGCCTGGCATCCTGAGGGATCATGAGGAATGGGAGCAGTAACAGTTTTCATATTTGGGAGTTGCATAAGGGATGGAATAAGGCTGATGGAACTGAAAGACCTACTCTGGTAATGTACTCCAGAATCACCACCTTTACAAGCCCACCCATTCCTCTTGCACTCTGAAGGAAATAAGATCAACCAGTCGGGTTAGTTATACTTAACTTAGGGACTCACTGAATAAATGTGAGAATGAAGGAGCTCTAATGTTAATGATGTGCATGGTTTAAGAAATGGTGGATGAAGAAAATAGGCATCACAGGTGTTTAGTTAGGTTTCATATGCCTCACTGCATGGAAGATCGGACAATAATATAGGACAAAAGGAATACTTCACTGTAGCTCAGGAGGGACGTACTTCTGTATCTCTCAAATAGTGCAAATAACTAGCCTTCCAATTTTTCCTCCCAAGAGCAAATTTAAAGTATAAAAGACACCGGTGTCAGCTTTTGAGGAGGATGAAGGACCACTTGTCCTATTACGTAGATTTACAAAAGATATAAACAGGTCATCTTGTGCTGGAAGGAAAACCCAGCTGCATCCAAATTGGAACTCTGGTGAGATCAGTTTATCAAGCAAGTGTCTTTTACTTGTCAATGACATATTGGATCAGGTAGTGCAAAGAACAAATGCATATCGATTAAGCTTAAGCATGAATAAAAATATCAAAGCAACTTTCAAAACTGTGTTGATATTGTAGGATTGTAAAACATTAAAAATCCTTTCTAAGGAAGCTGTAGTGCACATGTTCCTTTACATTGGTACAACAGCTTCCTGTAAAGCTACTATGTTTTTCAATTAAAAAAAATACACTTAGTCATCAACCCCTTTAATATGTAGATAAAAATCATTGATCTAAAATGAGATTTGTAACTCTGCAGACTGAAGATGGAGACATCAGATTATTATCGTGCTTTTACAGCTTGTTACCAAAATGCCGGGACGCTTCTATCTGTGTGCATTACTGTTCTAGGTGCTCTCTTGATGCAATCAGGCACCCACTTCACGAGTTTTACAAAATGTGGAACCAACGTAAGTCTTAGAGAAGAGCTGTAGCTTGTTGAGTAATTCATCTGTCTGTAGGTTAATTATTCCTCTTTTAAGTACAGATGATGTAATTTGAATTGTGTGAATGTTGCCAAAATATCATTTCCTACATGCAAAAGATCCAAATTTGTTCATTTCAGTCAAAATGAATAATGTTTGTTCTTTCACTAATTTATTTTATTGCTGTTTTAAATAGAACTTTTTATTCACCATTTCTTGGTGTCTTAACACCTTGTACGTGGACACTATATTTTTTTTCTGTTATTTTCTTTCTAATATTTCAGAGCTGTAATAACAGAGAGAGAACCAGATTCATGAATTAAAATTTTTTTTCTTGCCCTTTTCATTCATAGCTGGAGCAAGCGCCTACGCTCTTGGCTTTGCCTCAGGATAAACTGTGCCTACACTGACAATAACAGAAAGGGATGTGGAGACAGTAAACTTGTAGTTCAACAAAATTGACCAAGTAATTAGATCTGCTGGTTTGGGATACTTTTACTAGTCTTTTCTGAGGTACTAACAGGTTCTTCAAATATAAGCAAATTTTATTTTGGAAAGCAATCTTTTGATGTTTTCCCTTTGAAAAAGATGACAGAGTTTGGTGTAAAGTTTTCCAAAGTGCTGATGCTGAGTACCCAATTACTGGGAGGGATTCCTGTCTTTAGGCACCATGATGTTCCATGAAAACGAAGTTGATGCTTTTAATTTGTCAATTATTTTAGTGTTAACTTTATTCCTGAAGAGATCCTGGTAACTCTTGGAAGTTAGTTGTCTAGAGCCTTTCTTAGAGGGGACTATTTTTAAGAAGATCTTTTCTGTGTAAAATGCCGCTGACCTTAAACATACCAGTACTTGATCTCTTGCAATGCTAAGAGAAAGCTCTGTCGCCATTACTAGAAACTGCCTAGGTTGGCTTATAGTTGAAAGAACAAAACATGGAAGTTTTACTTTAATCAATAGTCTTACTAGATATTTAGCAGATGTGCCTTCTGGGTAGCAGGAAGGCCTGCGTGACCTACTTTCATTCTAATCACTGAAGGGGTATTTGGTGATTTGATGCTGGCAAAGTTCAGCTGTTGCATTTCTGGTGTGAAAGCTGATCTGAGTGTGGGTTGTCTTTTCTTTCTTTTTTTCTTGTAGGGGTATTGCTGAGAGGAAAGCAGAAAAAAAATCAATATAAAGGACTTTGTGTCGTCTTAGTTCTGTGTTGAGGTATTGGCGTGTTACTGCAGTTATGCACTACTGCAGCAGTAAGCAGCAAGCTCATTCACATGACAGCTGGTCAGTTTTCCATTGTGGAGTACCCATCAGCCCCACTATTTTTTTCCAGAGTGTATTTTCATGAGAAGCTGACTTTCTTCCAAGGAAACAACTATAATATTATTCTACAGTTGTAGGAATGTGCCTGTACCAGGCATATATTCATATTTTGCCTATTTACTTTTTTCTCACCTCTCTTTGTAGGATATTTCTTTCACTGTGAAATAATTGCTGTATAGTATATGCTCTGGCTCTTCTTGAAGCTCGCCAGCATATATACAAATCAGTTCATGGGCAGCATGTCCCAGTGGCTGCTTTTCATCCTCTTACATTTTTTTAAGTTTCCTCTTTGATTGCTAGTAGAGGTTTTGTGGCACAGATAACATTTGTGGATGCTAACAAATGACCCTTGGCTGCCTGCTGGTTGGTTTTCATTCCATAGTCTTGTAGGTCATCTGTTTAATACATGTGTGAAAATTGTGGCTGTTGGTAAGGGCATGGTGAGTTTTTAGCGTGTGTTGGAAAAAGCCATTAACTGGTCAGAGTGCTGAAGAGGAGACCTCCAGCAGAACTGGGTAGCTGGGAAATGGGGAGTGTGGAGGCAGTTGCCACTGATGTTAGGCAAGTTCACAAATTTTGGCTTTGAAAACAGATGAGTTGTTCTGGAGCTTTATCTGAAATGGACTGTTGCTAGATCCTCTTCTTCCCCCGTTTCTGTCTCCAGTGGCAGACATCTTAATTCCTGCACAAACCATGGTCAGACAGGTAACAATGCAGCATTTTCTGCTAGAGGAAACTCCTGCTACAGGACAGTTTGGACACTTGCAGCTTGTCTCAAGCATGGAATGTATGAAGGCAAATATTCTGATGCTTGTGATGAATAGTGCTCCACACTGTTCATTGTGTTTGACTCTCCTCAGATTTCCTCCTAAATTCTTAGGACTGTATAGCATAGATTATTTTTACAAGAAGGCCATAAATTCCATGCATTCGGGTCATCTTGTTCATACAACCTGTTCATAAAACTGGTGGGAAGATTTAATAACTAAATAGGTGGCCATTCCTTTGTAGAGCTGGAGCTTCAAAACTACATTTCACAGTGTAAGGACTTCCCTGGTGTAATTTGGATCCCCTGCATAAACGTAGAAAATGTCCAAGCCCTTATAACCCCCAGAGATTTGGGTGGCAGCGAGAGGAAGGCTTACCTTGGGCTGGCTGCAGGGGTTCCTGTTCCAGCTGCTGCTGTGTCGTTTGTGTGTGTTTCCTGCCACCACAGTATGGTTGGCTCAGCTGTTTGTGCAGCATTTGCTGAGATGCTGTAAATGTGTTTATTTAAAAACAGATACTTTAAATAACCAAACATTGATGTCCTCCCAGTTTGTAAACTGGGGCCTTCTGTTTTGGTAGTAACTCTGCAGTTTGAAATCAGTGTAACTTCACCCTCAGAAAATAAGCTTTATTTCAGCTGTACCTTCCTAGCAAAGTCTTAATGTTTTGGATAAAACTTTTTGCTGGAAGGGGGAAGTGAAAATTGGTTGGTATTCCTCACACCAGGTTGGTAAGAGGAAAGTTAACCCTCATTTTGTCCTGAAATCAAAAGCTGAAGTCTGGAAATGATTTATGAATTTCTTTCCCATCAAAGATGGCAAAAATCTTGCTGTGTGGAAGAGCTTGAAGTTTACATCACTGGTTGAGACTTCCAGACAGGCGGTTTGTCTTAAGCATGTGTAGCCACTCCCCACGGCTGTTTGCAACACGGCAAAATACTTGTTGCTTTGTCAACACTTCTTACCGTGTTCCTCCTTCTGCGCTCTGCAGCAGTTACCAGAAATTCTTCGGTGCTTGTGGTCTGAATATTTCTTCACAGTAAGCAAATGTGCTGCTATCAATCAGGGAAGCAGTTAAAGATCAAAAATGTTCATGTTGCTGAAAATTGAACACAAACTTTTTTTAATTGCATGTGGAAGTGAAAAAGGGACTTCTATATTCTTCTGAAACTGTGGTGAAATTTATAGAAAATTGGAATGAGCCAAGAATGGGTAGAGTTTTAAAAATTATAGCCTGTAACAAAATGCCAAAGAAATGGATTTTAGTTGAATCTGGAAAAATGCTAAGGCAGGCCATGAAAAAGCGCTTCACAGTTGTTTGCCAGCTCTGTAGAACAGAACTTTGATGTTCACTGGGGAAGGGGCAATAAAAATTGCCTTGATTTGCAGGAAAGGAGGTTAGGTCGTCGAGACAAGTGAATTAAGGAGCTTGTGGAGTTGTTTTCGTTACTGGTAGGCGAATGCATTAAGAATGCATTAAATGTTGTAGCAGAATGTCTGCAGCACTTCTTAAATTATAAGACTGGGTAGTAGTCTTAGAAACCTTCTTAATTTGCTTTCTTACTTCTCAGGTCTTGAAACACTGGGAGGAAAGAAACTGAGACAAGAAAGGGTTGTGCAAGGCAACTTGCCTTTGGTAAAAGCTTGCATTTGCTAAGTCTTGCATGGTGAGTGCAGAACTCCTTTTGTCCACACCTTTTAGTCCTCTGTGGTTAGCATCTGTAATGTCACAGGCGTTTGTGAGAGGAGGCGAGGCCTCGTGGTGACTGCAGGCGGCTGCGTCGTTCCCCTCATCCCTTGGCCGCAGCGCAGGGCCTGCTGTCCAGTGAGTGCCGTGGTGTGGGCACCGGTGACGTAATCTGGCCATAGGTGTGAAATCTTGCCTGTTGGGTGCCTGTGTTAACAGGCCCTGGTGAACGGACTCGCTGTTGAGGAAGACTTGGTTTACATGTTAAATCAGTATCTTTATTTCCTTCAATTTATTTAAACATTTAAAATGTGTGCATGTGTCTCTTAGGATTTGGGGGGTGAGGGGCAGCTTGCAGGTTTAGCTGCAGTCATTCAGGAAGTTTCTGACACATCTTAACTCTACTCTGTTGTTGGCGCTTGTTGCCACCAGATGTGGCTCAGCAGAAGAGGCTGGATGTGGATGCCCACAAAGCGCTGCAGTGCTGTCGCCACTGACCTCCCAAATCCTTCCACCTCCTTCTCACGTGGTCTCACTCTGGTGTCTGTGCCAGTTTTGTTATCGGTAACTTTTTCTGCCATCTGTAAAGAACTAAAATAAAACCAGGCTCAAAACTCGAAACTCCATTAGATTGTGGGAGCTTTTGGTGCTCGCAGTGTTTCATTATAGTAGAATACTGTGTTTACTGTATTTCATGTTGTCATGAAACATACTGCCACTTCCTTTCCCTTTGACAAGAAGGAGGAGGGTCAGTAGTTTTAGCAAAGGCTCAATGTTTGTTACCTGGTTTAGGGAGATCTAGTTCACTGTGTTGCTGAGTTCTCAAAGGAGGAAAAGAGATCACTTGATCAGTCAGCAAGACCACATGACAGGCAGCTGAATGTAATTAGGTGGGTAGTGTGGTTGTGTGGGGCTGGCAGCTTTGCTTTTTTTTAGAGCTATTATTCTGAACTACCCTTACTTAGTTTTTATTTTCTTTCTCTGCTGATACGACCTGTAGATGAGAAACAGCAGCTCTTTGTGCATGACTATGGTGTTCAAGAGATCTGAACTGTGTCAGGAAACTTGTCACTGAAGTACCTTGGAAAACTACAGACCCATTTGCAGCTGTTAAGCATAGGTATGTAAATAGTTTCTCTTTTCTATTTATTTTCATAAGATTTATTACATTGTTTTTCTTGAGCTGACAGTTGTATGCTAGTTGTTCCTCTGTTAAGAGCTTTGAAACAATGTTGCTGTACCTTTGACAAACTGAAATATTTTGATTTTGAGAGACAGCTCAGCTCATGTTCTAGAGGGAAAAGTAAACTTCAAACTGGGAAGTATACTGGCTTATGTAAAACATAGCCTTTGGGTTTAAATGACAAAACTGCAGCTTTTTGGTACGTCTTTGGTCATTGCTTTTCACAAAGAAATCACTCAGATTTAAAGACAAACTTGAGTAAGTTTATCAATAAGATTAAAATAAATGACTGCAGTGACCAGTGTCTGGATTCAGTAACCATAAGATGCCCTTTCTGGTTCCAGGTGATTTGCCTACATTTCCTTCTGTGTTAAGTCAATCTTCTTCTCAGTTAAAGGGTGGAATTAGACCCTTGATAGTAAAGTGTACTGCACAAATAACATTCCGTAATACAGAATGAAGCAACTCGGTATTTTTAAATATTGTACTACTTGAACTTTCCCCCTGCTCTATTTATTCCTGTGCTCTTATTAATGTATAAAGATAAATTTTACTTAACGAAGCAGTCCTTTAGAATGGTGAGGTTTTTAACTGGGTTGTGCACCAAAATGTTTGTTCTCACGTATACTAAATATATTGATGATAAAAGGAATAAAAATGGTGTCTTGCACAATCTGTTATTTTTAGTTAGCAAAAGAAATTGGATTGCAAGGAGCCCTGAGAGCTCATCTAGTTCACATTCCTTGTTCAATCATATAGTAATGGTTTCAATCTTAAAATTAATTATAGTAATGGCAATATGGGGGTGGGATGTTATTACTGCATTTTGTATCTCCTCTGGAAGAAACTCCAAATGAATGTGCCCATCTGACTCAGTCATTCCTTGCCGCCCCATGCATGAATTTCTAATCAGGTATCCTTTCTAGCCCATGTGTTTGCCAGCATTTTTTTAATCATGGACCAAAACTCCAGTTTTTGTAGACTGTAAATAATGAAGGAGTTGTTCAGAGAACAGGAAATAGTATTCTCCTCCACTGTTGTGGCAAGGTCACAAGGCTTTCCCAGGGTTTTAAGGGATGGCTAGCATAGAGTATCTTAAGATCATTTTTCCAGTCCCGATCATCCCCTCTTGACTTGTGTTAATGAGGAAGAAGTGACAAATTAATGAATGTGTTTAAATAAATATGTTTTCTTGCTGTTTCCGTATAGACAACCTCAGTATATGAAAAAGCTTATATAAAATAACTGGGAGGAAGAATTTTTGTAAACGTTGATGCTTGACTTAGTGGGTTTTGTCTGTGCTGGATGGACTGGTTGTCATAGTTGCTTCCTTCTAATTTACTATTACATAATGCTTTTCAATTATTGCATTACATGTGCATTTTGAATGTGTATTACAGAATCAATTTCTAGTGCATTTTAGGGTAGTGATTTCTAATGGATTACGTTATTTGAGGATTAAATTTTGATAATGTTGGGATTCTCTTGTATAGAGCAAAACGCTATTCTAGCATGTGGTGCTGCTCCCCTTTCCCTCACCCTATTCCTAGTGGGTGTCAGTATATTTGCTTTTTTCCAGATTGTCTTTTGTTTACAACATTATCTTAAACAAAACACCCTTAGTGATTAAGTCTGGTAAGGACAAACTAGGAACCTAATTCAGCTGGCATTCTTTAAACATGTCACTAAGAGTGGCCTCAAGGAGAAACTGTAATTTTTTTGCCTTTAAAAAAAAAAAAAGGAAACAAGAAGGCCAACAAAAATTCTGAAACTATACAAAATTTAAAGAATGAACTCAAAAAATCTTAAAGGCAGTTAATGGAAAAAGATCTGGTGGAATGAGGGAAATAAGCTCTAGTCAAAGGGAAGAAAAACTTTTTAAGGAAAAAAGTTAAGAGTATCTTTTCTTTGATCTAAAATTTTTTACTTCATACCTAGGAAATAACGTAGCTTCTGCTTCTGAACTTTGTTTAGCCAATGTGTCATAGGGATAAAGTTTCTTTACAAAAATTCAGGTTTGATGCATCATGGTGCAGCTGTTGGTGTAAACAGAACTGGGATCTTGGTGAGGTGGGAACTCGCTGGGAGGGAGTGGGTTGGTGTATGTTAACATAGTTCTGCTATAGGCACTGCAGCTGTACTGATTAGAGCTAACTGAGGTCTGCTTTGTTCACATCCTGAATTTGTTTTTACTGGAATCTCATTACTGTATTTTTATTTCCTTCTGCAGGAAGTCATATGCACTGGTTTAAAATCAAACCAAAAACTGCAAGCCAAAGTCAGTCTTCTAATAGCAGATGAAACAACAGCGCCTACTTTAATGAGTCTTTCCAAGTAGAAACTCTTGTTGGATAGTACCATTGCATACTCCCAGTTTCTTGTGACTTGTACACTTCTGTGTAGCTGAATAGATGCTTTCATATCTACTCATCTTTTATATCCTGTTTTTAATTTCAGAAGTTTGATGCCTTTCTCAGTCAAAATGTAGAACTAAAAAAATTGAAAATCACTATATGAAGTTAGTTTGTCAGTTTGTGTGTGATTTGTGGATTCTTTATAAGTATGCAGAGTTTTATACTTGGTGTTAAGAAAGCACAGTCTGAATCCACTGTGGTATGAAAACTACATATGCATTTTCTTGATGCAGTTTTCTACAGGGAACTTGCACTGCTTGGGTCAATTAGAGCAGTCTGACTAGCAGTTTATTTTCATAGAGTCATAGGTTGGAAAAGACCTCCAAGATCATCAAGTCCAACCGTCAACCTAACACCACCAGGCCTGCTAAACCATATCCTGAAGTACCACATCTACACATTTTTTAAACACCTCCAGGGATGGGGACTCAACCACCTCCCTGGACAGCCTGTTCCAATGCCTGACCACTGTCTCAGTAAAGAAATTTTTCCTAATATCTGATGTGAACCTCCCCTGACACAACTTGAGGCCATCTCCTTTTGTCCTATCACTAGTTACCTGGGAGAAGAGACCAACACCCACCTCACTACAACCTCCTTTCAGGTAGTTGTAGAGAGCAAAAAGGTCTCCCCTCAGCCTCCTCTTCTCCAGGCTAAACAGCCCCAGCTCCCTCAGCTACTCCTCATAAGACTTGTTCTCTAGACCCTTCATCAGCCTTGTTGCCCTTCTCTGGACATGCTCAAGCAACTCAATGTCCTTCTTGTAGTGAGGGGCCCAAAACTGAACACAGTAGTCGAGGTGAGGCCTCACCAGGGATGAGTACAGGGGCACGATCCCCTCCCTACTCCTGCTGGCCACACTATTCCTGACACAAGCCAGGATGCTATTGGCCTGCTTGGCCACCTGGGCACACTGCTGGCTCAAGTTCAGCTGGCTGTTGACCAAAGCCCCAAGGTCCTTTTCTGCTGGGCAGCTCTCCAGCCACTCTTCCCCAAGCTTGTAGCATTGCACAGGGTTGTTGTGACCAAAGAGCAGGACCTGGCAT
>Ga0065711_1051274_pt1 | contig 10450 bp, 8 predicted proteins | sample Hoacrofraction12_FD_59098 | JGI IMG/M metagenome (GOLD analysis project Ga0065711, IMG submission 59098) | Hoatzin crop microbial communities from Cojedes, Venezuela - Epithelial fraction 12 v2 (version 2) | ecosystem: Host-associated > Birds > Digestive system > Esophagus > Crop | place...
AGTTCCGTCTGAACATGAGGAAGAACTTCTTCCCTCTGAGGGTGACGGAGTCCTGGAACAGGCTGCCCAGGGAGGCTGTGGAGTCTCCTTCTCTGGAGATATTCAAGACCCGCCTGGACGCGGTCCTGTGCAGCCTGCTCTAGATGACCCTGCTTCGGCAGGGGGGCTGGACTAGATGATCCCCAGAGGTCCCTTCCAACCCCTCCCATTCCGTGATTCTGAGATTCTGTATGACCCCCGTTCTAGAACAGACAACCCTGCTGTCAGCACTGCGACAAGACCATTCGCCCACCAAGCACCATCGTCAGGATGTGGTGACACCCGTCAAGGAACAGGGAAGCGTACCAGCGTGTGAGATATTGCCAATAAAATCAAGCAGCTGCAAGTCCTAAGCGGGACACAGACCGGAACGGCTGCTGGACGGCAAAACCCGCGCTCCCCCAGGGGCCTGGGACACCCCCGTCGTCACCCACTTCCTCTGGGACCAAGCGAGTCACACTGTTTCAGGTAAAGTCTGAGTCTAGATTACAGTTATTGCACCTCACCCTGGTTATCAAGAATTTGACCCGATCTGCAGAGGGCCCAGGTAACTAAACACTCTAGATAGTAAGGAAGATACACTAATTACTAGAAATTCTGTTTAACTGAAAGCTATGATAATTGCTAAGAATACTCTGTAACACTAAGCTATGCTAACTGCTAGAAATTGTGGATAACAATAACTTATGCTGATTATTAAAATTTTAACATAATAATAAGGTTCTAATGTAATGGATGCTCTACAAACATTATGTATGTATGTGTGTATATATACATATATGCTCAAATTGAAGAGTCCCTGGCACACCTTTGAGCAGCTTTGCCTCCCTTCTCTGCCTGTTTCTGGTAAACACCAATTAAACAAACAAAACTATAGCTGATGCCAAAATTTTGCTACCTACAGCAGCCATCCATCCCTATTGCTAACCACTTCCCAAAGCAAACGTGAAAAACAGCTTGGAAGTTTTGCACAATGGTACAGACAAATCCGGTAGGGCATCAGCTTCTCAGGTTTGTATCTTTGCTGCATTGTTGATGTAGTTGAAATAGGTAAAAAAATAATTTAAAGTAATTTCATTTTACCTGTTACAATACATCCACATGTGGCTTTCCATACAGGGGGAAACACAGATTTAGGATACTCCTTATTCAAAGTAAGCATGATGAATTATGGAAATACTAATGAATTAAGTACTTTGAACAGAAAACTGTCTTTGGAAAGCATAATTTGAAATAAAAATGTTAACTTACAGTTTACATGGTAAAAATAATTATTATGACTTCGAGTTCCAGCATTGATAACAATTCTGCATTCTGGAATTTTCTGCAGTGCTCAAGCACAAACCTAGGGTGGATCTGTCTGCTGGTTAACAAACTATTACAGCTGAACTTACACAGTGTAAGAGTGCCCAAAGGCTTACATTTTCTTCTTGAAAGAGCCATTTCTGTCAGCATGGAATACATCATTTGCCCTTTCCAAGATACAATACAGTGCTTTTCCTTCAGCTGCTAAATGGGCGTCCAAATTCTTCATTTTCCAAGTATAGGTTGGTTGAGAGACAGCCATCTTATTTATTCTTCATTTTTCCCAGGGTTTCTAGGCATAAGCAAGGGAAATAATAACCCCAGAGAGATATATGACATGCCATCAACACACTACAAACTAGACTCTAAGGAGTAGTTCCATCATGACCTTTCCCTTCTGCCATCACTAAGCAACATGTATCTGACTTGTTTTGAAGGCTAACTTAACACTGTCAACTGTGTCTAAGCAGTTGGACCAAGGAGAACTTCAAAGCTCCACGGGGCTCTCCAGTTGGAGATTGAGCCATACAGCAATGACCTCACCCAGACCACGGTTATATGAGAAGGAGACAAAGCCATGTTGGGTGAGAAGGAATAATGAATGATACATCTCAGGTCCTAATCCGGGACAATGAGGAGCTCAGAAGCAGAAGACAGCCACCACTCAGTCTAGAAGCAGCCATCAGTCATAGTGTCAAGTTTGCCAATACGGGCTGAAATCTGTAATGCAGGGCCAAACAATCCCCACAGATTCACTGCCAGACTTTCCCACCACTCTACCCAAAAGGAATAGATGATCCAGACATGAGTTTACAAACTTCATTTTCAAACAAACTGAGCACTTCTGGACAAGAGTTACACAGCTCTGTTCACATTTAGGGAGGACACATTGCTCCATATTGAAATATGATGTAAAAAAGAGCTCGAACCCTAGGACAGGCTCCATTTTGCTGCATGGACAATGCTCCCACCCAGGCGTCTCTGGGGTCAGTAAATGCTCTCAGCCATTTGAGAAGTCCCAGTTCCTCAGATCTTGAAAAGAGATGCAATATGATATGAAACAACAAAATCAGCCTTTAAAAGATCATGTACAGCCTTTAGAGAAAAGCAAGATGAGCAGAACATGCCTTGCATGCAAAAAAGGTCCTCTCTCCCTTGAAAAATATCTGTCTTCAAGGAAAGGAGCCCCAGACTTCGGCCACTAGAGAATATAATATTAGACCATTTAGACCAAGTTCCTGTTTCTTTCATCAAAATTTTCCACTGTTAGGCTTGATACTACTTCATTCAAATATTCCTGTTCAAGACACTAAAAAAAAAACTGAAAAGGTAAGTAGCCAACAGGAATCAGCATGACACTGCCAGTGCCTGGGGCACCTCTGCTACCAGGGAACTAATCAGGTTAAAGATGCCCAGGTGAACCCAGCAAGGGAACCAGCAGGTCCCCAGGTAAAAGATCTGGAAGACCTAAGATATTAAGAGGTCAGAACTGTCACTTTAACAACACAAATGCAAAGAAATAAAACTTGAATCAACAACTCAGCAACAGAAAATCTTTCTACAAATATTTGTCTGAACGTTTAGTCTCAGCCTAAAATTGCAGTCACATTGAGAATTTAATTCTGTTAATATTAAGGGACTTGGGAACTTCAAGATTCACTCCTCTTTTGATCTTCAGAGGAGGGGCAGGAGGGAACATGAAATACAGGGCAACCTTGTGGTTTCATCCCCATCCTTTTAAAACAAGTACGCAAAAAGTACAACCAAATGCAGAGTAACAGAGGAATAACTGAGACATATAGTGAGACCGCTGTAAATCGAAAAACCAACTCATTCATTTCACAACCCATTCATTTCTACAGGGCAGGAGTTCTGAGGAGTGCACAGAATCTATCGGGGACTTGTTATTGCAGACAAATCTGCATGAATCACTCTTAGTTGCTAAGGAAGGCACAATGGCACAAAGCTCCAACATATGTCAGGAAGACCTCAGAAGCAGGAGAGCCCATCAGTTTCGCATCTTTGTCAGCCTGTCGCTGTGTCTCCCCAGGTGTCACTGAGACCTATTTATTTCACCACCCAAAGTCTCATTTTTGTAGTGGCCTCTGGGACCCACTCAGAACAGCCCAAGGAAAACAAGAAAAGAGAGCCCTTCAGGCTGCTGCCACCAAGAAGCTGTAAGAACAATCATATCTCTGTATAAATCACTTCAAGTCTGTCGAAGCGTATGCAGACAGCTTAGCTTGCGCGATCACGCTGCGCTCCCTGGTGCTCTTCTCTTGCATACAGTAATGGGTGTCACCGATGCTAGCAAGGCACACCGCTCTTTCTTACGTACATAACACAGCACCATGCCGGACCAGGCACAACACCTGCCTCCATCTGCTGGGAAGGGGGCGATTTTAGCATGGGAAGCTTCACCTGCGCTCTTGTGCCTACTGTTAGCATCCTCAGGAGAACAGGGTATCACCAGCGGTGCTCGGCACCAGCCACTCCTGACCAAGTGGGAGCCCTCTGACCAAACTGGCCACCAAGGACGGCATGGCCACGTTCAAGAGAAACAAGGCCACATTCCCTGAAGAAGGCTGAGGACGGCAAGCCCTGTCAGACAGCAGCTGCACCTCTGCGGGGCCAGGGCTGCCTAGCATTGCTGACAGCGTGACAGCACCGCGGGGCGTTCGCCTTCCCCCACTGCAGCTAAGGCTCCTGCTCACCCTGCCCAGCCCAGAGCACAAGTTACAGATTGCCGGGGGCAATCACAGGAGAGTGGCTGCAGAAGGGCAGGGAGGCTCAGAGGCTCCTGCAGAGGACAGCATGGCCTTGGGGGATGTACAGCTCCTCGAAATCTGGGTCAGGCCATGCAGAAGGGCCCCAGCGGGCACCTTCTAGGCTGGGTATCCTTCCAAGGATGCTGCTGCAGCACGGACTCTTCCGATTAATTTCAAGCTAGTATTAAAGGGCCCCCTGCTTAAAGAAATACAATACCGTATAACAACACAACAGATACATACTCCCTGCAATACATTTTCAGATTGTTTGCATGCTCTTATGTGATGGTATGTGACCAAAGTTATTTTGCACTGATTTCACTAAGAATTGTGCACTGGATTAGTGGCAATAAGATCAAAGTAATAAGCCTTAAACGGATTCTTAACAACAGTTTAAACCTGTTGATTAAGGTTGTTAGGGGATTAGAAATGAGCTGAAGTCACTTAGGGAAAACTATCTGAATTTCTGTTTAGCAATAGGTTCAGAGAAATATTTCCTCTCATTTCAGGGATCTTGGAAAAATTTGGGTCAGGCTGTTATTGCAGTAATTTTCTTTCCTTCTTCACCTGCACCTTAAAAGGGCAGAAGTTAATATATTCCTGCAGCAAACATATGTTGGAGAGCCCCTTATTCCCCATAAAAAGCACATTGGCTTCCACTGTGCAAGCACCGTCTGTACTTTACGAATTCACATCCTTCTTGAGATAACTAGTTTTTTTTATCAAGTCATGTATGTGTATTTTTATATCCTATAAAGCACATGGGTATGTAGCTCAGCCTGTGTGAATTTGTTCAAATATTAGGAAATGGAATCACAGGATCACAGAATTTAGGCTGGAAAAGACCTTTAAGATCATCGAGTCCAACCGTAAACCTAACAGTGCCACGTCCACCACTAAACCACGTCCCTAAGTGCCACATCTACACGTGAAGAGATAGCCACAGCACCTGCCTACTGATTAATTTCACTTTACCTGATTGAGAGTGATTTAATCTCTCTAGTGATGAGAGGGGAGCCAAGGGAAATTTAACAGCAGAGTGAGGTCCCAAAAATGTGTGATGCGAATGGATGCAGCTCCATGTGCCAAGCACCGTACAGCTCTCTGGAGTCAGGCACAGAGCTCGTAGGAGCGGATGCTGTGCACTGGGGATTAGGTTGCTTTTGTTAGAAATGCTCATAAAGCAGAACTTTCCTTAAGTGGCAACAAAATTAAAATTCAGAGATGCGAGAAGATCAAACATCTGCATGTGAAGAAATAGCTTATAATATTGTTTGTATTCTTCTTGATTTTCGGTGTGATATATTCCATGGATTTTTCCTTTTCCATAATGAAACACTGAGTTAAAACTTGGCTTTCTGGGAGAAGGAAGGAGGGTAGAGGAAGGCAGACAGGAAAGGAAAACAGCCATAATGAAGCAAAGCAAGAACTCCTTTAATAAACTTAGAGGTCTAGAGGTAATGTGCATACATAAGCCCTGCGCATCTATATGCTGACGTGTGGATATACCTGTTTTCCTAACGCCTCCCCTGACTGAATATAGATCACACGCTGGAAAAAAAACCAAACCAAATCAAACCAAAGCAAACCACTTGGAGGACAACAGATGCTCTTTTTTTCAGTTTAATGCCTGGAATGTAACAGGATTTTGTGGAACTAAATCCTCACTTTGATGTTATGTGCAATTTCGTAAACACCATAATTTCTTCTAAATGCTCAGTTAAGTACAGAGCAGATACTTATTTTAATCATCCCAGCCGCTAAATCATTATTTAGGTTTCTGCAAGGGGTGTACAGGAAACTATTTCGGAACACTAAAGCCAGAGAAAACAAAGCAACACCACAATATTAGTACCTGAGAAATTTTTCACGATTTTTCTTCATATAAAGCCAGAAGTATAAGATACATTAGAGTCTCTGTCTCATTAAAGCAAATATTTTACATCAAGTCAAACCAACCTCAATATTAGTAACTGAGAAATTTCTCACAATTTTTCTTCATATAAAGCTAGAAGTATAAGATACATTCGAGTCTCTGTCTCATTAAAGCAAATACTTTACGTCAAGTCACACCGACTGCATGGGAATATTGTTTGTCCAAAGTGACTGTGCCTTCTCATTGCTTGATAAGAAGATCAGCTTTGACGCACTGGCCTGACAAGTTGTATTTGCATTGGACATGGTGCCAGGTTTTATGGTGTATTTATTACTTCTTGAGGCAAGTTAAGCAATGGACCATGAAACATAGCAGCTTACTTGGAACTAATGAGCCAAAGTCACAAAAAGGTTTCTGAAGCTGGCCCTAAGTGGACTATCAAAATAAACAGAACAAGGACCATGAAGAACACAGTGGTTTTGTTTCTTTTTTTTCTTCACTCTGAAAATCAAACTTGCTTAATGCTTTCTGTATGAACAAGTCTTAGTGTTGAGTCTAGATACAAAAAGTGATGTTAGACATGGGTTTTTGTTTTATTTTTTGAATCTCAGAGAAATCTTCCAAAAACTTTGATTTAAAATCTGGCCTTCTTGATGGCACCTGCAGTAAAGCACCATTGGTGTGTGGTGGGTTGACCTCGGCTGGCTGCCAGGTGCCCACCCAGCCACTCTCCCTCCCCCTCCTCAGCAGGACAGGGGGAGGAAATCAGATAGAAAAGCTCGTGGGTCAAGATAAGGACAGGGAGATCGCTCACCAGTCACCATCTTGGGCAAAACAGACTCAACTTGGGGAATTTGATTTAATTTTATTACCAATCAATAACAAAGAAGGATAGTGAGAAATAAAAACAAGGCTAAAAACACCTTCCCCCGGCCCCTCCTCCTTCCCAAGCTCAACCTCACTCCTGACTTTTCCATCTCCTCCAGTGTTTTTTGCCCTTTCTTCAACGTGTTATCACAGGGGCACCATCACCTCGGCTGTGGGGCTGAGCTGTGCCCTGTGGTGGGGTTGATGGGACCGGCTGGAGGCAGCTGTGTCCAGCCCGGCAGTGTCTGGGCACCGACACCCAACGCACAGCGGCTGGTTTAAGACACATGAAAACCTTGTTTTTTGAATCTTATTTACAACTTTTAGGAAGAATTGTAAAGCCACGTCAATTTACATCTCCTCTAAGTCACCTGAAGACTTCAGATGGGTCCAAAGGCCTTCAGAGCGGTCTGCAACACAGAAGGTTGTTGGGAGTGCCAGCCACGGGCCCGGCGCAGCCGTGCAGAGACGTTACTGAGCCAGAGCCCTTACGGCTCCTCTCGGCGCACGGAGCTGAAGCTTTCAGAGCAGACGAAAGCCCTACGGGACGTCCCCAACACCGAGCGGGGGTTCAGAGGGAGGAATGGGTAAAACGGGACCTCAGGAGGAGAAGGGGAAGCATTTTACTTTAGTAATGCGCTACTTTCTGTTCAGTCCAGAAGGAGCAAACACATCTGGGACAGTTGTTAGGAGCCCTTCCAAGAGCAGAGCTTTGCAGGGCTGTAACATTTCACCATGAGGGTTTGGATTGTTGAAATGCAAGTCCTATCCACTTTGTGAGGCTTATTAAAAATACTGGAGTTTCACAGGAGGAGTTGCCCTCTACAAGTCACTGCCAAGTCAAAGCATCTGATGATCCTTCCAGGATATTCACCTTTCCTTAAGCTCCCAAAGCCTACTACAGGTACAGATACCTTTCCACACACATACGAGCTTGGAGTACGGTAACAGAACCACAGAATCATAGAATGGTTTGGCTTGGAAGGGACCTTGAGAGGTCATTTAGCCCAACCCCCCTGCAGCGAGCAGGGACATCTTCAACTCAATCAAGTTGCTCAGAGCCCCATCCAACCTGGCCTTGAATGTTTCCAGGGATGGGGCATCTACCACCTCTCCAGGCTCACATAACAGTCTACTTCAATAAAAAGTTATAACTTCTATATACAGAACAGTTCCAGTAAATTAATATATATGCACTTTAAGAAAGCAGAATGTGCAAAATTTTCATACATTTACAAATATGCTCAATCAATTGCAACCTATGGAAATATCATTTCTTATCAAGAGGCGTACGATTATTAAACATTCCTTCGTGATATCCATGCTACACATCCAAAAGTGCAAACATGTTTTTTTCCAAATCCAAGGCAGACTTTTTTGCCCCACATCTCCCCAGCATTTATGCAAACTCATAGACAGTCCAGTCACCTCCAAAGTGGTAAAAAGTCAGGAAGCGGAACAGCCCAGGCCAGCCTCTTGTCTATGCTGTCATGATGTCCTCCGTGGCACTACGAGAGCCACGGGGTTGAGCTGGAGCAGCGTGGAGCATCCATTATGCCCCAGAGCCTTTCTGTAGGGCTGCTGCCCGCTGCCCAGCCACGGCCCCGGCGGGGAGCAGAGGGCTTTGGCCAAGCCGGGACATGGCCCCGGGTGCAGCCTGGTGCGGGTGGGTACAGGATCAGCCAAAGGAAAGCAGAGTCCCGGCGTGTGGGTTGGTCCATGCAGGCTGCCATGCTGCAGCATCAGATTTTCTTTCACACTAAGCTGGACTTCACTCTGAGCTGGGTTTATTCATGAAAGCCAAAATACATTTTTAGTTTCACACATGGGGCTTCCAGATTTTTGCTTGTTTGTTGTTGTTCATAGTAAGTCAGCTTCCTGGAGTTCACACATGACTTGTAATGATTTCTTCTTTCTTTTAAATACAGTGATCAATGCAGACAATCATACTTTTCAAGCGTGTATCACCTCATAATTCCAAAGTAAGACACTACAACATCATTAAAGCAGCACTTTATTTTTCAGTTGACAAGCCCTAACCAGCTGGACCCATGTGCAACACACAGTGCTCCTGTGAGTATGCAAGGGATGCTCACAGTGGCAAAATTTTGACTAACATGTGCAACAGACTGCACATGCCAATGCGTCCGATCCCCAAAAACATCACCAAGCACTTGAGTGTCTCCTCATGTGCACACTCCTGAAAGGAAGTCAGATCCCCAAGAGGGATCAAGAAACATCCACCCACATGTATTTCTTGTGGGAGAAAGACTGTAACAGAAACATCTGTGAGTGAATAAAGAAAATATAATTACATCCACATGCTAATATAGGCTTCAGTTTATCTGTCCTAGGTCTGCTTATTCAGAGTATATTAACAACTATGGCTAAGAACTCTCTCAGAGTAGATCTGTTCAAGCAGATCTGAAGAGAAAGGGTTTGCAAATCCTTCATTCAGTTCCGACTATCACAAATTTCTTTACCTGCAGGTGTAGGGCTAATAAAATTGTATGTACACAGATTATTTGCTTCTGTGCTCTGCTAGCGAGGTCTCTCCTGCAACATCACACTTGGTACTGCTTCCACCCCAGTGAAAGTCTTACACAGTCTTGGGAGGGTCCCATGAAGTGAGAAACCTTAACAGCACATAGTGAAGATGCACTCTGCTGCTGTAATTTGCAAAGTTGACACTCACTTGATGATAACAACTATTTTCAAAAAGCTGATATCTTTCCACCATAAATTAAATGGTGGCATTTTAAAATGGAAACGGGCCAGATTTCTCAGGGACCTGCAAATTAATGTTCCCAGGCATCCCTTCAAGCCCTCACGCTGGTGGCAGTAGATTTTAGTCAGCAGGGACAAGAAAGGTAATTGGCCTACGTGACAGTGATGCCGGCACGAGTGGGGAAGAGCTGGGAGGTAACAGCCGGGAGGGAAAGGATGATGAGCCTTCACCCCCAAGCCTCCCTCACTTCATGCACAGGTGGTCCCCAGGGGTAGGACAGGGACATGCCTCCTTCCTCAGTAACTGTAACTGTCAAGTGATGCTTCTCAGCCTCAAGAATTCTTTCACCTAAGCCTCGCTGCTGCCCGCACTTGCTGAAGAGTTCAATGAAATCTTCTGGGAGCTCACGAACAAGGGCAGACGACAGCTGGCTGCTCCGGGGAACCCCACAGGCGTGTGGCCTGTCCTTAAATCAAGCACCTGCAATCTTGCGTCAGGTAACATATTATTCCTATTGATTTTGAAAGTGCTAAAACTGTCTTCCGCTCGGTCAATACTAAATACAGGCTTTACTTACTGCAGATCAAAATTGACACAATGACTCTCAAAGCCACATTCCTAGACTATGAGGACATTCCGAATTTGATGCAAACTTCATCAATTTGATGCGACTGGTTGAGGGATCAGGGGCGCAGGTGGTGTTTTCCTCCATCCCATCAGTGGCAGGGGACAGCGCGGAAAGGGGCAGGAAAACTCACCTGGTTAACAGGTGGCTCAGGGACTGGTGCCATCGGTCAAATTTTGGCTTTTTTGATCATGGGGAGGTATACACAGCACCGGGCCTGCTGGCAACAAGTGGAGCTCAGC
>Ga0065711_1051275_pt1 | contig 10449 bp, 8 predicted proteins | sample Hoacrofraction12_FD_59098 | JGI IMG/M metagenome (GOLD analysis project Ga0065711, IMG submission 59098) | Hoatzin crop microbial communities from Cojedes, Venezuela - Epithelial fraction 12 v2 (version 2) | ecosystem: Host-associated > Birds > Digestive system > Esophagus > Crop | place...
GGCTGTGGAGTCTCCTTCTCTGGAGATATTCAAGACCCGCCTGGACGCGGTGCTGTGCAGCCTGCTCTGGGTGACCCTGCTTCGGCAGGGGGGTTGGACCAGATGACCCACAGAGGTCCCTTCCAACCCTCACCATGCTGGGATTCTGTGATAGTTCAGCTGTCGCTTCTTTGATTTGACAGGTCTGTTGTTCCAAAGGGCCTATTAACAATAACCTTAATATTTGCGTAAGGTTTCAAAACTCTGTCCAAACATCAATTAATCCTCTAAACAAATTTGTGAGGTAAGCAAATGAGGATTATCATTCCCATTTCATGGATGAGAAAGCTGAAACACACAGAGGAAGTTAAAGCTGATATTTTCAAAAGAGCAGGTGAACAGACCGAACCCGCACTTCTGCTCGAGCGAAAAGGCAGGCGGGAAACGCAGAGCCCCACACACGCTTCGGTGCTCACGCAGATCTCCTCAAACTGGAGCCAGAGCTCGCGGGTGCTTCGCCAGGCTCGGCTGCCTTGCTCAAGGACACGCAGCCTGCCAGCCGCCAAGGCAGAGGAACCACACCGCAAATTCCGTCCGGTGCTCAAACCCACACCGATCTCAACTTGGATTTTTAACCGAATACAACACAGAGGTGGAGGTCTACACACAAATAAGTTCCTACAGTCTCCACAGAAAAGGCAGAAGGGCTCAACTTCTCTCTACAAGACAGAAAAATTGTAATGTGAACCCTATTTTACCAAACACTGGGAACTCCACATTAGAGAGAACCTCACAGATGCATCCCAGCAGGGAAGGGCTCAACAGGACCTGTTAACTCTGCAGACAAAGTCAACGAATCTCAGTCCCAAATCCATGGGAAAATGGGCTTCACCAGTTTCATTGCTCACAGAAACTCTTAAAGGGTTTTTAATGCTTTATCAGCGACTACCTAGGGAGGGCAGTGTCAGGTTGAGGAGAGCATCCAAAAGTGTAATAGAGATCTCCTGCTCCAAACTATTATATTACTTGCAAGTCTGGTTAGATGTTCAGGTTTCTGCAGGAGCGGCGAATGCACACCTTCATGCAGAGGCTGACAAGGTTTTCTGTTTGATATTAATACTCCTTACCATACCTGATACTCATCTTCACGTGACTGAGGTACATTCTGCTTGGATCTGATAGTGGTGCAGTAGGTAAGAAGCTGCTTGGCGAGTACAGCAAGAGACAGGTCCCAGGATCTTTCTTCCAGGGATACTGAATACCTTTCTAACAAGCACCACCCCGACTCTCTCTGTAAACAGTTCATTCACTAAATCCCAAAGGTCATATCTGGGATGGGAGGTTTGATTCTCAGCCAGCAGTGCTCTTCAGGACAGACTCGAGTGGGTGTTTCTCCCCCAGTGCTGGGGAGCTCACTCAGATGGTGCTGTACGCCGCAGGGGTTGTCACTAGATCTGCTCTCATGTCTGGTTTGTTTTGAATACACGTGTCAAGGGCACTTCAGTATCTGGGCTGGCCATTGTATCCTCTTGTTCTTATACATCCAAATAAACATCACATCTGCTAGAAAAATGGATCAGTTATTAAAAAGCACAAACATAAGCAAGTATACTTTTTTTTTTTAAGACCTCAAAAAAAAGGGACACATCCAAAAGTCCTTAATGTCTGGAAGGATAAAAACCCAAAATGAACAGTGCATCAGGAGCAGCACGGGCTAATTTATATGAGCCAAAAACCTTTTGTACGGAGTATACTGAAGTGTGAAACAGGTTTGATCACGGGCCAAGTCGTGTTTGCTAGGCTGATGCGTGGTTATCCAGCATGACTTTGCATTATAGCACAAGGGCACTGGTGTGATCTACGATAGGGAGCTGCAGAGAAATCACAGGTGAAGAGCCAAAAGCTGAGCACTTTCAACACAAAAAAATTCACATTTTCATTTCAAGTACACAAGCAGCTTTGAGTTAGGCCAGAGTTTATCATTGTGGGGCCGGGGAGGAGGAGAGCAAATTAATTCTTGCTTGATCTATACTAAGCAAGAATCTAGTCCCTCACAGGATTTTACTGATGAAATATAAACAGATTAGATATGTTAAATGGATGACAATGGCACAACTTGAGAGTCAAGATGCGAAGTAACAAACACGGATTTGCTGTCAGAAGCACATGGAGTAAGACCTAGATTTTCATAAATCTCAGCTGTTGCTCAGGCAACAGCCACTTTTAAACAGCGAACACGCAGCGAGCATTTTCACAGACCTAGCCCAGAGCATCTCTGTGACTCAGTTTACTTCTGCAGCAGGGATGAGAACCTCAGAGTGAAAGCAAGCTGCGTGTGCTTCGTGGTCTCTGTGTGAGGAAAGCCTCCCTGGGGTGACTACGAAAGCTGCTGCATCCCAGGGAGACAGCTTTGCCCGCTCACCGCGCAAGCAAGAGAGACTTGGATCTGTCCTGCTACCCTCCACGGGTGGAGGCGTGACGCGGCAGGGCTGCAGGGAGGCAGACCTGCCCTGAGCTTCGACAGTCTCCCTTTGCAGTTGTAAAAGCCCTGCCAAACACAAGAATTAACAGACTTGAAGCAACGCTTCTCCGGATCCCCGTGGTACAAAAGCCCGAGATCCAGACAGCAGCTACAAGGGGGGGGTGCATTCCCCACCCTCCTGCCTCTCCCCCCACTGGAGTGGGGCATTTCTGTCCTCCAGATGCAGTACCCTGGCTATTTCATTTTTCCTCCCTCTGTTTCTTGCTGCCCATAAAGAAGCAACTCGATCCCCGCCAGCCCGCTCCTACACAACTGCTGCCATTGTTTCGGCTCATTCCGACTGCTTGCGTGGGAAGAAGCGCTCTGTAAATGAGCACAAAATGTGCCATTCTCAGATTTTTCTTTACGTTTTCTAGCAAGGTGGTACACGTATATCAGCATGCTTCAACTTTTCCTCCTGAGCACTTTGGACACACCCTCAGCTGTTTGGCATGGAAACCTGGTAGCAAAGCTCTCTTTCAGTTTGTTCTGCTCTCAGCGCACAGAGCTGAATTACTGCACACTGAAGTATCATGCCCAAAAAAGATAATTCTTGCAATAACTTTTAGTGCTCAATGAAATATAAGTAGCCTGCTTTGCTCTGCATACTGTAACAACAAAAGCTTCTCATTTTATTTCTCTCCTCTGGTCAAATAACTCTGCGTGGTGTCAGACTTGGACACCACTACAATCTGTTATTTTCCAGCAGTCACTAAAAAGTGCGTATGAATAACTGACGGGGTCATAGGGCATAAATGATTTGGAGGTGGTAAGTCCCACCAACTCATACTAAACACAGAGGACAAGACTGGAAACTGTGGAACCTTCTGCAAGTGCTGTGTTCTCAAAAATCGGAACAAGAGCACTAAATAACATTTGAGGAAGAGCAAAGAGGAATCGCAGACAAACAAATTTAAGGAATAAGCGACCATCGTGCCATGGGTGAGACCACAGGAGGCACGCAAAGCGGCCTCAGGACTGCGAAGGAGCCGAAGGAGAAAAGGATTCAAATCTGGAGCCGAAGCCAAAAGACCCAACAAATGTTGCTCGGCTTTGCCTGCGTGACAGCACTCCGGTTACCTGGAGCGACCCTGCAGCAGGAGCCCAGCAGCCACCAGGGTTACGGGGAGAAGTTGTGGCCAGACTGTCACACAAATGCAGGGTATTTTATTAAGTTAAAAAAAGAACAAGACGGTTCCCTCCGTGCATGACGGTAAAGCAGCAGCCTCCCTGCTGACCCTGCAGAGGTAAAAAGGCAGAAAGGCAGGCGGGTTTAGCCGAAATTAAATAGACAGTGGATTAGTATGCGATTTTTATCCTTGACCTGGCTTCCTCCACTGCAGACAGCTTACACCCAAACACACTGACAAGAGAAACCAGCAGGCAAGCGATACAATTCTGCCCTGCCACAGTCGGAGGAAGGAAGGGAGGAAATTATCCGGGCTTTTCTGTACACAAGGTAAAATTTGTTTCCTGCAGTCATAGGGAAGCTTTGCCTCCCTCCTTTCCCAAAACACCTCGCCATGTTCAACACAGCAATACGGAGTCCTGTGCACGGCTGCGTGCACTCGCTCAGGAATAAAGCAGAAACTAAATAATTTTTTTTTTTTTAAATTCACATTCTGCACACATCCAAGATTTACATTTGAAAACAAATGGAAACGTGAAGAGCTGCAGACAGTGCTATCAAGCAAGACACTCCTCCTCTCAGCCAGTTCAGAAAAGCGCGCGTCAATCGGAACCGAACCCGAGGAAGTTTGCTGCCATCCTTCCATCGACAGCGTGAGGGTTTCCCTTCCTCTGCCTCTTTTCACAGACAGAAGCCGCACCGAGAACCACTTCATCCTACACTCCAGGATGAGACGCTGCAGGCAGGACTTGGCTTTCTGTTGAAGCAGAGTCCAGAGCATCTTCTGCCTTTCGCCTAGCACAGCCGGCAGCCCGCCCTGCGCCGGCAGGCTCCGTGAGGAAGTTGTAGCCTACAGCCGTTGTGTATCTTACTCACTACAAACCAGTTCTGCTTTCGCAGGCACGGTGGTGTTGGGTTGATGGTTGGACTTGATGATCTCACAGGTCTTTTCCAACCTTAACAATTCTGTGATTCAAGTGCCACAGGGATAGCAGCTACTTAAAAACTTCTTCAGAATAGGTAAAAATCGTAAGTGCAGGTGGTAACTTTTTTGTTAAGCTGTGGCATACAGGAAGGCCTCTGCAGAACCCCTTTCCCCATCCCCAGCCATGCTGGCTCTGCATCCCGGCAGGACAAGGCTGCAGCAGCCCCAGACCCACTGTGTCCTGCAGCAGTCACCTCAGCCCCTGGCTGAGACCCCAGGGACCAGGAGGACCTCGAGGTCCCTGTCTCAACTGCTATCAATGGGAAGCCTGATGCAGGTGTAAGGAATGGCAGCCCCTCCATCCCTTGGACCCAGAGAGACGCCCAACATTTCTTGCTGTGCAGTGAACTGAGATTGTTCCTTTTTTCACTACACCTAGTTTTGAAACAACCTCCAGGAAGCCTCTTGCTGCAACTACTTTGGAAGGTCCACAGCAACCAAAACCTCTGATGTACTTTCCCTTGCAGCTTTCCACCCTGTCACATTCTTTTTTTAACCCCTGAACAATGAGAGTGGCCGATCCCACACACATCCCCAGCCACAGGCCTTCATCCCAGACCCCCCTGCGCCCATCAGTTTGAAACTCCACCAGCGTTACCTGGGCATTCAGAAGGAATAGCATTAAACCAAGGTATGACCTGCATCTCAGGATGGTGTCTTTTCTGACCAAGCAACACCTGCCTTTCCTGAGACTTCGAACATAAGTGCAACTTTGCTACGCTGTCACAAATCCCTACTCAGTATTTCAGTTTAGTGGACTTAAATTGCTCTGGCATGTAATGCAGCCGAAGGAAAAATGCTCCCTGAGCAGCTGCAGTTGCTTGTTTTAAAGCAGCATAATCCTGTGTAGCTCCTCAGGATGGATCACTGGGAACGTTGGGTTTCTGTGATGTTAACAACCCATCCCAAGATGACACATGTAATCCTTTGGCTTTAAAACAAAAGCAAAGAGAACCACGTAGGGAATATTCTCCTTCAGGTCTCATCGTCCTCTGGAAACACAGTCCAGGCAATGTTTTGCCCACTTCTGCACTGCAGCCATCTCTACGGTGAAGTGAAGCAGCAGATTAACATCCCATAGAAGCATCCCAGTATGACTTTGAGGACAAAACATTGCTAACGTTCTCAGCGGGGGAGGCAGCAGAAAACCAGAACTGCCCAAGCACTCATCTCTAGGGCTGTCCCCAAAGCAACAGCTCAAGCTCAGCTCACGCAAACTGCCGGAGCAGCTGGGCTTTCCAGGGTCAGAGGAGGAAATTTCAGTCCCTAAGCAGTTTTGCTTATGCAAGTCAGATGCTCTTAGAGCAATCTATGCGCACACATGCATTTTTACATGCATCCCCTTACTCCTGTATTGACTAAATCAGCAGCACGCTCTGTCCTTTCTTCAGCTTTTAATGCCGACACTGACTGCAATTCAGCTCTGCGGGAAGGAGGAAGCTCTGACAAAGCAGGGGGAATCGATACATGACAGCTATAATTCTCTGCTCAATAATTACACAGAATTTACACTGCAGAGTAGGCTCCCTCCATTGATTTTTACAAAATTATTTACTGCAGCAGGAACACAGGTGTAAGGCTAAGTTTTGAGGCTCTGCCTTTTCAGTGCATCGATTTCAAAATAATAACCAATTTCATACAGTACAATGCTTTAACGCCTTCATCCAGAGACACACCTCCACGCAGACAGGCACGTGTGCCTACAATGTTCCTTCCCCCTCTCTATTTCTCCTCCTTTGTTCAAAAAACCCAAAGGTCTCCCAGTCCAACTGCTCACAAACCCTGCTCTCAGCTACTTGCTGCAGACTTTCCAAACAAACCGCATTCCAGTGTAGCAACTCTTCAGTATTTATCACAGTCTCAGTAAGAAATGAGTCACGTTATAGAAGGTCTTGAGTCCAACAAGCAAGGAGAAGCATCCCTGGAATGAAGTCAGCCAACTCCACCCCATGACGCACTTGTGAGGCTGTCAGGGTCACCGGACAAGCGTACTGCTGTAGTATCTCAGCACCAAGCTATTATAAAGGCAGAGAATGCTCAGGGTGGAAATTGTGCTGTCATGGGAAAAACTACCCAGCTCCATCCCGACAGCAAAAAGCCTCTCGGAGCGTGTTCTGCAAAACTGGGAAGGGAACTGACACCATGATGACACCGTCTAACTCTGAAGCAAACCTCTCTTGTACATCAGATGTGAATGTCTGGCCACCCAGCCTTAGAAACAGTTGAAAAGGACTAGGAAAAACAGGCAAGGTGAGACAAGGAAACTGGAAATGTGGAATGGAAATATGGAAGGAGAGAGCCACTGGATTGGGAATTTAAGATGAAAACAAGGAATGACTAAATTGCATGGAAGAGGTGAACAAAAAATCTCTACTCTCTCTTTGAATGCCGGAATTTGTGGGTACCCAGACAGAATATTTAAAAGTGATGTGAAAACAATAATTTAATTTCTGGAACTTGCTGCTCAATATGTTGTGAGGCCTAAAATACAAATCAATTTAAAGGCAGGTTAGATACGTCTGGAAAGCAGAGGCTCCTTCAGCACAGCAGTGGTCCAGCTGCAGCCTGCAAACCAAACCACTGAGTAGTCAGAAGCTGGTTGCAAACGCCCAGGAGAAGATGATCCTCACCTCATGTTGCTTCTTCCACACTTCAACACTTGTTACTGGGTACTATGTGAGGCAAGGTGCAGGCAAGAGGGACTCTGGCTACAGCTGTTCCCAAGTTTAATGTGGGACAGAAATCCCTGAACTATCGCCAGCGCAAACGGCATGGACGTGTATGAGAAGGGGAGGACGATTCAGCAGCACCACAGAAAGAGGGACACAAACTCCCCCCAGCTTCAAGGGGAAAAATAAAAATCACCATCTAGTTACTTCCCTGCTGTTGATGCTGTCCAGAAGGAAAAAGCAAGATGGACCATGAATCAGAGATTGCTTTTTTCAGAACATCAGTGTACAGCAGCTCCTACGGACTCTTAACAAAATGAGAAAGGAAAGTGTAAGCCTTTGACACAAGAGCAGAGGTCTGGATCCACACTAATAAATCACACTGGTACGTACAGATGAAGGGTAGCTATACGGCTTTCTGTGTTTTCCCTTTAATTGCAATCTTTTGAATTGCGTTTTCTAATTTTCTATATGCTGTAAAGAAACTGTGTCTTAACTCCAGGAAAAAACAAAGGCAGAAGGTCAATGCTGCATAAGAAATCTCCTTTCTCTTGGTTTTCCCTCCTGAGAATGCAGATGCTACTAATGTGCCACCAATTTCATAAGAATGACTCCTTGTCTAAGTAATAAAACACTGTGCTTTTTTTCACCTCCCTGAAACTTCTCCAAGAGCAGGGACCCTACGGAGCACGACCAGGGTAGCTCGTCGTGGAGGGCACGGGGCCCACAGCTGGACGTGCAGCGCTGGGTGCAGCGTCCACGTCTTGGAAACCTCTTCCAGGCGCTGTGCGCAGCCGTGCAGCGATCCAGCGCAGCTTCGCGTCCGACGTGCTAGAGGAGAGCCTGCTGTCGCCCGCTGTAACGCCAAGCAAAGCGGAAAGGCAGAGGTGAGGCTTCCAGGAGACAAGCATTAGAACGCTTTGGTGAACAGCCTTTCTCGGGGTGGCAGTGGGCACCTTCAAAACCTCCTGCAAGCCTCTCCTTACGTCTTCCCTATGCTGGGGACACACCAAAGGCACATGATAAGCTTCCACAGGAGCAGTGAGAGAATAGTAAGAGGAATAAAACCTGCACCCTGGCTACAGACTACTAAATATTTATTGCTTTTCGTTTCTGCACATTGTGAAAACAGATGCAAGCAGGAGTTCAGTGACTTGTGGGAAGTACTGCAAACGAGCAGAGTCAAAGGAACAGCTCCTGTTTACCTTAGTGGTGCAAAATATGTCTGTCCATCCAGGACAGACCTGGGATACTGTCCTCTTCTAACCTCTGACACCCCTGCTCCACTCCACACGTACCAGTCCCCCCAGTCCCACACGCTCAGCAGCAATCCGTGCTGGGAACAGCAGATCCCTCAGTGGCAGGCAAGACAACACACTGACGAGTGGCCCTCTGAAACACTGACATCTATTCTACTCACTCCTCAAGTATTGCAAAGACATAGGCGCTGTTCCTACTTTGTCAGAAAGCCAAAATTTTAATAGCTTCTCTTGTCCAAGACCCAAACAGCAGCTCCTTCTCATGTGATGAGAACCTGTTTTTGTGCCTTCAGTCAACTCTTTTCAAGGAATCCTCCTATATTCTCTCAGACCTCTTTCAACATAACCACGTGCTAATGAAACTGTTCCCTTGTTGTGCTGCCAGAAGCATTCAAATACTACAAAAAGTCACACAGAAGCAACACAACTGCTTTTTGTTTGTCGGCTTTTACATTTTTTCCCAGATTAAAGGTAAGTCCCACCATCCAAAGCACAGCTAAAAGAACTATGAGGACCCACTCATGAACAAGGTGGCCAAGCTCACGCACACCCCTGCAAAACAGAGGGGGTGAGGAAGAAGGGTCCTTTTTATGAGTGGGTCACTCTGAACAGCCTTGTTAAAAGTGAGCTCTGGACTGTAAATGGGGTGGAAAGGGTGAGGAAAGAGACCACTGGGGAGCAAGAACTCTGCTCCCAGGACATGATGATTCCTCGAAGCAAGAAAGGTGGGGAGAGAAGACAGGCTACACATAAATTGCTCAAGATGCATTTCTTTCCATAAATGAATGGCTGAAGTGCATCCCATGTTGCCAGAGGCCATCAGAGGAGCATGTAATGTGAATCAGTTCAAGGAAAGGGAGAGAGAAACCTGGGGCAGGGCTAGGCAATGCAGCAACCAAGCAGGTCTCCTGGCTGGAGAGGAGGAAAGGCTGAACACATGGGAAAGAACCACACTTACAAAGGTCTCCAGGTACCACTGGTAACAGCAGGCGAGATGGGTTGGTGCAGTTTCACGTGCTCACAAGAGGCCTCTGCAAACAGCAGCACCTGCCATGAGAAGCTGCTCTGTTTCCATGCACACGCTGCTCACCGCTTCCTAATGCAGTTTGGTTTTTTCCCTCCTTCATGGCTGAAACATCTCCAGTTGATTTTAAAAGCCACTTTCTTTTTCTGGAAACATGAAAGCTTTCCATTATTCAGCACTTATTCCACATGGATGAAGGTCATCGGCCTCCTTAAAGAGCTCTCCCGCAGCGTGTAACATTAATAGCACTACTAAGATTAAATTAATTTCTTTTTCTGCGATCTTACTTTTGACACTGAACAAAGTGGGTGGGAAGGGAGGGAACAGCAGGAGCGATTCCTTGCACGACCCTAAGGGAATCACACCTCAGGCATCAGGACTAAACCCACAGACCACTTCTGCCCTCCTCTCCAGCGCACGCAAAGGGCTCTGGGGTGAGCTGGTCCACCCTGGTTAGCACCAAATCCCAAACTCCTGCTTTAGCACGTGATCTCTAATACTTATAAATCACAGTCAGTGCCCTTCCATGAGTGACATTCACAACATTAGCATTTTGCAGAAGACTTCCAGGAAACCTTACAAACCCTTAAGAGCTTAATAAGGTGAATTACTTGGTAAAAAGGTACTTTAGTCATCATAAGAAAACCGCAAGCAAAACTATAGGCATAAAGGAGGGGAGAATGGGTGAAACGAGAATAAATTGCAGTGAATGGTGTCGGCTCCTTCTTCTCTCACCAGGAAATTTCACCATTTCCATCATATTCCCAGTATCAAGGTCTGGGTCCCAACAGCTGCATCGCTGCTGGAGATATGCAGGAAAATAAGGAAAAAGGGGGGAAAAAAGGGGGGGGGGGAAGGGGGAGCAAGGGGCGGAAAAAAGAGG
>Ga0065711_1051276_pt1 | contig 10449 bp, 8 predicted proteins | sample Hoacrofraction12_FD_59098 | JGI IMG/M metagenome (GOLD analysis project Ga0065711, IMG submission 59098) | Hoatzin crop microbial communities from Cojedes, Venezuela - Epithelial fraction 12 v2 (version 2) | ecosystem: Host-associated > Birds > Digestive system > Esophagus > Crop | place...
CGCCTGGACAAGGTCCTGTGCAGCCTGCTGTAGGTGACCCTGCTTCGGCAGGAGGGTTGGACTACATGACCCACAGAGGTCCCTTCCAACCCCTACCATTCTGTGATTCTGTGATAACAAACGACTACAAAATCATGAATAATATGGAGAAAGTAAATAGGAATCAGCTGTTCATCCTTTCTGCTAGTACAAGTAGTTGAATTTTCATCACATGAAGCTAGTAAGAGCTGAAACCAAAAGACATACACAAACAAAAGCCGCTTTTCTGAAAGCTAATTGGAATGCCCCGTATCAGCAGAAGCAGAGATGACTTATTACTAAGCTCAGTGGATTGGCCTTTCCTTTTCACACAAATCAGGCACTGGAAATCTATGATTAATTGAAAGAGTCCTAAAGGCCTTAGGCGGCCAGCATATTGAAAAAAACCCTCTTCACTACAAGTCAAATGAATATTATAGCATTTCTACTGCATACTACTCTCATCACAGTAGGTAAGTGACAAAGTGCTCTGGTTTTTCTTTTCTGCAATAGAAAATACATTTTTTATTAGTATTCCAAATAAAGCTACTGACGTTCTTGCATTCTCAATTTATCATACTTCTTGTAAAACAGGATTCTGCATATCTGAATACAGAGAAATGAGTAAGTTGCACAGTCTAGCCTCTCATTCCAGAGGGTTTTTTTAAAGTATAGGTATATAAGTTACCACAAGGAAAATTACGGTAAAGCTTATGTGCATCCTAATACTTGAGAGTAAATACAGGGTAGTTTACCTCACTGCAAACATAGCCATTTTCAATGACTGGTGCCACTATACTCAGATGCTTTTTCCAGAGGAACCTGAATCAGATCTCTCTGAAGCAATTCCTTAATATGCAAGCCTCAACAGGCGCTTATTTAAACTGTTAGCATCTATTCAAGCAGTTAACAAACAGGTCAAACGCACAGAAAAAAAGCATACTGGATTCTGTCGACTAAACTTTGCTCATAACAGCTACAGGAATTATCACCAGTTTACAACAAGCTTGGGTAAAGGCACAACAGCTTATCTGATGGCAAAAGTTCATTATGCAACAAAGCTGTATTATCAATGTGCTACTATTCTTTACTAAACTAGCGTTAAATCTTTAGGATACAGTCACTGCCACAAAAGGAATTTCTTCTATTAGCTACATAGGCTCTTGCCACATGTTTAGTTTTAATAATTAGCTACTGTGCTACTGAAGGAGGCCAAGAAAGGGTATTATAGACAAAGCTAAAGCCAGCTGGGCTGGTTTTTTTTTTTTGTTGTTGGATGGCTGCCTTCATTTCACTGAAACACTACAAAGCAAGTTGACCATATAAGGCACTGGGATTCCCATGGAAAATGCTTACACAAATCAGATCCATGCACTCTTTTTTGTTTATATATTATAGTCAATACGAACATTGGCAGTACATTTTCAAAAGACACTTCAGAATTAAATCTTACAGATACAGCCTTTTGCCTTAACTGAGTTCATGGAAGTAGCCTTCCAGAAGAATCTACAGCTTAACATTTAACTGAATACATTTCTTTACATAATATTCGACAAGATCAATTTCAAAACTGCAAGAAGCATTCATAAGCACAACGTTCTGGATGTTGGTGCAAATGAAAACTACCAGAAAAGCCTACTTCACAATTCAGGGGTCTGACAGCAAATGAATCTCTCTGCCAGCCGCTGGCTGCAGCCTGCATTTATCAGAGGCAGCAACTTGCTGCATGGAAAGATTATTTGTAGCCTAGATTCCAACAAGAATAACTCTAACGAGCAAGGGCTTATAAGGAAATGGGAACACACAGTCTGCAGAGAAAGGGAAGGGAGAACTGGAGAAAGCACCATTCTTGAACAGGCGGGAAATAGGACGGCAGGGCTTCCACTTCAGAAGGGCAGGGGAGCTTTCGAGAGGACAGAAGGAAAATGTCAGTTTCAAAGAAGGGGCAAGAAAGAAATATATGAGGACTTTAGGGTTAGACAGACAAATACAGGAATACAAAAAGTGTCGGTTATAGGTATATGCCAACGTGATGACAGGATCTTCCTAGCTCTAGGATTTATTTTTCAGAAGGAATCAAGCACTTAAATGTTCGGAAGCAACCCTTGTAGCACAGTATTAATTACCAGACAGTAATTTACGGTAAATTTACACAGTAATTTACTAGAGAACTCCACCATTCCTTCTATATCATACCTTCACTTACTATTTGCATTTACTAAGATTAATTAAGTGAAAACCTTTTTAGGTATGAATTCCACAACATGGAACAATGCTTTATGAGACTCTATTTTGCCAATACATTGTACAGTTTGGTCAACACTCGGTTTCCTTTTCAAACAGACATCCAAACCTCACAGAATTCTGTATACCAGACTACCTGATCTGTTAAATTAACTAGGATGTTTGCACCTGCTTTAGCTGGGACTAGAATATAATTATTCAATCAACACACAGTCTATTGATTCATAAGGACAAAAAATGTGTCTGTAGATTAATACAATCTGAATAGAACTATTCCTTCCAAGAAATTCCAGCTGCTGCCAGATCTAGCTGCCTTCTTGCACCTCAGAGAATATACTCCATCTAATACAGGCGCTAACCTCTGTACTAATATTAAATATAATACTTCTGAAAGCATCCCTACTTACTCATTACTACATGCAATGGTTACCAACTGCCAGTATGACACAGATCGATGTAGTATGACACTGGAAGTTGGTATTGTCAATTCAGAATTCTCCACCTAAAAATTTTCTTCCCCTAACAGAGTAGTGAAATTTTAGATTGTTGCTATCCCATCTATCATGAGAGTAAGATATGTTCAGTGAAACTATGTGCTGTAATAACAAATAGTAATCACTTACCAGTCACCAACAATTCTATGCATTAAATACTCAAAATTTAAATGCCTTCTCCACTGCATATGGCTTATGCTATTCATTGTTAATAGCTGTTCGGAATTCCCTCTGCCACAACCCAACTGCTTACAAACTGAGTGACAACATTACCAATCTACTAGCACTATTCCAATTACATCAAAGAATCTGTAAAATGACAGGTAGTGAGATCAACTTCATATATCGTCCATAAAAATACAGGGGTGTCTGATTAATGTAACGATTTTCATTATATTGTCTACAAAAGCACTGAAGTTTTTCCTGCAAGCACACTGGCAAATTATGTTAACTATCAATGCACACACGACCCGCTCCAGTGCCTAATCAGCCATCACACCACTACAGCACCCCTAAATACAACAATTCCTGTATCCGAAAATGGAAGTCAGCTTCAAAGATTTTTCTTAAATATTACATGCCCCACGTTTGCTCTGTTTTTTTTTTTAATTTCCTGAGGAAAAGAGGAAGATTATGTTCCACTTACTTCCAAGTTTAATTTTATGTAATCATTGACATTTTTCATTGAGGCAGCAGTCAAAAGACAGGGTTCTGATCTGCAAAAGCAAAATTGTTTACAGAAGGATGAACCTTCTATTCTAAGTACCATACTGATTTGTATTTGTATCCATAACCAGAATACAACAGCCATAATTGATAAATGCAAACAATTCTCTGCTCATTGAGAACTTTAAGCACAGTCTTCCAAGTACTAAAAGAACACATGGGGTTTTTTTCCTCAATGCAAATAAACAGATTCAGAACAGGATGGACTAACACAATAAAAAGTTTATTTAGAGAGACAGTCCTCAAGATTTGGGATAGAACATAAAAGCAAGAAGATTCAGAAATTTGGCTTCTTTCTGAGGAGAAGCTGGTTTGAGCATCCAAAAGAACAAACTCTTCCAGCTCTAAATCTGTGAGGCAGGTGGGATGCACATCTTTGACTGAGTAAGATTTCACCTATAGATTTAATACTTATGGGTGGCACTATGGTCTTCTAAGCATTAAGCTTTAGAAAGGATTAACAAATCTACTGCTTTCTTTTCTCATATTTATTTAATACACCCTAGTGGCAGGGATCTTTTCACAGTCATTTAATATAAAATGATGGCTACCATTTGAAGTCAGAACAGAACTTTCTGTTAACAGACAATTTTCCTGCTAAACTGTATAAATATATACACATAGATCTCCTGAAGATGCCTCTTCTATTCCAGCTGATGTATGAGTTACTGGCAAAAGTCTCAAAAATCATTAAGTCCAAATGTTTCAGGAATAATCTCTCACTTAGTTTTCCCACACACCCCAAAGGACTTCAAGATTTTGCTCATAATCAAAGAGGATTTAACGATACAGCATGGTTTCATATGGTTTCACACTCACTAAGTTTAGTATAGAAGTTCAACATTAAAGAAACAAAGATCATTCTAAACCAATAAAGACAGAAAAATATACCTAGAGAAAATTTTCTGGGCCAGACTCTACGAACTTTATGTCTCAATTTTGTCTCATACATATATTAAAAAAAAGTGCAATGTTTAAGGTAGTCTTAAATCTCATGGTCACAGTCACTGAGATTTATATGATGAATAGTATAGGCAATTAAACCAATTTAAAAAAAAATGTAAAAAATAGAAAAAGCAGCAGTGTGTAGCCAAAAAGGACCCATGATCAGTTTTATTACAGAAATTAAGTACATATGTGACCATGGTATAAACACACATACACAGAGGAGAAATTACAAATACATTTGTGTGTAAGATGAAATTTCAGTCTGTTCTTAAATTTGTCCCCAACACTGGTCACCTTTGAAACCTATGTGCCACACTGGGAATCAGAGCCACCTCTATTCAAGTTTGGAATTCACCTGGCCAGCACTCCCCCCAATTAAAAAGATCCCTTAAGGACCGCTAAAGCATTTGGATTTATGTGGATTTTATCCACAGAGGAGAGCTGAGACTCCAGTTCTCAAGATCTTATCATTGGGTTGTTCTAAGCAGTAATTTAATGAACTGCTCAATTAGTTCTTATACCAATATTTTAGAAATTACTGCACTCCAAGTGCAAGCTCATCTACCACATGACTTGCCAAGTGGACAAACTGAACTACTCTACAAAAGAGTGAACAAGCATAGGAACGTACAGGAGCTGTCAATGAGCAAGTACTGTGCTTAAGTAGGTATTTAGTCTCTAATAATGACAGCACTGTTGCTCAGAGTATCTACATCCCTAACTATCTAAAGAAAATGCATGCTCAGTTCAGAAGAAGGTAGCATTATGTCAACCTACTTCAGATAACTTTGTATTAGCTACATTTCTGCTCTGCAGGGTTTCAATTACCTAAAAGCACATTTTATGCAGCCTTGGACTCAAAAAGCCACATATATGGGCTCTCCTTAAAAGAAATATCTAAGGAAGTGTCCCTCGTTCAACTCCTATGGGCACCCCAGAGATTGTCTTTGCGGCAGCTGGGATGGTGAGCTTTCATTTGGAAGGACTGTATTCAGTACTGAGTCCCTTCTAGAATCCAACAGAGTTATTGTCTGGCAGTCCTGCATTAAATATATAACACCAGGTTAACATTGAAGCAATATAGCCTTAACACACTGCTAGCTTTAGGAATGGCACAGAAAATACCTACTGCTCTGCTGAGGACTTACTCTTGCTATACTAAAATATGTTAGGCAAAAAACGCAGCGCAACTGTAGCACGCTGCAGACATACGCGTACCACCAGCAAAGTCCCCTGCAATGTGCTAGAAGGCAAGAGGGAAATAAGACGGCAGGTGAGATTTTGCCTTTCCAAGTTAGTCTGGCCTATAGATTACTTTCTTCCCATGGGAATAACTAACATCTTGGACAGAACAGGTTGCTAAAACAGCCGAGTACTTTGCACTGAAATATCCTAAGTTGCAGCGTACAAGGAGTGGGGGTCTACACAGACAACAGCTGATGCTGCACAGTCACTCTGGACCTTCTTATCCAGTCACCAGCAGTCATTAGCTTAAAATTTTAGAATCGGTTCACACCTCGCCCCTTCCTCATTCCCCCCCTGCCTCCTAGGAACAGTGAGAGAAGAGGGTAACGGATTATCAACAAATTTCAACCTTGCAGTCTTTAAGATCACTTGGGAAAAGAATGGAAATTCAGGGCAGGGCAGAATAAAAGCATACACCCTTCCTCATTTAATGAGTTGCAATTTAGAAGTCTTAAGCCTTGTAAGGTCACAAAGAATAACAAGCACTCTTCTTTCAAAACCTACAAGCAGCTGACCTTCATTACATGCTGGGGCAGTGCTCATCCTCATTCTTATCACAAAGTGCATCTCACAGCTGTGGAGGACAGTTGTGAAAGACGACAATGTTGCAGAACACAACTTTTGCTTTGGTGAAAGTGAAGAAAAGTTCAGATCCAGACTAGCTGAATCCAAATTCAACTCAGTCACTTTCTGGCTAAGCAGCTTCCAGTAACTTTGCAGTTGTTCTTGTATCTTCATACAATACCATATTGTTGACATATTTATTCAATAAAATATCATGTATATATTTGCATTAAAATCAATGTAGATGTTGAGTTTCAGAAGAAAAGGCTTTGCTTTAAGATGGCTATGAGAATAGTTTCTCTCAGCTCTGATGAAAAGCAACAGATCATCAGGGACACCAGCAGCAGCACGCTCACGAAGGGCTGAGATTATCACCCAAGTAGAAGAAACAGCTGAGTTCTGTCAAACTCAAAGTTCCCCCACATGCAGATGGCAAGCAAAATCAGTGGTGAGACAGAAGACACTCGCACCACCTTGCTGCTCCAGAGGCTTGCATTCAACCACACTATTCCAAAAGCAGAGTATATAATTATCCAGCAGACCAGAAAAAAGTACTTTGATATTGTCTGCAGTAAAACAGGTTTAGGTATTACCATAGATCATTCCTTCTGCTAGGCAATTTATTTAGTTAAAACAGATGCAAACTGTGTGCTTAGGTAAGAGCTGTTTATTGTTCTAGAGATAGGGAAAACAATGCCTTTGCAAACTGGAAAGCCGCATTCAAGTTATAGCTATAGATTTGGAGAATCTAACATATGATTTTAAATTTGAGCATTGAAAATGGATGCTCCAAGCACACCAAGAAAGGGCCATACAGTCTGGTCCCAGCTGGGCAAGCCTTATGGGTAATTCTACTAAAGCTGTGGCATTTACAGGAGTTAAGGTGTTTCCAGGTGTGGGAGCAAGATCCAGTTCTTCAGTCTGTGTTCACTAATGTCTACAGAGGAACCCTGTAAAGACTTGTAAATAAATTCATCACTGGTTCTTAGACAAGCATTGATAATTGAGATTTTCATGGATTAATAGTGCTCTTTGAAGAATGACTAGCAATATTTGGTTAAGAAGTTCTCAAATAGGACAACAAAAAATGATGAACTGTATTTATTTTCCTCATGTTTTAACTCACTGTGTTCAGGTGAATGTAGAGTTTAATGACAAGACTAGCAAATGTTGATGGACTCAAATGTGGCCAATGCCTACAAACCTAAGCCAAAGCCCGTGCTTCAGAACTTCCCCATTCTTATTTGGAAAGCTAATGCTATCTAGGGAAGAAGTCTATGCATGCTTCTGCCTTTAAGCCACCACTTAATAGGGACATCATTCACGCAGGAGCCAACTATCAGAGACTGGATGTGGGAAGGTAAAGGGAGTGTAAAACTGAGAATTAGCAACTTGAAAACGGGGATTAAGAAGTTTAAGAATAAGTTGTGTTTAATTTTCACTTCCTCTTGGGAAACCAGGTGACAAAGCCAGTTTTCCGTAATTTGGAGCTCATTTGGATGTCGTAAAAACAGGAGTTAGTTCCTCCCATGTTATAAGCATCTTTAGGGAGCACTGAGGTAATGAAAGAAGTGTCTATAAAATAAACATCTACTCAGTTGCAACATGTATTACAACACAAGTTCCAGGTATTGTTTTGGTAGGTACCTGCTGTGTGTCTAGCAATGCAGAGTACAACACCGCAGAACATAACAAAGTAGTCTAAGAATATTCTAGTGATTAGTTCTAGTTTGGGGAAAGATACAGTTAGAATAGCTTGAATAGACAGGAGTCCAAGGAAAGACGCATCTTATTGTTAATTTGATTAATACCATTCTTTCTATGAGGCATCTATGAACTAGCCTCACTCACAACTATGAAGTAATGAGTCCCTAATTACAGCAATCTTCCCTAGTAATGTTTAATATTTAAAATCAGCCTGTACTTAAGGCCTTGAACTGAAGATAGGAGGTCTAAATGAAGGTTAAACGTGGAACTGCAATACATGATTTGTCTTGCTCACAGGGAAATGGCTCATTTCTTTCATTTGAGATTTATTTGATCTACATCTCAGAACTCCACCATGTAGACACAGAACTGGAGAAGCTGAACAGTTGATGGCCCTCGTGCCACCAGCAGCCTCCTCATTACTGCAACATAGTATGTGTTTACTGGCACAACTAGCAGAAGATGAGCAAACTGGCACCATCCTAATTCTTCAGGTGACATTCTGAAGTGTGCAGCACGAGTTGCCTCAGTTAAATTGTACCTTAATCTCAGATGACTGCACTTGCATTGGTTTATGGTTCTTGAAATAAGGTAATTGACCAAACCTAGAATACCAGAGTGTAAAATCCGTTTGGCAAAATTGGGAAATTTTAGTAAAAATTATACATGAACACTATCACTGAAGCATTCATGTAACTGGAAAACCAGCAGAATAGACTGGTCTTCAACCTAGTTTACAAGGTGCTTAAACTTAGCTTCTGTTTTAAGGCTCACTGTTTGCCTTTTAGCTAATTTCTGTTCTCAACTTGTCCCGAGTCATTTTTTCCATTACTGCAAGCTACTTTATTTTTATTGGATGCTTTCAGTGTAAGCAAGTTCAGAACATCACAACTTCAGAACTACGGTTAAAGCAAGATAAAATTTGCTGAAATTAACAATTAAAATGAGCTTGAAGCAAGTTACAGCCAATCCGCTTTAAAAAAAAATTGTGCAATACTTGAACACCAAACCAAAAAATTTAACCCTTTCCTCCTTTGTCATCAAGTAACACATAGCACCAGTTTCATCACCTTTTGAATGGATTTTAGGGACCCAACATTTAGTTTTTTTATCACCAGGGATCTTAACTTACACCATCACAGCTGCTAGAAGGTACTCAACTGTGCAGTTTTAATTTATTACTTCAGGATCTTGGCTTTATACAAATGAAAACTTAACAAAAACTACAGACTGTTGAAAGATCCCCTGCTTTGTCACATTACAAATAAAGTCTCTGAACAGCAAGATCACATACTTGTTTCTTTAATAGCTACTGCATTAAATACGTGTATATACCATTACAAAAACCTTACCATTCACAGGATTAGATATTTTTACATATGAGATAGCATTCCAGTTTTCAAAGAAAAAACAATGTTTAGAAGTTGGAGTAAAATTGCCCTAAAGAAATTCTGAATAATTAGTCCCACCCAACTACACTAATTAAATTCATCAGGTCAGGAAAAACCACCACCACCACAACAACAAAAACAGCAGCATAGGAACAAAGGACAACCCCACTCCCTCGCTCCCCCCAGTACTACTACAGTGCCCCTCAATGGTACAGATACAAATAAAGTACAATCTACCTTTGACAGAATGGTATAATAAATCAAAACACTATTTTCCTTCAACTAATTGACATTAAAATGCAAGCGAGCATAATTTATGCATTTGATTGTATTCTTCCTCCCTCAACTTCCGATACATCTTCCACTATGACACACTGCAGAGCAGGAACGATGTCTTCATAGGTCTGTACAGAGCCTAGCACAGGTGAAGCCACTGTTTCACTAAGAATTTCTGCTGCATCTGTATGTCAGGCAGATCATGGGACAAAAAGTTACTGAATACAGCAGTTGCCACAACTCCCTGTATTACCTTAACACCTTGGAGCTCCAGACATGGACCAGGACCTCCAGAAGAATCTATATCCACATCTGTGGAGCAATTCAGGTTTTCTGCTTCAATAGCCAAAAATCAGCCCGAGTGCAGGAAAAAAACAGGAGCATCTCCAAAAAGGTAGGGGAAAAAAAAAAAAAAAAAGTTGAGTATTAGTTAGCTTGCCATCAAAGGTCCTGAACTCCAGAGATAACAGTGCTCAAGTATATCCTGGGCTTCTACATTTCTGCGTTCAATTCTAAGAATGACTTTCAATGCAGACAATCTAAACTGCATTTTCATTAAAAGCCTTCTGTTCAAACTCATTTCTCATCAAGCCAGTGCCCTTCACGTCTTCTCTTACTGAAAGGTAAGATGAGAGAACCTCTATATTAAACAAATATTCACCTACTTATACAGCACTGAAGTTAAGAACTGCATTTTACACTGTTGCTTTGTGGAACAAAGAATACTTTGCTGTAACAAAACTTGTTACTCTCTTCATAGAATCATAGAAAGTTTTGGGTTGGAAGGGACCCCTAGAGGTCATCTAGTCCAACCCCCCTGCAGAGAGCAGGGACAC
>Ga0065711_1051277_pt1 | contig 10449 bp, 6 predicted proteins | sample Hoacrofraction12_FD_59098 | JGI IMG/M metagenome (GOLD analysis project Ga0065711, IMG submission 59098) | Hoatzin crop microbial communities from Cojedes, Venezuela - Epithelial fraction 12 v2 (version 2) | ecosystem: Host-associated > Birds > Digestive system > Esophagus > Crop | place...
GGAATAGAGGGTTTAGTCCCTAGGTAATCATTAATGTTAAACAATAATGGTGAAGGGGGATTTTTAATAGAAATAGCGTTACCAAATGGTTGCAGGTGTATTTGTGGTACGTCTCTATTGTGTGAATTAATTGAAGCAAAAAGTCATACATCTCCCCCCAAAGAAGTTAGTTTTAATTAAAACCAGCAGGTGCCTAGAACTGGTCAAGACGACCCATGCCGCAGGGACAAGAGCCAGAAGAGGACTGAGTTTGCGCAGAAACTGTGATGAAGAGGATAAGCCTTCATCTTAGGACCCCCGACGACCACCACTAAGAGGCACTGCGCAAGTGCGGGTGGGAGGAGTGTATGAAAATGGACTGATTTGACTATGAAAGGAAGGGCTTATGTAATCAGATGAATATGTATATTTTGATCTATATAGACTGCACAGAAGGGGTATGGGGTATGCACGTTCGGTGGAATTATCCCCTGTGCATCCGGCGCCGCAATAAAGAATGCCTGCCTTTTAACACTACATTGGTGTTACGAGGTTTTATTCCCGGATTTTCGGTGACAGGCGCAGGGAGTTTTAGCAGCCACCTCCTATCTGCAGCTCCTGGCTTAAGTTCTGCGAAGGCCTTCCAGCCCTCGCCATGCCTGCAGAGACTTTAGGTCTGGGTTGGGGTTTTGGGACTTATGGGGGGGCGGGGGGGGGCGGTGTTTGTTTGGGGGTTTTATTGTTGGTTGGTTTTGGTTTGGTTTGTTTTTTGAGATGTTGCTTAAAGAATGGCAACCTTACTTCAAGCACTACTATGCACTAAACACAGCACTTGAACTCTGCAGCTAACAGCACAAGCGCAGACCACCTTCAATCCTACTATCCTTGTGAGAGAGAATGAAATACGGTTTTGTCCCTTCTGGTGCATTTACTATGTTTCAGGTGTTGCATGGAGGGCAAAGGAATATAAAAGGATATGCCTAGGACAATACTGCAAAAGCCAGCTGCTATAAAATCATTCCAGTTCCCTTCATAAACTTCATAAGAATAACCTATACTTACAAACAGCGTCTTCAAACTGTATTCAGCTTTGATCGAGTGCTCACTTTTAATGCCTTGTAAACACTCGTATTGATGATACCACAATTTTTTACTGTATTTTATACGGGTCATAACACTAAATGAAGGACAAAACAGCTTTCTCCTGCATTTTAAACAGCACATTTTAATATAATATTTAATTTTTTCCTAAATGTAAGCATCCATTTTAAAATCTTTAATGGCCTAACAGTGAGATTATCACTAGCGTTCAGATATTGAACAGAATATATTTTTTTGATAGGAATGAACATAAATCGGTGCTGTGTGGTTTTTACATTTTCTTTTGCCACTGTCCTTTAACAGACTTCAAAAGACTATTTTTACATGTTTGAAATGAACAAGCAAACTCTCTAAATTGCAACCACCAGTTTGTACACTATGTATACATTCTGGGCATTCTTGATCTTGAATGTTCAAAATTAGCATGAAAATGTTTTAGAAGGAAACGAGTACTTTCATATTCATTATTTATCACACCTCAAATATTGTGTTAAGTATGCATCCTGCAGTTTAAGTGACATGTGGTTTCTTCACTCCCACTGTATTTTTTCACTTTAAACTGATTCCTTGTCAATGTTAATATTAGCAAGAAGGATATTCGGAGGAGACTGCAGTGAAGCTTTTCTTCCTCTCTTCTGCTAAAAGCACACGAAGATCCGTCTCTTGTATTGAGTGAACCAGTCATTGCCACTCTTTGCCCTTTTCCGAATTTACTGTAACCACTGACTCTAAATTCAGCTACAGCGTGGCTTTACAGAACGGTACCAAGTCACATTTCAACCACGAACTGAATTTACTCGGGTATACAATCACTGAAGATAAGGGTATTTATTAGGGCTAAACACACAATGTATGTCCCTTCAATCTCTGCGAGAAAAAAATTTCCCCTACTACAGTGGGCAGTGCAAAGGGAAGTGAGCTGTTCTCTTTGATGCAATTACTCTCCAACTCACTCACAGCAGATTACAAAAGCCCAAGGCTATCTTCAAGCCTCGAGCTCTAAAGATCTCTTTTCTGTACCAGAAGAGACAAGAGATTGGATCAGTCCATTGGAAAAGCATTGTACTTACCTTCAACACTACAAAAAGATACACAGTACACAGGATGGCATAACTCACTTTTACTCACTCTGTCTTCCACTCTTATTTTTAAAATCATCATCTTTGATACAGGATAAAAAAAATTATACTTGAGAAGACATCCTGCAATGAGAATGGCAATATCATCAACTTCTATTATAGAAACCTGAAAAGAGCAGTGGTTTGGTTTTCTCCCTAATTGTCTGTTCACTTAGATTAAAAAAATATAACTACACTTACTAGAGTGAAAGAAAATACAAAAGGAGATTTATGTTCTTATTCTGTTTTTACCTAATTCTCCTAGAGCTGGATCCTTATACTGAAAATTACAAAATTAATGAGAGAAACTAACTTGCTAATTTTACTTGCTACTGCGTCATTATTCTCTTGCTTTGTTCCCTTGAACATGCAGCAGCTTGCAGGTTGTAACATTATCTGTGTATGTATCTTTTCCCTCACAAAGAGTACTGCATTTCCAAAATGCCACTGCAGAACTGCAAAACCAAGGGAGAGGTCGGATTCCTCTCTTCCTTTTGTTTTTTTTTTTTAATGTTTGTAATACATTTATACTTAACGGTGATAACCTACAAAATACCACCTCTGTGCTAGTGTCTTTGCACTGACACTGATGCTGTCCTTACGCTGCCTATGACAAAATTAAGCCAGATAGACTTCAGAGAACTTACCATCTAAAAGATCAGCTAGAAGGCAGAAAAGACAAACATGGCACTTAAAGGTTGTTCATTTTAAATTACTACTTTTTTTTAATTTTCATTTTTATCTGAAAGACACATCTATTCAGGTTAGTGATTTTTCCCAAGCCAGCCACCTATTAACACTGTAAAACACGAAAGTATTGAATACAAGCAAAACAAATAAAACAGTATTTGAACACGAGAATAATTACAGAAGATCAAAAATGCCTCACCTCTGTACCAGACATAACATCGTATTAGGTGTTATGCCCGTATTATTCAAAAACAAAGACTGAGAACCACGTCTCGTAACAACTCTAAGTTCCTGGTCCATCCCGTCCCCAGTTCTTCCCCTACTCACATATAAAAGAGAGGTACTTCTTAGGCACTCTACGCTCTATCACAACACCATTTCTAGTCAAGGAAAACAATATTCACTTTAACTCTTCCTGTCATTTAGGGGGTGGCAGCATTATTCACAGATGATCCAATACAACTGTGGGATTTCAAACACTTTATTTCTCTCAAAGGAATAAAAAGCTTTGAATACTATTTTGAAGAAAGCTTTATTCTTCTGTTGTATCAGTATCTGAAGATGCTAGGCAACCAACACTTCTGATACTAATGTAAGAACTGCAGCAGCAGGCCTAAACTGCAGAGAGGAATCACATTTCTTCATAATACATGTAACATCAAGGGGTTTATAAGAGACATCCCTCAGATAGGGACTTGTTCTTCACTTTTGTCTGTAGATTTAAAAGACTTTAAGCTCTTCAAGTAGGTGATAGGGATCATACTATGTACCTTAGATGCAGATACTGTGATAAATAAGAGCAAACCACAGACACCTATCACTAACCATTTAATTAAATTTGACGTGTCTTGGGATTTCACCAGCACTATTGACTTCAGAAATTTCTCTCCTCTGCCTTGTGCTCTTCATCCACTTGTTTCTGACCTGCACTTCAGCTTGCTACTGTCCTCGCTGTGTTAATCCAATTGTTAGTATGGTTGTATCATAAATTACATGAGAGAATTGATAGGCAGAGAGAGAGGGAGGGACTGATTTCTTCAAGTGTTATTCTAAAGGGCAGATGAGCTCCACTGCTTGTTTCCCAGCTCAGCCTCACCAACAGGTACACTGGCATGACAAAAAGAGCAGAGCAAAGGAGAGGCAGTAACTTCTGACATTAATATTGCCTGTTAGACTACATAGTAGTATACCTCACTTTTACTCTAAAGGGTTTACAGGCATTTCCAAATATTTGGTGTGGAATTGTGTTTAAAAGCATTAGTGAAAGGGCACAGGACTGAACACATCCTGGATTAGTTAACAAATTATAAAACTTTATCTGAGGCCGACTTAAGTCCTAATTATTCATGACAAACACACCAGTGGCACATAAGAGTTCAGTGAAACTCTTCACATGACTTGAAGTTGGGCATTTCAGTCCGATATGGTGTGTCCAAACCAAACACAATATCCAAAGTGTTATTTGGTCCCACTACAGCCAATCTCAGCAGAGGCCTAAGTGAACAAATGCAAGATCAACTGCAGGCCAAGCAGATGCACCTAGATTACACGCCACAAGTAATGCTGAAAACTATTCCATGTCCTAGACAAGAATAAGCTACCCGAAGAGGCCATGCTTTATGAACATCAGGCTTCCACAGCTTTTGCAGTCAATAGACAGTCATTCTGGGGAGACAAAACTAGGGAAAAAAACCATATTGCAATCATCCTATCTTGTATAAGTACTCTAGTTTTGTCTAACATACAAAGATAAACTTTATGTGATACCAATATTCTCCTAGTAGTTTGTCACAGGTATTATGGTCTCATTGAAAGGCAATGTTTGTGGGAAAGAGTTAAATTTTCATGGGTCAAGTGTCGGGGGGGGAATAATAATTAAAAGATTCGAAACCTTTCTTCAGGTCAGCAACAAAATTCACAAACTTCACTATAAACACAAGTTGGGAGCAAATGTATTGAAGTTATAGTCCATGTCCAGCAGCAATCTAACTTGAGTCACACCTCTACCTTCTCTATTTATGTCAAACTTCAAATCTAAACCAGAGATCAGTCAAAATGCCTGCAAGTTGATGAATACTAAACAAAGTGACTGAAACAGCCTTAATGTCAAAATGTCAAAGAAGTTGCTAAGCATTAGTGATTGCAGTTTTAATTCCACACTAACTGTAATGTTTCTCAAAATTGTATCCCTCAATATATTTCCCTTTTTGCTTGGCAAACACTAATTTTACTACTTACAGATATTTCCAGCTGCACAGAAATTCCCTTGCCGCACTCATACCAAAAATAGTAGTTTTAAATATTGCTGTTCAAGAATAACACAACCATTAAAATCACTCTTGTACAATAATTTTTGGTATCACCTGTACTGTAGACTATGGAGAAAAGCTTTTAAAACCTGCATTACAACAAATGATAACTATTTATTTTATATTAAGATGAAGCTCTAGTTCTTGGCAAAATTTAGTGTTACATATGTAACAAACAGGCCAGGCTACTGCAGTACAAGTTTAATTTTTCAGTGGATTTTTGATTACTGATGTACTTATGTTTCCCATTGTCTGTGACACTCAGAACATGCAACACATGGCCTCCATCTTCAGAAGCCTACTACAACCCTTAACATCCAACAGAGCAGGCAAGGAAAAAGGGCTTCTGACAGGTTTCACTGCCTTGCTAGTTCAAGGCTCCTCTGGCTATGAGAAGCTTCACAGCAAGGGAATTTTTCCTTAAGGATTTAGTCTGCCATGTATTAATATGGATCAATTTAAAGCCATCATAAGGTCTGAGACACTCTTGTGAGATGGATTCTTTTCTACCAGCCATGCAGTTTTGATACAACAGTACCAAGTCACAATACTTTTTTGAGAATGCTGACTTTGCTTCTAACATTTTACCTAACATTATGAAACAAATTTATAGGTGAATTCCCCTGCTTACCCAGAGGTCTGCATTTGCAAACATGCAAGGAAACGCAAGTTACTTTGATACAGTGAAATTGGTCATTCATATAGGTATGGTGTCTGAGCAAATTGTTTTCAATGTGCACACAAAGAGCAGAACAAGATCTAATATTAGTAACTTTAGTTGAGTAGCTTCAGCTACTAGCTACTATCTATTAATGAGTATATTTTTCATTATATTAGGGGACTGAAAAAGTTTTTAAAATAATCTCATGACTTAGCATAGAAAACAAATGCTTATGAAAACAGCCGCCTCTATCTAAACCACGAACTGGATTCATCTTCACTTCCCAGTCCTGGGAAATCACTTTGAAAAAACATTTTGGATTTTGTTTCTCAGAGCAATGCAATAAAGCATCTTTCATACCTCCCAGAAAAATATATCTAAGGAGAAAAAGGGCTTATGCTCACTAACTCTTATTCACTCTCCTAAGTAAGACACATCTTTTCTCTCAGCCATAACCAGGAACATCCAGACTACATTCCCAGTTGCCTTACTTCACATACTCCATCTACTTCAATGGTACGAGCTGAAGACCTATCTTTTAGCACCAAACTCTGACTGTAGTATTAGGCACAGGTGCGCAAATTAAGAAAACAAACGAATGCATCAGCATCCAAATTAGCTTCTACACAAACAAGCAAATACCATTATTTTAAGCACTCTATTTGTCCCCCCTGAACTAGGCAGCGATTTTGAAACCATAGTGGCCCTGAGCAGTAACACACACAAACTTGATGAGGCCCTCCTGTACACCTCCAGTCACCCAGCACTACCCAGACACTTGCCACTGGACAAAACAGCAGTAAGCAGCACAGAACAGCAGCCCTTGCTAGTGGGAGCTGCTGCAGCAGAATGCAGTCACACCAGTAGCGCAAATGAAAAAGCCAGGGTCTTCTTTCCACCATAAAAGGTGCTAAACTGTCGAAACCAATGGAGTTCTGGAGACTGCATGCAAGAAAAGCAGGAAGAAGGAAAGCAGTGCTGCTCTGTCACCGTTCAAGAAAAAGAAAGCAAAACCAGGAAGTGATTTTGTAAAATTTGAAAAAACAACTTTACCAAAGGCAGTATTCTTCAGGAAAGCCAGAAGCACCATCTCTTCCACCAGGGCATCCATGCAGCTGAACAAACTGCAGTCGTCCAGCTCCAAAAAAGTCACGTTTGGGTTGAATAAAAACATGACTGCTGAGTTTAAGACGACTGACAAAAGTATATCAGTGAGCCCAGAAGGACCCTCCCGCACGGCTTTCAATCCTGAACAGAAACCCCATCATGGGGTGATGAAGTCACCCACAGGTACCCCATCAGGAGAGCCTCAAATGAAGAAACCATTTACTGTATCAGCTAAGAAGAGACCAACTGCTATGGACTTCTTTTAAAGCAACAGATGTGGCCTACTTTTGTATAGGACATTGTCCTAATCTAGAATGTTCTCTGGAGGTATTTTGAGCTTCTTTATTTTTTTAAGTTAATACGAATTGTATATACAAAATTCTGAGTGTGACCTGGGTCACTGCTATTTTGACACCACTTCAGCTGTATCTCAAAATAACCTGGGGGTCTGAACAGCCAAGCTGTGGCCTTCTCCATGCTAAGGGAGAATGTAAGTAACTTGAGTCACCGCAATGGCCTTGCAGCCTGACTTCACATCAAAGTTTTATACTCACATAAGTTGGTACATCACTAACAATGTCTCAGATTCCCCCCCTTACATGCCTTTTTTCACCTTTATATGCCTCAGACAACTCAGACTGCCGGCACTACATTGTAGTCTCTGCTTCTGCAAATACACACACAAGCAGAAATGCACCTTAAAAGTATGAACATACCGTAGAGCACACTACACTTCCCTGCCTTGCATGGCACTCTCCATTCAGCCCAGAGGTGTCCACTGGCAGAACACACTCTTGCTATTTCTATGTATCATTTTCTCTGGAAAGATCTTGATCAGCTTCTGGAATTCATAATCCAGGCTTCTAAAAAGTGCCATCATTCATGTACTTTTTATTGCCTTATTTTCTGTAACACAAGCCTTGTTTTCTGTATTCAAACACCAGTAGTAGTTTTCAGTGTCACATTTGTGAGTACTGATTTGACTAGAAATAGAAAGCTAAACCCTCCTCTTAGACTCAATGTTTTCTAATTCAGTTTTAAATAAGCAATCAGTTACTGCATCTTCGAATTTGATAAATGAACTCTGAGAACCTCAGAATCAGTAAGTCTGGTATAAGCCCAAATTTTCTGACCTCTTGAGAGATCACAGTATGTCATGCATTGATCAATATTTTTTATAGACACCAGTACATGAACGATCTCTCCTAAACATTCCTCTACTGCATACCAAACTATTTTCTAATGCCAACTTTTTTAAAAAAATTGAGAGGGAAACATGGTTTAAGAAAAATCTACAGCTCAAAGTTAAAACATTCTTTTGAGTCATTCCAAATAAACGAAAACATATGTTGCAGCTTGCAAATTTAAAAATTTCAAAATCATTTTACTGGACAATTTGTTTGTGTCAAAATTGGAAGTTCCTTCTTTGCAGCTTAAGTTCAAGAGTTTGGGTTGTTTTTTTTTTCATTTAGATAGAGGAAATAGAAGTTTATCAGAACATCAGTGCTAAGAATTCTTTTTCTTTTTCGGAGGTTTGCTGGTGCCAGACAACACAAAAGACTGGTGTCACTGTGCCATTTAACATATAAAAATATGTTCTGAATCAGATGCAAGAGGAAGCAAACAAAACCACACTTGAAAATTTCTTCTTTACAAGACCAAAATGAGAGAAGACACCCTCATATTGAAGTTCTAACAAATGCGTAAGAGGAAAAGAAGCTGAACTGCAAGATTTCCAATAGAATTACAGTTCTCCTTTTGCAGGTTGTGAGTACTTATCTGGTAGACAGAAAAATCTGAAGATGTATTAAAATAAGCACAGGAATAACAGGACTGGTCTCCTGGCAAAAACCAAGAGACAAAACAGCACTGCAGAAACAAACCTGAAATGCAGAAATGGAAAAGGCCCAAGAAGCACTGTTGGGGGGGTATGTACACCAGACTGCACAGCAAAGCAGTAAGAGAGGCAAAGGATGAAGGCAGTAAAGGAGACAAGACAGTGATGAAGAGCAAACAGTAACTAACCAAGTAAAATGAGTTTAAACATTATGTGATGAGCGCTTAATTAAGTAGAAATGGTCACACAGATTATGTTCTTTAGGTATAAGGCTAGAACAAGAGAGAACACAGGCCAACATGAAGAGCCAAGCATGGAGGAAGGAAACTGGCAGCTCTATGGCCCAGAGCCTGCAGTGAGTGCTCAGAGCAGTCTGCTGTCTCTGCTCTCCTACTTCACCACCTTCCTGTATCTCATTCCCCATCTCTCTTCTCTTTCACTTTAATATGGGCCAATAAAATATCATCTATCTAACTTCAAAACCAACTAATTTTATAGCTTTGCTGGGATTTCTTAAACAGGAAAGCATGAAAACATTTTATCCCATACATGTCCCGTACTTCTGAACTTGCAGCATGGGGGAGACATGCACTGCTACTTGGTATAATGATCGCTTTGTTAATATGAAATTTGTAAGTAGCACCTTTCCTTAGTGTTTCAGAGACTATTCAAGGCACAGGTGGACTATTCGCTCCCACAAGGGAAACAGACATAAGGAAACATCTAAAAGCTCTACAATTTGAATAGAAATGTTCTCATGCACTCCCATTTAACTCCGCATCCAGCATCAGAATACTTAGCTCTGCTCAAATGATAGTTAATCTAATTAATAATACACACAAAGGCAAGATTTAAAATCAGCCTGGTTGTGGCTCCTACAGATTCTACTTTTATGTCACCCACTTGTGGGTGGCAAATCTCCATCAAAAAAAACCAAAATGTAAATGTAAATTACCCTGTAAAAATTCAAAATCAAAGTGCGTGTTACACTTCAGTTCCTAGTATTTGAGCTCTTTCACTAAGTTTTGGATGATATCATCGAATGCTTGCTAGAGATAGGAAAACTACTTTGTCTTTCCCATGTTCTGAAGAAAGTTAATTCCTATTCCATTTTGTTTAATTTTATAAGGAAAATGTCTGTAGAAAGTGAGACAATATTGGTATTTTTATTTATTCAAAATCAGGTGCCTGGTCTAGAATCCACTTTTTCAATCACAAACAGCACACTAAAGTGTGTTAGCAGTATTAATAAAAAATATTTATCCTACTTTAAAGCAACCTTGTACTAATTTGGCAAGGAAAATCCTGTTTGTTTTCTAACTAATCATGCTTTAAACATTTATTGCCATAAAATATGTAGCTGAGAAAAACTGTCTTATATCTAGTCTACATCCAGCCTCCAAGTTAACATATACAAAAATGTAGCTCTCACCACTTTCAAGACGGTACAATGACGTTTCTAATCAGGTGGTTTAAGAACGTTCATTAACTTCACTGAGCTAATACTTCAAGACTCATTAAAAAAGCTTGTTTCCAACACCCAGATCATTTCCCACAGATCGCACAGACTGTGTCCATCCACTACATAGGGTACTCAGGTTGTGTAACCTTTTTTAGCTAGCTGAATAAAGCGGGGGGGGGGGGGGG
>Ga0065711_1051278_pt1 | contig 10449 bp, 4 predicted proteins | sample Hoacrofraction12_FD_59098 | JGI IMG/M metagenome (GOLD analysis project Ga0065711, IMG submission 59098) | Hoatzin crop microbial communities from Cojedes, Venezuela - Epithelial fraction 12 v2 (version 2) | ecosystem: Host-associated > Birds > Digestive system > Esophagus > Crop | place...
CCCGGGCCGGCCTGCGCCCGCACCTCACCTGCTGGAGCCGAGCGGAGAGCGGGGGGGGGAGTGCGGACTGTTCGCCGCCGCGTTCTCTTGGCGTGTCGGCCGCGGGACCCGCAGCCTGCCGAAGGCCATGGAAAGCCCAGTCCGCTGCACAGCCCTGCGGGAGGATTAAAGGAGCCGGAGCCCGAGGGGCAGCTCTCTGCAGAGAGCTCCCCCCGCTCTCCGGCTCCCTGGCCTGGGACAGGTGGGAAGCGGGCACTGGCACCGTTGGCGTTTTGGGGTTAGGATCTCCCCCAGAAAGGCTCTTCAGGAAGTTACATGTATTCCTTACTATTCCCTTATAAACTCATTGTTTTCCATCACGGGCGAGAATTGTTTCCTATTAATAAAAATGATCTGCTGAAGTCTTTATCCGTGACCATAGAACCCAAAGAATATGTTTTCATTTCCCTTGGAGTACTTCCCTGGACGACATAAACAGAGAACAACTCTATTGCATTATTAGATAGTGATGCAACATGTAATGCCTAGAGTTAAAAGAAGACAAAGAACCCATTAAGGAAAAGCTTAACAGTAGAAAATCGCTGTCTGATCTAATTTTAATGACAGCATTGACCATAAAACATTTTGGTGAATGCCTTTAAAAAAAATATAATAAACACAAATGCACATCTTCAAGCTCTTCTTTATATTACGCACTGAGCTGAGATAAATACATTATAGACACAATACATCAAAGCGTTATCAAAGTCGCAGTTAGATGACATAGTTTCTGCGTCTGCTGTCTAAACCACAAGCATGCTGTCTTATGCTTCCAGTGAGGCTACAGTTAGCAGAAAGACCCAAAATCCAATCGCTCCCAGAAGCCCCCGGGTTAGCCTAGCAAAGTGTTTAGCCTGAGAAAGAGCTAGGCAAATTTCCGTATTTCATGTTGACACCACTTTCTACAGCCACTCATCTTAAGCAGTAGTGATTTTCTGTATTTTTTCAGAAAAACTTTGCCAAAAAGAGTTTGACAAAAAACCCATAACAAAATCATCAAATTCTGAGGCATTAGAGATCAGTGTGCCTCAATTTTCTGAACTCCTCTGGTCTCCAAGAAGGAAATTCCTTAAATAGCTGGTGGACATAAAGAGATACTGAAACCAGGAGTGTGTATCTCTTCTAAAGAAGAGGCCAATGCATATAGTTCTCAGCTAGAGTCCTTGATGATCTTAATCCTTTGACATTTTTAATTGCTTTATACAAATTTCACTAGCAGTGTTACTTCAAAATAAAGAACTGAAATGCTGGTTCTCTAAAGCCTTACATAAGCATGTATCACCAACACCATGTTTTGTTGGTTTTCTACCCCCATAAGACAAAGCTGCATCAGTTCTGACACCTTTTCATAAACATTTTACATTTCAACACAGCAATAACAGTAATTGCTACATAAGAAAAGTTCATGAAAGGTTTCTGACCAGTTTCACTAAGAGGCTTTTAACAAACAATGCAGTATTCGGATAGAACTGGATCCAAATCTGGCTCCTGATATTCCTCTGCTCAGCACAAAAGGCTGACTACTCTTTGGACTAAAGCTGCTTACCCCAAATCAAAAGAGCAGATCAGTGAAAAGTTGACAGGAAAATTAGAACAGAAAACTAATAAAACAACCATGGTTTTGTTGACAAATATAGTGAAAGAAGATGAAGGACAGTTGGAGAATATCAACTTCTGTATACTGGTAATATACATTTTTAATTTTTTTTTTAATTGACAGGACACACTAAAGTCCTCAAACAGTCTCTTTTCACTGAAGCATATAAATACATTTTATATCTATAATATATGTCCACACCCAATAATTAATACTCTATAGACCTGAACTAAAACCTACTTAAAAAAATCCTATTAACATCAGAGGGATTGGGATCAATTCCTATAAGTTCTGACTTTGGAATCAGGTACTTGGAAATCCAGGTTTAAAAGCCACTATTTAAGCACAGTGAAGAAGGAATAAGACACACAAACAAAACAAAAGGGTTTTTCAGACATTAGGAAAAGTAAATGGAAGGAAAAAGTAAACATTGTTTGTAAACTCATGGCTTTTCAAATTGTTTTACCCAGTCCGGCTGATAGGCTCCCAGAACAACATAAAACACAGATTATCTTGTTTTGAAGTCCTTGGAAGGCACAAAATGACTGGCGAGGAAACATACGTGTTGTTTTTAGAAGACTCTCCACAACAGCGGTCCAGTTTAAAGATGAAATATACAAAGTGTACTATAGAGCTGTTAAGAGAAATTAATTGATGATAATAAAATATTTTCTTCTTCTGAGGATTTCTAAACAAAGCTACAAGAAAAATCTTAAAAATCTTTATCACCCCAGCAAGGAAAACCCCCCCCCAAGCCATCAATTTCTGAAATTCAATTCTGTTCAACCCACAGATGCAATTCCATATGCATTTTCAGAACTTCAGTTAGGGTCTCAGCATGACTGGTCTATGCCCCAGTCACCTGCGTTGGCAACTGAAGTGTGCCCTAACCGTATTCAGAGGGGGGTACACACTGATGTAGCTTTAGTCCCATGCTACAAAAGACAAAACTACGCAAATCTTGTAGTTCGGAGCTGGTCAGTATTAGGAGGTACGTAATCAGTGTTTCTTTTCTTGTTCCTGTGTAGGAATAATATTTCGCTATAAAACACAACAATCAAAAACAAAGCAGAAATCAATTAACACAATTATGAAAATATATTTTTAAACAAGTAACGAAAAAAATTGAATTTTAGATTGCATATGTTGCTGGGAAGATCTAGTCTCATCTTCCTTCAAAAAAAATCTTAGCCCCAAATGCACAGACTGTCTCAGAACAGAACTCTGTGATAGCCTAGCATAAAATGCTAAATATGCTGAATTAGCTAGCATTATAGTTTCTTTTTGAGAGAGAAAGAGTTACTAAATACAGATTATATTCAATAACAAAATAAAGCAAAGCTGACTCTTAAAATACTCAAGAAGAAATTAAATTTGGCTATCGTCATATTAAGTAACAAAGGCAAAGACTGAACTTGCAAAAAGCGCAGTATAGTGGTTTAAGGAGAAAAAAAGCCATCACAAATATTTGATGAGAAGAAGCAGCCCCTGCAATAAGGATGACAGTGCACACCAGATATAAATTTGCTAGTCTGGTAAAAAAAAAAAAGCAGCAGTGCAAGTTAAAGTGACATATACAGAGCACAAGTTGATTTGTAACCTTCTTTCATTTGCGCAAGTTACTTAAACGTTCTTCCAACTTGAAAGAGCAAAATCTCCTTCTGAACTAGCCTGTGCTGTTGACAAAGAGCCAATTGAAATCTCGTAACAATCACAAATCATCTCAATTAGATGCTTCAACCTCATCAGGAAGAGCAACTGCAGGAAGTCAACCAGGAGCACTGAAAACTTGTGTACAGAGTTTCCTGGCTGTTGACTCCAGAGGCTTGCGAGGGCCTTTGTTCTTAATGCAAATGCTGAATTCCACAGCTGAACATTTTCATCAGAGGATTTCTAACCTCCTTATTTCAAAGAACAGAGATAAAATTTATAACCTCAGCACATGGCAAGAAATAACAGATGGGTAGAAACAAACAGATGAGTGAGCACAAGGTAACAGTGAGATGTTTACAATCATAATAAACAGCTGCCACAAGTAGATGACCATCATTAGATCTTCTTTCGGTTGCACCTTATCTGTCATAAGAGTCCTCCTAAATCACAATCCCTAATGTATTTATTTTGATAGAACTTCTCTGGACTTCTCAACTCCACAGTATTGTGTACCAAGGTGTCCAAAGTTGGTCACCATTATTCTAAAGTGGATGCAGCAGGATTAGAGTCCATCATAGAAGTCACTGGAAACTGCAGAACTAATTCCAAATTATTTACCATGTCTATGAAAATATCAGCCACCACTTCTAACCACAAACAGTGAAGAGCAACAAATCCTGCGCCTCGTGCCCGAATTTAGTCTTGGCTATTAACACAAACCAGAGATGGTTATAAACTAGAATGTGAGCTGGGGAAGCAAAGATGCATATGTATGTTCCCTTCCTAACTGATTAGTAGTAACATTCTAGCAAAATTTTACTTAAAATGGTTATTGCTCATTCCTTTCTGCCCTGAATGTTACAGTGACAACAAGGAGCACAAAACTATTTCTGCTTCAGCCGCTCCATATTAAAATGGATGTACGTGTAGGATGTGGACATGATCTTGTTCCGTCTTGTGTGGGAACAGCAACTTCCACAGAGCCCAAGACAGAGAGTGAGGGGACTGCCAAGGCCCCTGGTTATGAAGATAGACTTGTTTTTGTTTTTTTTTTTTAAACCCTGCATAGCAAAATTCAAAAGTTTTTAGTAGCCTAGCCATTACTTATCTAAACTGCACACAATGTTTCTTAATGTGGAACACAAAATAATACGAAATCTTTATCCTGGCCTATGCCACTGAAAATTAATATGGTCTTCCTGCTTTTGTCTCTAGTTTTTAACTTCTCCTGAATGCTTGCTAAGAATAATATCCTCAAAATCAAACAGCTCTATTGCTGTGCTTAAAATAGAACTACAGAGAAATGACTGCTGCCTTATGCTGTTCGCGTAATATCAACAAATTATACATGTGCTCCATTCTAATAGGCAATACCTGCATAAAATAAATTACTTTCATTGCTGTTATAGTTCCAGACTCAACAGGTTCAAACTTAATTTTTTATTACATTTATGGAGCTTAATAAAACATAGCGGCTTAGCCCACTAGAACATAAAATCTTAGACCAGTGTAAAAAAGCCACTTAAAATATTTGTCTCTTATTTCTAACATCCCTGTAACTAGCTGTTCTGTCAGAATGCCTTTTTTACCTACTCAGTGTCCTTGAAGCTTACCCCAAGGATTCATTTTCACACAACACTCGAAGACGATACTGCAGGCAGTCAACTAGGAGCTATGCTTGCCTCAACCTCCCACACGGTCCACACTTGCCTAATTAAATATTCATCACTCCAGAATGTTGCAGTGTCAAACATGAGCAACTTCCCAGGCTGACCTTCCACAGCCAGCTTGCAGTTTGTGCTGGAGAATAAACAAGACTGTGACTTATGTGCTGAAACATAAAATGACATAATGCAGTTCTCATGTTGCACATTAAGTTCTGTGCATGCACTGTAAAATTCTCACTGCAAAAGGAAGAGTACTATCTTTTAATGTTCAATATAAATTGAGTATCTGTATGCAAAGCTACCTATAAAACCTGCATGGGCAGTGTTATCAATAATGTTTCTGCAGAACACCAGAATAATTTCTTCCTTGTTATACAGATCCTGTTTTGTATGCACAGTCATATGTTCCAACTTAAAAAGGCAAAGCAATGTGGAGTATTCTCAAATAAATGAAAAGAGATTGAGGCATCCTACTATCAAAAAGTATGTGAGGGTTGGTTTTTTTTGTGGCTTTGGACTCCCGTCTTAGTTTCAAATACCCCATTTATAAGAAATTTGCACTTTGCCTCCAAGATGAAAGAATTTATTAATTCTAAATCTCTCTCCTCTGTGGAAAAAGTATGTGGAGTTATTATAACTCATTTTAGTTGTACTAAATTCTGTACTTATTTACATCTGTATTTAATGGAAGAGAAAGCTGAACTGAAAAAGTCAGAAGGAATCAACTTCCCTGCTACAGAAATCATAGCCTTAATAGTCTACAGGTTCCATAGATCTTTTGAGATTTGATCTAACTGAAGCGTATCCATACCGTTTCCATACACTATAAGAATACTGAAAAGCTTGCATTTTGAGCACAACAGCTACATTAACCTGTTAAAGAAGAAAAAAGTATCAGAAATTGGGTGCAAACATCTTTTATTTATGCATACTAGGTATGCAGCATTCTTACGACAATGGAACAGTCACTGCACCAAATCAGCTAAGAGAATTCTGTAAGCATAATAAATGCATATGTACAGCTTGGGCCAGTAAGTAAGAATATTCGAGAAGTATGCTTTCACTACATATATATATATGTAGCAACATGTATGTATCTAAATATCATACATATGGTTTTAAAAAAGTTTTATTTCATAGCTTCAACAATTTATTCAGTCATCTATGAGGACCTTTTTGCCCCTAGGATTTCCCATAAATAGTCAAAACTTAAATTTCATCTTCTCAGTCAAGGGCTTCCCTACAGTTTTCAGGGATTTGCTTTCCCCTGGCATTTTTTGCTAGGCCAAAATAATTGTGGATGTTGTAGAGGTTGCAGATGTGGCTTGATGCCCTGATTACACTAAAAATTCAGATTTAAAGATGCAAAGCCTTAAATATTCACATCCTTAATCTGGCATGAATTGTAATGCATTTGGGTGAATATGCTGCAGCTACAACATCAGGGAGGAGAAAGATGCGAGACTGAAGAACTGTTTGGGCTATAGCATCTAAGCTTGCATCTCGGTTGAAGTAATTTTGAAACAGCTGTCTTGATCCAAAATTTGATTCCGCTAATTATTTCATATGAAGTACCAGTGCTGAGAGCAAGTTAAATTACCGTGCTGCTAGGCCTGTGGTGTCTGTCTTTTCCCTCCTAGCAGGATCCTGCAGATACCGAGAAGAAAAACAGTCTGTCAGCATTCTTGTGAGATCCTTCAGTAGAGTCCCTTGGGGAACACGAGCAGTTACTTGGCTACTCCAGATTTTCCAGAACTGTTGTGATTGTAATACTGGCCCATAGATCTTCCTCCCACATAATACAGGTGATTAGCTCTCCCAAAGTATGCAAAATTTAAATCTGACAAGTAGGAAAATAATTTTAAATACTTCGAATTGTTCTGATCGTATCTGTGGTCTGCTAAGCCTGAGCTGAACCTTGCTCACAGGTAATAAGAAAGGCTTATATATGCTCAAAGCTCTAGCATTCTAAAGTAACTAGCAATTTTTCTACTCTGCCCACTTATTTTCATTACAGGCAAACTAAAAACACATTCCAAAAATTATTTTATGATCATCTCTGTTCAACTGGAAATTCATCTAGGTTTCATGCTACAGATCAAGCCTGAAGAAGCTACCCACTGCGCGCTTCAGATCGGAAACAGTGATCAAGGATACAAATCAGAGAGTAGCGTACCCATTTAGCATTGCTGGTGCTGTAAAGGAGACATCCAAGTCTGCATTACAGTCTGGAAGTCACATAATACATACAGCTAGTAGATTTTGATAGCCTTATACAGTATCTGTGCAGTATTATCATTTGCCTTTCTACCTCCTACCATGCATTCTTTTGCGACCGTATATACCACCACTTCTCCAAGAAGTACGGCCACAACTGCTTGCAGCTTCAGGCAAGCCTCCTTCGTCTGTCCTTCTAATGCTGCTTTAAATCAGTTCCCAAGGACCAGAGACAGAAGGAGGCAGAATCAAAGTAAATCTTGGAAGTTAAAACAGGGTAACGGAGCAACCAGGGAATTCAATCCCTTGTGTGACCCACAGGCGTTAGTGAAAGACAGAATTTTTGGTTCCCAGCTGAGAGCACTCAGTGGTAGGGCAAGTGCTTGGGACCAGCTATTACAAAGTTACAAGTCGGTGATAATGCTAATAACCTGTATATGGTCTACACGAGCAAAGGAAAGGTGATTTGTTGGCTGTAAATAAATTTCCAGCTCTGAAGCCTAGAACATGAAGTTAACTACAAGGCTGGTAATGAGCATTTCTCCCATCCCTATAGATCAGTACAAAGAACAATAATTTTTATATGATACACTCACACGTATGTATTATATAATCAGCGCTGATGCTCAGGAATGTAACGATACAGGGTAATGCCACTACTTGTTTCTCTCATTGTGAGAAGAAGAAATACTACTAGAAGAAAACAACTCCTAAATACTAGAAGAATGATAGTAAACTTTTAAGGTCTTATACAGTATGGGGTGAATATGAATATTACTTCTATTTAAGCCCTGCAGAAATTTCTTAGTTCACACCAGGTGCTCTGTGTGCCTGGATGTAGAACTTCAGTCACCAAGTAGAAATCATGTTTTATATTACATAAATTATGATTTTAAACTTTTTCCCATCAGAATAGGACAGCTATCTCTACTGCAGAAACTGTATTAAAAATGGAAGAGATAAGCTCTTCAATCAAAAAAAAATTCTATTAGAGTTATCTTATGTCCAAGGAACTAAATTGAAAAAAAAAATCCCTCTACAATTTCCAATATACAGGTAACTTGTCAGCTATAAGCATCTTAATTGCAAAGATGCCCTTACAGTTTTGGTCAATAAAGAATTTATGGCGTGTCGGACAGTTTTCATTCTTGTTTCTTGATTAAACTAGGTAATTCCACTCCCTTAGCTTCAAGTTGCTTTTGATTCAGTAATCACATTTTATCCTACACTATTTTATATTATCATTAGCCCAACTCCCTCATACGATGTCTTCAGAGACAATTCAGAGATAATTCAGGTTGGTCACATTTTAATAGGTTACCTCTTTTGTTTTCCACTCAATGAAAGAGTAAAAAATAGAAGACAGATAAACGGGCAACAGATGTTTTAACCAGTTGATTTTTCTCTGAAGGTAAAACATTTTTCTGAAAACACCCATAATATTTCCTCACCTTTTTAATATTAATATTTCTAAATAATACATTGCTTTGGCTTCCCTAGGAACATTCCATCTTTCGAGACACAAACCAAAGGCGGAAAAAACCCCACAAGAGTGGTTTGTGTTGTACTCGGTCTTGAAAATGATTTCTAAAAGTAGAATAGTACCAATAGGAGGACACCTTATTTCAAAGCATCCTACAGTATCATAATCTTCCCTGAGACTATCTAGGGAAGGATTATACCCAAGCGAAATTACTCCAGAAGGTCTCTAGTCATGAATCTCTTGGACTATGAGATCTCATATCAACATGAACTGTTAATATTATTTCAATTGGAATAACAACTTTTGTGTATTCACGCAGTTTTTCTACATCACTCCTTAGCTGTTTAAGGTAAATTATTGGGCTGGGCCCTTTCTCTGCTTCATCCTGAACCTCCGTTGCAGGTTTCTCTTCCAGAGCATGGACTTTCGGAACCTTTTCCACTCCTTGCAACACAGAGCTAGTTTACTTCTGTTGACATGTCCAGGCTTCATTTACTTCTCCAAAGAGGAGTTAAAAAGGAAAGCATCTTTATCTGGTCCTTTACCAGATAATCTATTGCATAGTTATTACTATCTGATATTTAAACTACCGAAAAAGAAAGTCTGGTTTGCCAAGAGCAATTGCTTTTGCTTTTCCAGCAGTACTTTAGTTAAAAACAAGGTCATAAAATTTTAATGATTCTCTTTTGTCACCTTAAACCAAGTGCAAAAATTCCTCCTATCACTTCCCTTGGGTTTGAAGGGTATCAGCAATGTTACCCATTTTAAATGACACAAAGCTCTTGGTGGTGAAAATTCAGATATTTTACTTTTAAAAGAGATGATAAAAGTTATAACAGAAATGCTGCAGAAAACAAAAGTATTAGCAATCAAATAATTAAGGCCAAGACATTTTACCAACAAAGAAGTTCAGGACCCTTTGGAAAGCAACACTGAACCCTCAGTGTTTTCCTAGAGATTTTATTCTGTTCTATATGTGAAAAACTTGCTCTAATCGGCATTTAAGGCTGAGGAGGAAGGTCAACGCCTATCCACAATTATTTGTTCTTGTAAACGTGTAGAATCTGGGAATTACACTTCTATGAACCCCAGGACTGCATGAAAAATCCACATTGCATAAAATGTGATTTTTAAAATGGCTGGGACTATATTTCTGAAGCTGTTAAAAAAACACCTTGAAATAATTTACCTAGAAATTTATGTACACTATCTCAACTATCAGAAAGTGCCCATCAGGATAATGCTTTAAAAATTCAATAAAACTACAGATGACATCCTTTGCATAAAAATAGGCAACTTTATTCTGAATCTCAGAGACAAAATTAAAGTTGCCAAAAGTTGCTCTACAAAATTTTTGCTTTCCAAAAATTCCTTGGCTCAGATTCCTTGGCAAGACAATTTTTTATTGTCACTCTTACAATATGAAAGGCCCATCAAATCTGAAAACTAAAATGCAGATTTCTCTCATTTGTGCACTGAACAGCCAGATTTTCCTTCCATTCTGGAGTTTAAATATCTTCCCATCTTTTATAATTATAATAACCTTAAAAACATGCAATATGAGTACTGCTTTTACTGGTTCTTTGAGAACTGGCTTTCTCTATCACTTTGAAGAAGCGATCACAAATTACCTCCTGCCCCGTTTTTTCTTTTCATAACTTAGTAGGCAAGTTTAATGGTGGAATGATATGCAAAAGGTAATAATAAAAAATGTTTATGTGTAGAGCTGCATATAGAAGTGAGATACGGAATAAAAAACACTTGACAAGTTTTTGGAAGGTTTCATGATTTGG
>Ga0065711_1051279_pt1 | contig 10449 bp, 7 predicted proteins | sample Hoacrofraction12_FD_59098 | JGI IMG/M metagenome (GOLD analysis project Ga0065711, IMG submission 59098) | Hoatzin crop microbial communities from Cojedes, Venezuela - Epithelial fraction 12 v2 (version 2) | ecosystem: Host-associated > Birds > Digestive system > Esophagus > Crop | place...
AGTGTAAACACTGCCATTTGATCAGCTCTCCAGATACCACTGCTTATACTGCTGAAGAGCTCATTTCTGCTGCCAGTGCGGGCACCACATATTATGAGAAACATGCCTATGAGCCTGGCAGATATTTGGTGTTGGTGACACAACACGCATTCTATGTGTGGTTCAGGAGTATTACTTCGCAGTTGGTGTAATCCGGTCCCAGAGACTGAACACTTCTGCAGCTGGAGCACATAAGTGGTACTCTTATGGCACATCTTCCAATTCTGGGTAATCAAGACATATCCAGCTCATTTCTGAGATCACTCCAATATGACCTAACACACAGAAAGTATAGCAAAGTGGGAGATTTGCCTCAGAAACTTGTGGCTTATCAGAATTCAAAATGTTCAAAGAGACATCAATAAATGATCTTGTGCTGCATGGTCTGTCTGGAGGCATAGGACTAGAAAATGCTGAAGATTAGTGATTGCAAATAATCATACACAGTTCTATTAGTATTTTAAAATAGTTTCAAGTAGGATACCCACAACTCTTTGATGATGTTAACTTTAATTTTTCTGTTCTTCTTCATCTCAGGAGAGAAATCAGGTATAATAGTATCTTTTGGACTTACCAGGGGGCACTGAATTCTACTTTAACCACCTCTAAACAACTTTTTAATTTTAATTACAAAATCAAAAATTATTCACTTTGATCTCTTACATCTTTGTCATGGGACCACATGTGGGGTAAATTTTCTCTATCTAATTTGAAATTGAACTATAAAAAAAAAAAATCCTATGTAAGGACTTCTGATACTGTTGAAGCAAAGATTTGCATTTGCTGGGTTGAGTTATGTACAGATATATATTTAACTAAATGAAGTATAATCGTCTTCTAGGTATAGAGGCAGGAGAGCAGTGATTTAAATTTCCTTTTTGTTGAAGATTTTGGTTTTGTAACTGGCAAACATTTAACAGTGTTACTACATAAGCAGCTGACAGTTTCAATTTGTGTTTGATAGTTGTTCTACACTGTTTCTATATCTATTTGCAAATGTGTGTATATATAGATAAGCTGCATTACCTGCTTATAAATATAGACATATGTTCAAACACAAAATTTAAAAATGTCTGTTATTGTTTTGGTAGATTAGGATATATGCAGGCATTTTATAACCTGATTACAAAGATAATTACAGAATGATTTTCTTTTCAACTATAATTAGCATGTATTTCAGTTAATTGTGGTGCATCTTGCAGAACGTTTACATCATCAGAAATATAATAGCCCTATACAAAGGATATGAAGTGATTCTGTGTTGGTTTTTTATTACATTTTTAGCTTCCTTTTCTATGTGAATGAGGATATAAATTTTCCTCTGGAGGTAAGTGAACAGTTAAAAACTTTGAACTCAGTGTTTTCAAGGCTTTTAATAGGATTTCTGAAATATTCAAATTTAATATGTGCAAAGCAGGCTTACCAGGCAAATTCTCTGCTACCCCTGGCAAGAACTCTCTGGGGTTTTTGCATACATTTTGTAAACATGTTGTAGACTCGAAAAAGGGTAACCACTTGACATTCTTTAACTGTACAGCAAATTATTCTGAAAGAATCCTGTCATCACTCAACATAAAGATGCTATTAATTCAATAAAATTTCTCCAGTTTTTTGTAGATGCACTTGAAATCAGAAAAAAATTTGGAGTTTGCATCTCCAGGAAGGGGTTTCTGATGAATACTTGTGTTTCTAAAGTACTTGGCACATTTCCTCCATGCAAACTTTTCCTGAAGGTTATCTCAAGTGATTATTTTGCCTAGTTAGTTTATGCAAACAAAAGGAAAAGGAAATAGTCACATTTATCTATTTCCCATAAACGTGCAGAATACCAATAAACTGAAAATCAGTGGTTTTGTCAGTGTGATACAAAAAGATGACCAGTTGTTACCGTGATCCTGAAGTTAAACAGACCAACTGAACACAAATTATCAATACCACTCTGCAGCAAATTACAGAAGGAACAAAGCAGCAGGCATCGCATATGTGTGCACAGGCACAGCTCCAAAAAAAGCAAAAATTGAAGCAGAATTAGAGCTGACCTCTTTCTAAACAACAAGCTGCTGTGGTTCATTTGACTATTACCTAATTTAAACTGTGAGTCATAGAAGGGACCTGGCTTTTACTTGCTGCTTCCTGTTGTCATGGGATTGTTGATGACTGGCTGTATGACACCAAAAAGTGGTATCAGCAGGAAGAGTCACTCACTAACATCCTACTGTTCCCTGTTTCTTCTGTCATGATGCATGAGCTCTACAGCAGCACCACAGAGGAACCAACACAGTCAAGAAAAAAAGATTCTGATCTTCCACTGCCTGTGATTCTGAAACCCTTATTATCATGGAGCAGAGTCATGAGTTTTCCTACTAATTTGAGTAAGATTATACAGAGAACAAGATCCTTCTCTCAAGTAGATGAGGAAAGAACCAATGTCCTGGTCAAGAGATCCAAGTGGAATCTTCTTCTGATAAAGTCTGCAGTCCTACTCTTCATCTGTCTGTTTACTTTTTTCTTGTTATTAAATAGAGAAAACCTGTGACATTCTCACAAAGATGAATAGCAAGGACAGGGACAATGATTAAGGCACTCTTCTTCCACATGGAACAGCTTTCAACAAATGCTAGACTTGACAGATTCATTGCTAATGTACTTCCACCTGTATTACCGCTGAAAAAATAAACTAGAGATGAGGAAAAATCTGTTGCTGGTTTGCAGTTTTTCCTCCTACACTTGTCTAACACTACCAGACTCTTCAGCTATGATTACCATTACAGCTCCTTTGATGCTTGTGACACTCCACCTACTTGTATTCTTACCCCTATTTTAGAGAAAAAAGGAAAAGAAGCATAAGGGTGTAAAATGACTTGGATAAGGTCACCCAGAATGTGAATAGTAGATGTAAGTCTGTCATATGATGTGCTCTACAAGTCTCTGCATTACAGTTTTAGTTCAGATGAAATACGGTCCAGTCCATATGACAAGATTAGACCTTATCATAAGTGAGCCCTCAAAACGTGTAGTGTCGATGTTAAATCTTTGGCAACAACCATTTCTCTCTACAGATTCTCTCCTATTGCACTGCAGAACATTCTAGCATATATGTTGGCTATACACACTGAGCCACACCAAATAAAACCACAAACCTTCCCATGTAAACAAATATATACGTATAAAAACACACCTCCTTGTGACATATTGTCTATGCTAAATACCAATTTTGGTATATGCTGCTAGTCATTTGGAATATATAATCAAGTACAATCTTACCTTTTCAGCCAGGATTGCTTCTGATAAAGGTCTAGGAAAACTGGTTCTCTGGCCTCCCTTTGTTGGTGGAGCAGCAGCTGCTGTCACAGAATGATTTCCAAAATTTTAAGACCTATCTCTAGAACTGGATTCCATTTTCTTATACCAAAATACATTCAGAGACCTTTCCAATTTTCAAAATGTATCTGAGACAATAGATAAAAGGATTAAAATTAAGAATGCTGTTTAAGAAATAATCACCTTTATTTTCTTTTTTAAAAAATGTTTTGTTTGCGACTTGCAATGCTTTGAATCATTTGCATAAGGATATTTCAGTCTACACATTATTTCATTCTAAGCAACTGTTACTCAAACTAAGCAAATTTAAAATTTAAAAATTCAGGCTACACAGAATTTTAAGTGATGTCTAACTTAGAGATTGACTTTGATGAAAGGTTGTATATACATTCATTATTATTATGTAGAAGATCCATTAATTAAAAGGAAATCGGGATAACATGTTTTAAAAATGCTTAAGTATCCAGAGTAAATTTAAAGTTGTTTATAGGCAAAAGAAATTCCACATTAAGTTTTGTTAACTTTGAAAGAGACTTAAGATCTTATATTAATTTTTGAAAAAAAATCACCATTTTTGAAAAAAGTTTGTAAAATTGAAGTTTAATGTATTATTCTATATATTACAAAATTATATACCCTGAGAAATGAACAAGATTGTCATTTGAAAGTTAAAAATATTTGTAAATGAGCATTGAAAGGTATAGTAAACATATACCAGATAAAAATCGCATGAACAAAAGCAATGAGATTTATCAAGTTATCTCCGAAAAAATCCATTCTGAAACAAAGTTTTCATGAAAACAATAGTTACTGAAATTCATATAACAGTGAGTAGCGTACATTCAATTCAAAAGAGACAACATCGGCAAAAAATCAGGAAAAAAATGTACTAGTGTCGTTACCGTTATTTATAGACAGCCGTAAATACTGCTTTCACAGCTCCATCTACACACAAAAAGATTTGTCAGAAAGGCTGACTAATTCACTAAAAGATACAAATGAGTGCTAGGAGAAGAGCTATGTCATTTCCTCTTCATTTGTCATTTCATCTTTCTGAGAAGGTTATTCTTGTCAAGAGACTGTAACAAGACTGAATGCCATCTCTCAGTTTTTCAGACGTATGCGACACATCTTCTATTTAGAAAGAAAACAGGCAGACTGTTTCAATCAGATAGAGATTCCCTGAGGGACAGGAACATTTATCTACTAAAATAGTTGACAAAATAAAAGATTTGATAGCCAGAAGGCGTACAGAGGCGTACATAGTGCATGCAATATGTAGTACTTTCCCTACGCATGTGGGCAAAGGGCAGTGACAGCACAGCTTTACCAGTACTGGTATGTTATAGACAAAAGGAAGGTTATGACTGTAGGTAAGTGTTCTCAGCTGAATTTCATGGCTTTGGGTTACTCTTGTCTGTTTCTTCTAGTGAGGCTGAGTAGGACACTGCAGCATGAAATTTCTTCTCCAGCAAGGCAAGTCTCACACATGCTTAGTCAGAAATTTATTTTTGTCAAGGATAACTGAAAGTTTATTTCCAAATAATTTGTGCAAAGAATATATGAAATATCTTAAGATGCAGTTGTTAAAGTAAATTACTGAAGTATTTGTGATCACCTGCCTTTTGTGCTCACCAGGGTAGATCCACATTTCTTATTAGGTTATATATGTAGGATAAGAGTACAACAAATCTGGAATGATTCCTAAACCTAAATTTAAACATATATTATGCAGTAGGGTAGCTGGAGATCTACTTTCAGGCATGTAAACTGCATACAGAAGCGTAGATATACAGGAAAATTGAGCCTGACCTGTTGACACTTTTAAAGATTTGCGTGCTACTATAAACAAGTTCCTGCCCTCTGTTGTTTTTTATCTATTACCCGGTTTCAGCCCTGTATCCTCAGCTATGGAGTTTGTGCCACTGGAATTTTATGACCAAAATGTTATACTGCCACCCAAAATAAGGCCTCTAATTCTTTAACTGAGGGTTTTAATTTGATGCCTACAGTGGTAACCCAAGGCAGGTCATAGTGTGTTGAATAATAGTCTATGAGAGCAGGTGCCTAGGTTTTTATATTGCTGACAGTCCATTTTCACCATTAGCCAAGAAAAAATCTTGTCCTTCTAATTTTCCCTTCTGACTGATGGACCATAATTAAAAGATTAAGTCCTGCACCTACCAACAGCAGTGAAATGACTACCAGTTGTTTTAGAGGCCAGTGAATCGGGACCTAAATTGGCTCCTGCTCCCCTGGGACAAAGTGCCATATGGCAAGCTGACTGCTTTTGCTCACAGTCCTACCTCCGAGAAAGAAAAAAGGCTATGTGATCAGACATGGGTACGCTGCACCTGCTCCTTTCTTTTTCAGCATCACTTCAGAGCTGAAGTTGATTTCACAGTTGCTGACTATGGGCAGAGGGAGAGAGAAAGGGAAATAAGGGCTAGCTGTATCTCTGTAGTGGCATCAGAATAATATGCATTTTATTCAGTGATACAGAAAGCAAAATGTATGCACAGCAAGGGTTTCCTGAAAAATGCCAGTTAACTTGGTTTTGCCTCGCTATTGTACTTGAAATGATTTATTTTTGATGTCTTTCTATTGACTCAATGGAATAGTTCAGGATTTGTGTTATTTCTAATGCTGACATATCAGATTTTATTTAAATCTACAGCTACACTTTTAATTCTGCTGTTACTAGTGTTTTCTTGCTTAGAAAAATAACATAAAATTTCATTACTCTGATAGTACATTTCTTTCACAATGTATTATATCTGATGACTCAATTTCTTCTTTATATACCTGATGACAATATAGATTAATCTTGGTTTAATGAAAAGATCAAAAAGTTATAACATGTAAATGAAACCCAGCTCTTTAACACTTCTTGTGTGTAGAACAAAGCATATTGGTGTTACAGTATTTTTTTCTGAAATGTATTATTTAAATGCTTCCAGTTAAATATTGTAAGGCAAGATACTGTTATCTGTTATATCAGTGTTGAACTTGGTTGATGCAATTATAGAATCATAGAATGGTTTGGGTTGGAAGGGATCTTAAAGATCATCTAGTTCCAACTCCCCTGCCATGGGCAGGGACACCTTCCACTACACCAGGTTTTTCAAAGCCACATGCGGCTTAGCCTTGAACACTGCCAGGGAGGGGACATTCACAATTTCTGTGGGCAACCTGTTCCAGTGCCTCATCACCCTCATAGTAAACAATTTCTTTCCTATATCTAATCTAAATCTGCCCGCTTTCAGCTTGAAGCCATTACCCTTTTTCCTGTCACTATATGCCCTTGTAAAAAGTCCTCTCCAGCTCGCTTGGAGCTTTCTTGCTTCATCATGTTCAGTTTTGCATCAACCAGCACCTCCACATACTTCTCAACAAGGCTGCTCTCAATCTATTCTCCACCCAGCCTGTATTTGGGCTTGGGATTGCCCCAACCCAGGTGCAGGACCTGCTTGCCCTTGGCCTTGTTGAACTTCACGGGGTTCACACAGGCCCACCTTTCAAGCCTGTCAAGGTCCTCTGGAAGGCATCCCTTCCCTCCATTGTGCTGACCGCAGCACACAGCTTGGTGTCATCAGCAAACTTGCTGAGGGTCCACTCAATCCCACTGTCCGTGCTACTGACAAAGATGTAGAACAGTGCCAGTCCCAGTACTGACCTCTGAGGAACGCCACTGGTCATTGATCTCCACTTGGACATTGAGCTGTTGAACTTAACTCTTTGAGTGCGACCATCCAGCCAATTCCTAATCCACCAAGTGGTCCATCCATCAAATCTGTGTCTCTCCGGTTTATAGACAAGATACAATATAGGCTTAGATCAGTATAATAAAAATAGTAATTAAAAAATCTACGCCAGCACAGATTCATTAAGTAGTTAAAAATACACTTTACCAAATATTGTAGGTATTCAGATAACTTGAGTGTTGAACTACTTTTTGTACTGAGAGATCATTATCCCACTCTTTACCCTGATGCTACTCATCTCTTCCCTTCTCTTGTGAATGAATGAGTTGCATTTCCAGAGATATAACAGGTTTTCTTTGAAGATTCAGCAACAGGATTCCTGTTATGATATATCTTTCAAATAATTTCCTTTTTAGGTCAATTTTCATAGCCTTAGATCACTTTTCTTTCATTGAATTGTCTTCATACTCTCCATACTTAGTGATTTTACTGAGAGGTACTAAATTGACATTCGGGAGACAGAGTTCATTTCTAGACATCAACACATTCCTCTGGAAGCTTTGTCAGTCATTTAGTCAGTTTCAACTCCCCACATGACAAATTAATAAAAAAGCTTTCATTTTTTCCTCTTTTATTCTTCCATCTTTCATTGTTTTCTAATTAAGCTGCAAATTTTCCAGTGTAGTGATCATTTCTAACCATATGTATAAGCTATACTTTAGGAGCAATATACCATGAATCTTGGTTTGGACCAGAGTTGCTGTACAAGATGTAACTTCCAGGAACGATATGCCAATGAAAAAATACTACATCCTGAAGTACAGTCAAATATTCACGTAGGAATCTATTTTGTAGTTCATGGGCTTGGGATTTTTATCTTTTGTTTTCCCGTTAGCATGGATTTTTTACATCTGAAAGGTTCAGATTTGGATATTTTGCACATTTAATACTAAAGATTTTCTAAGCTATGTCTAAAGCTGCTAGTGAAAATAAGCATTCAGTAAACATAATAAAATTACATGTTTTACAAAGTTTAGATACCTGTTTTTACTACAAAATACTTTTATCTTTCCTAAGTAAAAACTGAAACCCAAAGCAGTTTCAGCTTGAAAATTTACAACTAAAAACCCCACCACAGAGGTATACCTTGACTAAGTTTTAATCTTGAAGATGTTCAATAATATAAATTTAAGAAAGTGACAGAAAACTCCAAGGGCAAGAAAATACTGTGAAAATTCTAAAGGGTAAACCGTTCTATTTAAGTATATCCTGAGTTACAGGAGATGCAGAACCTGCCTGTGGCATCTTTCAGAAAGGACTGTGTTTCAGGCAAGCACAATCCTCTAATCTTTGAGTTGGGAATAGGAAAATGCAGCTTGTCTACCATCTTGTTCCTGCCTTCATCTAATTTTTTCTTCAGAGATCCTCCCACTCAAAGCAATGAGAGGACTCTCCTAGCTGACCTGTACTGTCAATCAGAGACGTAAAATTCCTTGAAACTTGTCAAAGACAATGTATGAACCAATGATGAAAATTCATCCTTGATGTCTCTAATCCAAAATTTCTGGGGGAAAAAAAAAAAAGAAGAAAAACAGAAAAAAGGAAAGGAGATTAGTGAATGGTATGACAGATATGAAAGGTATGAAAGATATTTGCTCACTATTCTACCATAGCTTTCAATAGAAATGATAAGCGCTTTCTCATCGGGAGCATTCTTTATAAGTGGAAGTATATGTTTTTTTCACAATCTCAGCTAAAGTGAATAGAAATCAGGAGAAATTTATTTACTTCTGCACATTACCATACCACTATTCAATTTTATTTGTGAGCAACAGCGCCCAGGTATTAACATCTTAGAAATCTCAGAAATGCCACAATTCCAAGTCAAATAAATTTGCAATGGGTTGAGATTCTTGTAGTAAGTAATCTTTTTAAATGTCAAACCCAGAATTGTTTCTTAACTAATAATTTGCTCATCTTTTTTCTATTGAAAAGTTGAGAAAATAAATATTGTATGAAACTGTTATTATTAGGCTATGTAAAATTCGACAGCACTTGAAGCACCTTATGTGTCTTTTGTCCAATTGACATATCAATGTGACTCTAACATATCCTTTCTCTCTCCATCAGAGTATCCGTAGTGAAATTTAGGTCAGCTGTAACAAAAAGTTTCTGCTTTCCTGAGCCATAGGATCTGTTACTTCTGTTGCGAATAATGTCATGCTCCCATGAGTTGCAGAAAGAAAACTTCTCCTTTCTTTTTTTTCATTGGGTTTCTGCTCTCTGTTTTGCTCTATATGACTGTACTTCCTTTTGCATTTCTCAAAACTATATCAAACCTAAACAGAGACATGCAAACTCTCAGTGGAGCTCTACATAGTACTCCCTGCTTCTACTTGCTCTGAATGGACAAACTCAACTAGTGCTTCCGAAATATAAGTCAGAATCAAGTCCTTTATTCATTTTACTAACATAACTTGTAACACACATCTAAAGAACAAAAAAATATCTTTCTGCTAATTTATTCAATCCGTCAAAAAAGATTAAAATTAGATCTGTATGTCTGCAGTTAGTTATACAATCGATAGACTTAAGCAATTAATGTATTTGGATCCTGACGCATTCAGTACCCCCAGCAATTTCTTATAAACAACACAGAGAGCAAAGAAATTCTGAAAGAAAATATTTTTATGCATTCTGAACTATTTTAATGAAAAAGTAGTTGTCAGAATGATACCACAACTATTTTAATTTTAATGTAATATATATATATACAATTTTATTATTTTTGGTAAAAGGCACTTGATAGATAGACTATTCAACACTGTTAATTTGCTTCCATATTGTCCTTATACTGATATGATTTTTTAGTGCTAACACCCAAGCTAGGAGATTAGAGTTCATGAGCCATAGGAAAAGGCTTAGTTAGGACCCGAGGACAGAAGGAAAGTCAGAAAAATGCATATGTAAGCAGCTACAGCTTATAGCTGGTAAGATTCTTCATTTATTGGCTTTTTCACCCTCAGAATGAGTTATAAATATTAACAAATGAATTTGTGAATACAGTCGTGAGATGAGTAAGAAAGCCCGCTATCTTTTTAAGGAAACAATAAGGTAACTATTTAAGGACCCTACACTCCAGTTAATTATGCTAGTAAAGGATTTCACACTAAGCCTTATGAAAATATATTATGTTAAGGCACAATACAAAGTCCTTTTGCCTAAAGTCATGGTGTTTTTCATGCTTACTTTCTCATTGGCAATGGGCACAAACTGAGGCACAGGAAGTTCCGTCTGAACATGAGGAGGAACTTCTTCCCTCTGAGGGTGATGGAGCACTGGAACAGGCTGCCCAGGGAGGTTGTGGAGTCTCCTTCTCTGGAGA
>Ga0065711_1009845_pt1 | contig 10448 bp, 2 predicted proteins | sample Hoacrofraction12_FD_59098 | JGI IMG/M metagenome (GOLD analysis project Ga0065711, IMG submission 59098) | Hoatzin crop microbial communities from Cojedes, Venezuela - Epithelial fraction 12 v2 (version 2) | ecosystem: Host-associated > Birds > Digestive system > Esophagus > Crop | place...
AGGCACAGGAAGTTCCGTCTGAACATGAGGAAGAACTTCTTCCCTCTGAGGGTGACGGAGCACTGGAACAGGTTGCCCAGGGAGGTTGTGGAGTCTCCTTCTCTGGAGATATTCAAGACCTGCCTGGACACGGTCCTGTGCAGCTTGCTGTAGGTGACCCTGCTTCAGCAGGGGGGTTGGACTAGATGACCCACAGAGGTCCCTTCCAACCCCTACTATTCTGTGATTCTGTGATTCCTCAAATCTGTGGCCTTGAAGAGTTAAAGTTTAACAAAATTATTTAACCAATCCTGAGGGTATTTATTAATGCCTTTAGAAAACTGCAGGGGAAAATCTTTCTTTCTTTCTTTACCTCAACATCTATTGTGCTGGGAAAGCAATACACTCCAGTTTAAGCCACATGGTTACATGGGAAAAGAGGACAACATGCTGCAAAATTTGCTGCTATTGTAGATTAAACTGTAAAGTACCCATAGCAAAATGTATAAGACAATCACAATCTTCTCTTTTATGACTCCTAATCCATGTTGGAGCTTCTTGCTATAGGCCTGCTTTACACTAATAGAAACTTCTACAAATGAGTAGATTCTCAGAATTCAAGAGTAATTAAGATAATGGGACTACCAGCTTTATTTATAGAACAGTAGTATTACAAGAATTGCAGATAAACCGTACATTTCCACACCATCCCATGAGTTACTTGTTCCCAAATTAAAACTGTTGGTAGTCTGTGTTTCTGTATGTTTTGAAGTAGATCATCATTTGTTTGGTTTCTAACAAAGTATCTTCCCCAGAAAGCAAAAGCATTTATTTATTTTAGTTGACCCCACCTTGAAATCATTGTAGGATTTGTTTGTTGGCCAAAAACATTTTAACAATGCTTGTTATTACAGAGCTGTCTGAAAGCACAGACCTGGGAGATTTTTCTCCAGGGAAAATATTTTCATTTTTAAAAACAAACTCCCCTCCCCTAGCTTGCAAGGCCAAATTATTTGAAAACCTAATTTGTCATTGCCTTCAATAGGCCTGTTCGATTGGGCCCCAAAATTGCAGCTAAAACCAAACTCTTTACTTTGTGGTACACACAATATTTTTCTGATATTAACATTTATGCCATTTATGGAGAGTATACATGTACTGCAGGGTACAGGTGAGGAGAAAAAAAACCTCCACCCAACCCAAAAAAAACATCTTGCCAAACCAAATGCACCACATAAATTCATCACTTCTAATTGGCTGTGCTGTTCATATAGCAAGTAACACAACTGCCTGCTTTTGCTCTCCAAGGGCTATTTATATACTGTGACACACCGAAATGCTCTGCTGGAAATAAAAGGGGTCTAAAGCAACAAAGCCTGGTCTCACAAGTCAGCTCTTGTCTGGCTTTGTTAGCATCAGGGAAGTGTAAGGAGGACCGACACCTTTATGTGATGAAGAGAATTAAGACCAAAGCAATCCTTCCAGGATCTGCCATTGTTTACACTCTGAAGTACATTGACCCTTTTAAATTTGTTTACTATTTTGACCTTTCTAAAGTAAGTCCTTACTATTTTTTTCCTATGAACAGTAGAACACAGACAAAATTGCCAACTAGGTGTAAACTGATCAAAGATTCATTAAGAACAAGACAAATAGCATATCAAGTTAAATGTACTACACCATGGTTTAAACAGTTGCTTTAGTAAATCGAACCTCAGACTGCAAAAGTAAGACTTATTAGAACTACCTTTCTAGTAAGTCAGAGCAAGCCAGGTTTTGAATAGCTGATACTTCAGTATTTGAGACATTTCGTGATAACATAATGCATTAATATCTAACACATAAAGTGCCACATTAAAGCTATAAGAACAGGAAAAAAAGGTAAAGAACAAGACCGTTACTTAAAAGAGTCAATACAGGTCAAGGTTTCAGAGGAATTTAATGCTGCTGCTAATCACCACACCACCCGTGTAAAATATATAGATGTAAAGTCACAGTTTGGCAATAATGTAACCACAACACAGTCAGTGGAGATCAGAAAGAAAGCGCTGTTATCTACTGTATTTCTCCTATTCTAGGAAGTAAGAAGCTGTGTGCCAGTGTTAGCTTCCTGCAGTCAGTATGCATATATGGAAGCAGGCAGGAATCACAGATTAGAGTTCCTTACAGTTAATTTAAGGTGCAAAAAGCAAGAGTGTAGGGTCCAAGGAGAACCCCATCATCTGCACATTGATATAAAGCAGTAGTCCTATTCAGTAGTAGAGTCACTATCTTGATATCTGTGTTCCCAAACACCTCTTCCAAGATTTAAATAGCAAGACTGTGACATGCCTAGTAAAGGATATCCCCATCGGACAAACCAATACAGAGCATACTATCTCCAAGTCACCATTTACTGAAATACAGTCAAGGAACTGCAAAATGCAATGAGATAAATCTATTTAGAGTACTGTTCCAGCCTTCCAAAGATTAAATCTGTCGAAGTCTGAGAATTTATAATGGTCGTGGTCAACCATCTATCTAAACTGGCTCTGCTTTGAGTGTGGGATTGGTCCAGATGAACTCCAAAGGTCTTTCCCATCTAAAATATTGTACATATCACCCTTTTATACCTTGCCCAGTGCTGCAAAGCAAACAGAGCATTGGTCCTCCTCCCTTCTCCGACGACACATCTGAACTGAACCAGCTACATTTACTCCCAGTACTGGTTTAAATACTAAGGTTATCTTTGAGAGCGTTTTCACAAGCATCCCCATTTCCTTTCCAAAACTTAAAATGTGGTAAGACAGGAACAGTTGCATGGAATTTTGACAGACATTATGGAAAAAGTATGTCTTCACAATACTTCAATCCTAAGAATTTCTAATACAAGAAGTGATGGAAACAGCACTTCTTAATGGAATGGACAGCAATGACTTCAAAGGGCTTTGCACTCATGAGGCGATGATTACAGTAGGTCCTAGACTTCTGTCAAGTCCAGCAAATTTTCTCTGATTGCTCTTATTTCGATCAATGCAACTTGTCCTCATGACCTTGTGCAGGAATTATTACAATTTGGAGGCAAACTGGCTTAAAACAGGAGGTCACGCTGCTTTCGTCTGTTCTAGTACAACATCAAAAACAACCTTGCACTTTGCCTATGCTGTGCTGTATTTAACTGCAGAGAGATTATGCTGCCTAACATTTTCCGTCATCAGCTTCTTTGGTTACCGATGTGGTGACTGCCAGCATACCCTCATGATCGTGACTTCCACAGTGTAGCACATTTCCAGAAGCAGCCAGGCTTTTTAGATGCAGGATCCTCAGACCCCAGAAGTGAGAGCATGCTTCAGAGCATAGACTGTGCGTTTGAGCAGTCATCCAGTACAGCATGATGCTGAACTTGTCTGTAGCTGAGATACCTCTGGGATTGGAAGCAGAAAGCCCTGCTCAGAGGTAGAGTTTACTGGGTTAGGTGCAATGCCATACTAACAGGGTTATCATGCTTCTTGGACTGGAGCAGGTATTGCCACACACTCCTGCGTACTGACAGTACAGATATGTGTATATAAAGTTATGGGCATACACACACGTGCACAAAACCCTTGGAACTAGCCCAAGACTTCTATTGCAGTTCTCTAGTGCATGCTGTAAAAGTGCTATAAGCCACTTCAGAAAATGTGATTTTTTTAAGGTGTTATCCTTTAATATCTAAATATAATTAAATCACAACAAAATATCAGACTGTGTGATATATCACCAGAGTAAATGAAAATATTACGAAAGAAGGCGTAGCTGTTTTCGGAAATGACTGACGGGAAACAAAACTTGTGACAAGCGTGTGACTCCAGTTCCTTTAAATTAAGTGCTGTTAACTATATTGATATCAACATTCCTCTAACGAGTAAGGGTTCACATTAGAGGGACAGACAACTCCAATGAAGACCACAGTCATCCTAGATTTATGAAGCTGCAAAATCAACACTAATGGAAGATAAAGGGCTTCTATGGTAACATCACTCCTAGGGAGGCTTTTAGAAAAATAATGTCCAGCAGCAGATCACAACTGCAGACAAAGCAGAGGAAAGGAAAAAAAAATAATTAAGAAGAAATCTGACCAGAGTGAATAAGATGGAACACAAGAATATTTGTGGAGGTATTTTTTAAAAAATGGGATCTCTTACAGTTGCATAATCTGCTTGCTCCACTATGACCAGTCACAGATAGAATCACTTTACTCACTTCTCCAGCAGTTTTGATGGACACGCAAATAATCAGTGTCATGAGAACAAATGGCAAGATACCTATGTATAATTTTAAGAGTAGAACTGCAGAAATGTTACTTTTTTCTCAGGTGTGCATTCACAAAATGCATATTACCATTGCACTCGCTCAGTTCTCCTTAAAGTCTATTTTAACTTTATGAGGATTTTAAACCCTTGTATTTTAGGAGACTGTTTTTCAAAATGCAGTGGCAAACTTTACAAGGTTAAAAAGGCCCATTAGCAATTACTCAAAAAAAGAGGAATATTCTTTATGTAAAGATAAAGCAATTTTGCGTTATCCACATGGGCTTTTCAATGCACGTCATCGAAGCGTTAGAAGTTTTACTGAACCACAAACATCAGTTGTACCACTCTAAAGCTGATATGCCAAAAAAATCTATGAACGCTTATTTTCAGTTGGTCAAAAACAGGCTTCATTTTGTCACCTGACCAGATATCGCTTTATGCACCTTTAGTCAATATGGAACATTTAACATGGCATAGATATACGTGTAATGCCTTGTTTCAAAAAGATTTCTAAAAAAAACCCCAAGAAGTTAGATCAAACATCACTATTTAAGGACTGAAAATATTAACAGTGCATCTATTGAAGCAAATGAGGGAGAGAATAGCAATGAAGAATGATAAAGCATTAAAAAAGCCCCCAAACTTTTCTTTCCTTTAACGGATACAAGAAAAATACTAAATGTACAAACGGATCAGATTGTCCCAAACGCTCCTCAGTTTTAACAGCACGGATTCAGTGTACTTCAATTGACACCGGCTGTGTGACACCCTATTTACTCCTGCTGGGCTGAGAATTTGCAGCTTCTGCGGGAAGCTGCAGCTTGACCCATCAGAAATGCAGACATGCGGAGGTTCACAAAGTCCTAGGAGCAAATTTTTTTCAGCTGGCTTATTTCTGCGTGGCAATGACAATTTAGAATGAGGCATCCAGAATATGCCATCCTACTCCCCAGTTCGGCACCTATTTAGAGGTGAATCTCAAGAAAAAGGGAGTAGTCTATAGCTGACAGCAAAATCCAGCCCCCTCAGATGAGTATGAAAACCTGACATGAATATCAAATAGCAAATACGGCTTATATTGGTTTTCCACTGACAAAACATTTGGAAGTGAAATAGCTGCAAACACAGCCATTTTCCATCCCTGACTATCATGTGTGCTCTGACATGTGCTGCTTTACCCCCTATACTGTGATTATAACAGTACAGCCCAACCGTATGTGGGGTCAAGCAATATGCTGGGATGGAAACTCTTACTAGTCAATATACCTGTGCTTTTGTTTGTAATGAGAAACATTTGTTCTTCATTATGGTGTCAGGGATACGTCATTACATCAGGAGAAAATCCTCAGTCATATTTTGATTTTGAACCTTTTCAAAAGCACCTGAACAGAGATTTACTCTTAGAATTGCATTAGTTTCTATGTATTAAGCACTGCAAGAATCATAATGATCTTGGCTCATATTTTGTCAGCAAGGGCAAATTTCCTTTAAAAAAAGAGCTAATTACATCTGTTTCAGATCTCCAAACCCCCTCAAGGTTGCATTGTAATGAGATTCAAAAGACTCACCAGAACTGAGTTGAAAGCTCATTTGGCATTTTTAAGTATGCATTCAGATGAACTTGATAAATCTGTTGATATGCTGTTATCTATTGTTCTATATGATACCATGACACGTTACTCTTTACACAGAATCTGCTGTCAAACATGCTGCACCTTTAGCAGAAAAAATGTAATGAGTTCATCAGGGACTAACAAAGTAAGAAAGTGGAGAAGAAAAAAAAGACAGCAAATAAAAATTCAATTGAAAATGCAAAAGAGGCAAGAAGTAACGACTTCCATCTTGCATGGATTAAAACCTCACCTGTCGTGCTATCAGAGCACCATGACAGAATTAAAAGCTAGTTTTAAAAGAGTAAAAAAAGGACAAATATTCTTTGGGAAGTGTTGAGGCTATCTTGATTGTACAAATAAATACTTCTATGCCGAAAGCTGTCTTTGTGGCAACGACTTTTTTATATTCAACAGGATTACATCACCATTCATATCACACAGAGTGTTTTACTAGATTTTCTTCTCATTATCTCTGTGCAGACAACTGAACTAAGAACGAGGATGCTGAATCCTATTCTTTCTTGAGCATTGTTTACCAGATCCCTCACTAACTCCCAATCAGTTCCACCTCTACAATTTTATTGAAGGCAATGAGTTTCCACAGGTATTGTCATATACCATAATTAGAAAGCAGTTTCAGTTCAGTGAGACTTTATTGGCCTGACAAGCCATACAGGGCTTACAAGTGTGTAAGAAGAGACAGAACATTGCCAGCTCTGTCAAAAATCAAGTAATATCCATCTAGGAGAAAGTGATTTTTTGAGTCTGAGCTTTGATATCCTGTGCTGTCTGTCAGCATCTGCAGTGCACAGGAGTTGGACAACCTCCCTTGGCACGTTTGTGAATACTTAGCATGCTTCTTGCTCATGCTTCAAGTTCGAGATCCCGGCTAGAAGAGATGCAACAGGAGTGCTGGTTTCATATTCCTTAAGCACATTTATTTCATGTCTTGTTTTTTGAAAGCAACAATGTGCACTCTATTCTCTGTCACTCTTTTGTTGCTTTGTAATAACCCTTATAAGTAGTGATAATACACACACGAAAAACTGCTGTTCTGTCTCTGTATTTTGGTTAGCAAAGCAGATCATCTCAGCAACCTACCTGAATATTTGCCGTTACATTCCAGTACTCCCATAATGTCAATGACAAGCCTAGGGCTCTAAAAAGCAAAATTAACATCTCAGCTAGATTGTCTGTAGGGATTTTCTAAGAGTTATGTGCTTTTCAATACCAGGTGTCTCTTTCCTATGAATGAAAACCATGGATGGGCAAAAGAGAAAGTTACCATGCTTGTAAAATACAGTCCTTTAAGTATCCATTAGACCTTCAGGAAAATTGCTGTATCTGACTAAACACAAGTCTTCACTCTCCAAGTTTTTAAAGCCTGTTTCTCCTTCTCCATTATACACAAGGATTTTAGGAAATATTTTTAAAGGTTACTGAAGTTATAATCCCCCATTTTGTCTGTCTTCTTCACGTTCTTAATAAGTATGCTGAGTAATTTTTATGCTTCATAGGCCCGTGATACACCTACTCACTTACCAAGAACATTAAACATTCAAATACTCCAATAACCAGGTCTGTTCAGTGTTGCCTCATTCGTATTTAGTAGCCGCAAGTACGGTCTCCCTCATCAGACTCAGCTCTAACTGAAGTCCTGCCTCTACTATTTAAGTTGCCCCATCTATTTTTATTTCTGGCTGATTTAGATCCTTCAGGGTACATGAATTTTTCCTAATAGTTCCCTGATAAAACTCGGCAATTGCATCAGTGCAAGTCAAGTCGTCACTTAAATCCTCATTTTACTCTCTTTCACTATTGACATATGTCCCCCTCTACCAACCTGCATATGAAATAAACTGAGATTTAAGTAATTCTAGTCCCATGTTTCTTGGCTCATTGAATCAACCACATGAAATATTCTCTACATCATAATTAACATCATATACCATCATAGATTATTATCTTCTAGTTCTATCCTTGTTGTCCCACTGAAGTCTTTGCCTCCTGGACAATCTTGTGGATAGTTGCCTTCTAAATCCTTTAAGTAATCCAGCCACTCCTTCCTGTACTTCTGACCTTGTAATCAAATGCTAGGATAATTATCTCTTTTCTCCTCATTGTCCATTCAGCTGCCTCAGATGAGGTTCCTTTGTAAATTTACTCCTACAGGGTAATTGCCTCAAAAAGTCTTGCAGTCTAAATGAATCTGTTATCAGTGTTTTCACCTTTGCCACCACCTTTACATCTTCTTGATTTCTTTTTCTTACTATTTTTTTTCCAGCTGTAATAGCCCCCAGACTATTGGCTTTATCTAAAGCCTTTTCACAAGGTAGACCTTACTACTGCTACCTGCATTTATTATATTCATTTGCATTCAGTTAAAAGCATTTAAATACACATGTATTTAAAAGCTGGACACTTGCTTTTGAGAACGTAGGCTGAGAGTCCTTCACTAGGTTTCAGAGAGCTCTGAATTTCCTAGAGTCATGCTCAGTTGCATTAAATCATTGTAATACGATAGCCTTTGTCAATGGAAGCAGGGGACACTGACTTTCAGCAAGGTAAACTTTATTTTTAGAGCTAGGTAGAGCTGGAATATTTTCTGGTTCGGTGCTCATGAATTCAAATGTAGGTTCCAATAGTTACCTCTCTAAAGCCCTAGAAAAGTAATTTTATCTGGTTATTTCTTTATCAGACAGTTACTGCATTTTTGTACTGAAAGAATTAGATGTTTTAAAGCATACATCATCATTTTCCAGAATTAAGGCATTTCCACAGTAAAGGTAACCTCTCTCACCTCTTTCTTCTTCTTCTTCCCCTACGCCAAAATCCCCAAACCCCATATGCCATCAAAATGCAGGAGGGAGGGGAATGGATGTGCAAAGAGAGATTTAGAAGTCTATCAAAACAGAAGCCAAGAAGGAAATAGTTGAGCAGATAAGTTACCCTTACAGTAAAAGAACCCACAAAAATCAGACTCATGAATAATTCAAGAAAAAAAAGACTCCCTTTCCATAGGGAATATATTCATGAACCTCTTTAAAAATCAAAGTTATGGGCTACAAGTGCACCTCTGCAGAGATAATCAGGAAAAAAAAATGATTACTCACTAATGACATAACTCAAGAAAACAAACCCAGACAACCTCACCTCCTTCCACTTTCAGGGTTCCTGACCCAGCCAGCTGCCAACCCGCTCCAAACACCCACAGCTACAGGACCCTACTTCATCCCAGGCAGCACATGAAACCCAGCTGCTCTGACTGAAGCAGACTCTGGTACACCCTTTACTACTTTCACAGCTGCTGCCAGTTATCCCACCACAAGCATGTGCGGAATGGGAAGTATCAGATCAGTTTGCCCCTCGGAGACATAAAAGGTTTATCAAGTCTTCTGTAAGTGACTATTTTGTTACTAATCTTTTTAAGAAAATGTTAAAATTTTCTTCCAAATTAAATGGCACACAGGATTTAAAAAAGAAGAAAAATCATACGTGGTAAAATGTATAAAAGAAATGAACAAAGCACTGGTGTTTCTTTCATGAACAGACAGAAAGCTCATACTATTCCTCTAGGTCTTCACTTTTTTTTCCTTTAAAGTGGGGCTGAGATGCAAAAATAAAAAATTATGTTACCCGAGAATTAGAGACATTCTTCCAACAAACATCTAACAATTTCCTACCAACTTCCCACTCAAGAACCTGAATATATTTTATAAATAAACTTTATGTCCTCAAAATAACATTTCCTCCTTATAAAAGTCAATTGCTTCTCTAAAGTAAAATATGCTTAGGTACACCAGATTGCAGTGAAAAGTAACACTGAGTAAATCAACATATTAAAATGCTTAGCTAGACTTTTCTGTCGAAATTCAGAGAGCAAATATTATTGGCAACCTGCAAACCCTTAGATTTATATTTTGAAGTCACACATTTTAGAGTAATTCAGATGTAGGGTTTTAAATTTTGATCCCTCATTAAATTGCGTGTGTATTGAAACATGACCTGTTATGCACTGATCCTGGAAATAATTATGCACATGCTAAATTTAACGTGCAAGTAATCATTGCAATGACCCTCAGTTCATGTAAAATTAGGTGGGCATGTATATTCTAGCAAATTATACGCCATAGTTTCTTTTATCACACAAGTTATTTTTTACTCGCTTTGTTTAAATCAGTAACCAAGAACAAGAAGACAGGCCTTTGTGAGACTTAGAGAAATCAGAGACAAGAGCAGATAGTGTGTGTCATCAGTTTTGGTCTGCCTCCTTCTACAACGTATGGGTAAATACTGATTATCAAATTTTTTTCCTTTTCTGAAACAAATGGTCATTATCGCTAAAATGAGGCACTAAGAAGTGCCTCTGGCCATATCTTCACCAAAGGAATTTTGACACTGTCTCCCATAACATTCTCCTAAGGAAGCTGAGGAAGTGTGGACTGGATGGGTGGTCGGTAAGGTGGATTGAGAACTGGCTGAATGGCAGAACTCAGAGGGTTGTCATCAGCGGCGCTGAGTCTAGTTGGAGGCTGGTAACTAGTGGTGTCCCCCAGGGGTCAGTACTGGGCCCAGTCTTGTTTAA